>Ga0182024_10012978_pt1 | contig 16388 bp, 15 predicted proteins | sample P32metaG_FD_120480 | JGI IMG/M metagenome (GOLD analysis project Ga0182024, IMG submission 120480) | Permafrost microbial communities from Stordalen Mire, Sweden - P3-2 metaG (Illumina Assembly) | ecosystem: Environmental > Terrestrial > Soil > Wetlands > Permafrost | place: Sweden: Stordalen... | reverse complement strand
CCTAAAATAGGTTGTGCGCTCTCGCGCATGGCAGTCTCCTTCGTCGCGTCTCGCCAGCCAGCCTTTTCCCCAAAAACAGCACCCCTTGGAATTTTAAGACAGGCTCTAAGCCATAAACCCAAGGCTGCACGCTATTCAACGGGACAGCGGGATGATGGTTCAGCTCAGCTTCCTATTGTGCTCCTTACACCAGCTTCTTCGCAATATGCTCGTCGAGGATTTCCTGCACGGTCAGGGCGACGATGACTTTCGGGAAAATCCCACGCGCGGATTTTCAAGGGGACACGGACGATGCTCCTGTTCCATGGGTAGAAGACCCCATGGCTAAGCATTGGGTCATGCCACAGAATTGTTGAAGCAGGTGCCAGAACATGCCAAATCACCCCTCAGTTGAACTAGAGCATACAATTGTCATCGTTGGAGCGGGCCCGACCGGCCTTGCCTTGGGCGCGGAACTGAAGCGGCTGGGTATTTCTTCACTAATCCTGGAGCGGCTTGAGGCCGGCGCAAATACTTCCCGCGCCGCCGTCGTTCATGCGCGCACGCTGGAGGTTCTGGAACCGCTGGGTGTCACTCCTGAACTGCTAGAGGAGGGAATCACCGTCCCAACCTTTCGCATCCGGGATCGCAATCGAATATTGGCCAGCATCAGCTTTGCGGATCTCGACACCAAATATCCGTTTGCCCTGATGTGTCCGCAGAACCGCACCGAGGCGATTTTACTGCGGCGGCTTGAGTCGCTCGGCGGCTCCGTTCAGCGTCCCTGCGACGTGGTAGCGATTCGCCCAGGCGTAAATAATGTGCAGGTTCAATTCAAAAGCGGTGAAGAACTTAAAACCGTCCACACCAAATGGCTGGTGGGTTGCGACGGAATGCACAGCCTCGTCCGTGAACAAGCGCCGATTCCTTTTATCGGCGGCGATTACGAGGAGAGCTTTGTGCTCGCGGATGTGGAGATGGACTGGCCGCTGGACCGGGAAGAGGTGAGCCTGTTCTTTTCCGAGAAAGGCCTGGTCGTTGTGGCCCCGCTGCCCAGCAATCTTTTTCGCATTGTTGCAACGGTGAAACAGGCTCCGCCGGCACCTTCGATCGCCGTCTTTCAGCAGATACTTGAGGAGCGCGGGCCGGAGAATGCCGTCATCAACATTCGCCGCAGCGTTTGGGCCTCCCGGTTTCACATCCAGCACCGTGTCGCCAAGGTTCTGCGGCAGGACAGAATCCTGCTGGCTGGCGATGCCGCGCATGTTCACAGCCCTGCCGGCGGCCAGGGGATGAACACCGGCATTCAGGATGCCATCGTCCTTGCCGGGGCATTGAAAGAAACGCTGGAGCAGGGAAATGACGCCGCCCTGAATTTATGGCAGGAGAAACGGCTTGAGATTGCCCGCTCCGTCGTGAAACTGACCGACCGGATGACGAAGCTGGCGACCGTATCGTCGTCCGGGGTGAAGCTGCTGCGCAATGCCGTCCTGAGCATTGTTGGACAAATTCCTTTCGCGCAACATGCCATTGCAGAGAAACTCGCCGAGTTGGACAATAGATGATGATCGCGGACGACGAAGCCGCGTCCGGCGCGCCAGAGCATTTGCTTTCCGGCAACGCGCAAACGTCGCGCAGGCGTCTGGCCATGACGCACAGGAATGGGCGAAATATCAATGCCAAACCCGCGCGCGGATTTTCAAGGGGACACGGACGATTCCCATTTTCGGAAAAGCCCGGCAGGGCTGACATCTTTGTAGTTTAGCGATTCAAAAATGAAGCAAGCTCCGTAGGAGCGACATCGCCGGGAATATGCCGCCCCGACGGGGCTTGAATTTTGTTTGGGTGGGGTTCTACAAAGATGCCGCGCCTACGGCGCTGACCGGCGCACCGCAATGCGGACACGTTCCCGCATGGTCACTGACCTGTCCGCTGCATTCGTGGCATTGGGATACCAGCGTTCTTTCAGGCCGAGTTCACCCTCCTGCTGCTTGCGCGGCGCGGCGCTGGAACTCACGGGGAAGATGCGGCCATCCACGCCCATGTCGCCCACCTGAACTTTGTTCGGGATGTCGCCGAGGGCGATGACGACCCAGTTCTCGAATTCAAACGGCGGGATGACGCGCAGCTTCTCCACCGTCCACGGCAGGTCGCGGACGACGCAGCCGCGTCCGGTGCGCCAGAGCATTCGCTTTCCGGCAGGTGCAAACGTCGCGCAGGCGTTTGGCCATGACGCGGCAGGCGGTGGGCGAAATATCAATGCCGATCCAGTTCAAAACACTCGTTTTTGAGCCTCTCTTGATTTCAAGTTGAGTTGCTCTTTGATATTGTTTGCCAACTCCATCGCAAGTGAACTTACTTTTGGAATTGTCTTGGTTTCAGCTACCCGACGTTCTGCTAAATCTTCATAGTTTCGAGCAATTTGGAGTTTTGATATTTTCTTTTTCGGGTCAAAGAATCCAGCAGTCAATTCTTCGAGTAATTTACCAAGCGTTTTAGTTCCGTCCCGATTTTTAATTGCTTGTTCCGTTTTCTTGAAAATGGAATCTCGGTCTATGCCGCGCTGGTAGGTTCGTATCTTTTCACGAGCTAGTTCTTCACAGGAAAGCACGACAGCCTCAATCAGTAAGTCTTCAAATAAAACATAATCTTCGATTGATTTTGTTTTTTGAAGAGGAATAACTGCTATTTTGTTTTCTCCTTCTAAATAAGGATTCAGTTTTTCAAGTTCGTCCTTCAGAATTGCTCCCGATTCATCGCCATCGACAAGTGCAACGACCTTGCGTCCCTCATCGGCCATTAGTTTTGCCATCGCACAATAGTCTGTCTGATTGCCTCCATCTCGAATGCTGAATAGATTTAGGTCTATATCTATTTTAGAAAAGTGACCGAGAGTTTTGAGGATTGAGAGCACATACAATACATCTGAAGGTCCTTCGACTAACAATGTCGCATCTGCAAAGAAGAAATTATTAGAAAAGAAAAGGCCTAAAGATGACCTAACGCTTTTCCAGTTGTTTAAGTAAGGCTTTTGATCAACCACAGTGCCATTTACGGTTTTCAGAATTACCCGATGGCGGGTAGGCTCATTCTTATTAACCATAAAGATAGAATGTGTCGCATAAACAACTTGATTTTTCCTGCTCAATGTCTCAAACACGCGCACCAGGTTAACTTGTCCTTTCGGGTGTAAATATGTTCCAGGTTCATCGAATAGAAATATGTAGCGATTGGAAGGATTGGCCTCCTGTCTGGCAAAAAGCCTGAAATGGAGAACGAAAAATGCCGTAAAGCCGCTGCTTCTTTGTGACGGAAGAACGTAGGTGTTTGAGACTGCTGGATCTTGAATTCTTAAAGCTATTCCGCCTGCCGTATGGTTAAGAACGAAATTCAATTCCTTCCCCTGTTCCCATTCGGCCTGAATTAAATTAGTAAGCTTTTGAGATGCTTCTGAAAGAAGTTTTTCCGTGCGAGGAGTCTGCGAAAATATAACATCTTTATGTTCCCAAATCCCGGCCTTGCGGAAGATTCCCTGCATAAACTCATTTTCAGGCTTGATAAGTTCAGCCAGCGAAATCGAATCTTTGATATTTGATGCAACAGGCTCAAATAATTCAATTCGAGGCAAATGATTATTCATGTAATCCAAAACCGGCTTGTAATCCAAAATACTATTTCCTGGTCTGAGCCATACAAACTTTCCTGCCAAACCTGATCGCACCAAAATGCACTTTTCAAGTTCGCTCGGCGCGGGAACATCGATTCCATCTTTTGTAGTCTCTGCCGGAGGTTTTGTGCTGTCTGCCGGTTGCTTTTTTATTTCGGCGACGGCGAGTTCCTGAATTTCTTTAATTTCTTCTGGATCAAGAGTGAAATAAAATGTTGTTTTTACATTTGATGGGTCATCGGTGTCCCAATTCTTATCTTTTTCAGTAAAAGGGCGGTCACCATTTATGCAACGAATTGCTTCAAGAAGGTTTGTCTTGCCATGATCGTTTGCTCCAATGAGAACGGTGACGGAAGGATCAATGTGCAAGGTTTGACATTCACGAACGGAACGAAACCCCTCGATTTCAATTTTTGTTAGTTTCATATTGGTTAATTTGTCGTTTATGCGGTTTGAAAATTATTTTCGCCGAAAATCTGGTCGAGCATGACCTTGACGTAGTGGCTGGCGTGCCAGTCGCAGTGGTAATAAAAGCTGCCGGTCTGTTTGAGGACGCGGGCCAGTTGCACGCAGCGCGGGCGCATGTAGTCAATGTAAGCCTTGGTGTTCTCGTGGCGGTCTTCAAAGGCGCGCTTCTCCTTGGTCTCGCCCCAGAAGTCCGAGCCGGACTGGCCACCATCGTAGTTGCGGTTGGAGTTGAAGGGCGGGTCGATGTAAATCAAATCCACGCAGGCGAGTTGGCCAGTCCTGCCAGGACCGAGCTGTTCCAGATTGTCGCCGCAATAAACGACGCGGGTGTCGAGGAGGGCGGAGGGACGGGCGGGCTTGGTAGGGACGGCGCGCTGCGCTGTCCGCGCCCGCGCTTCCCGGTCTTCGGCGGGCGGTTGGGAAATTCCGCTGGCCAAAAGCGGGGAAGCGCCAGCGGGGTCGGCGCAGCGCACCGACCCTGCCTCGGAAGTTTTCGCGCCGGAAATCTTTTTGGCCATGCCGGAGATTAAAGAAGTGCCGTGCCGCCGTCAATGTGGCGTGAACGTGAAGGGGTCTGAACGGGCCGGTCCCGCGCTGCGGCCATTGCCGGCTGATGAACACCCATTTTCATCTGGTGCACAGGCAGGGCGAAATTGGCAGATCATTAAAACCCGCTCATTTTGTTTTCCTCGGTGAACGGTTTGGGCTATCTTGGGTCAAATTGTGTCCATGCCAATCAACCTGCATCGAGTGAGAAATTTGTCCGCGGCGCTGCTGATCCCCGCCGTCGCGCTGGCCATCTGGGCCGGCTGCGAGACGAGCACGACCAGCGTCCCCGCCCTGCCCGCCCTGCCGGCCACGAGCCTGAAGCCCGGCCCGAACGACCCGCGTATCGCCCACGTCGCGGCGCGGCTGCTGGAGGAATATCATTACTCGCAGCGGCCGCTGGACGAGGATCTGTCGGAGAAATTCTTCGACGGCTACGTCAATTCGCTCGATCCGCGCCATGAAAATTTTCTCCAGAGCGACCTCGCGGAGTTCGACATCTACCGGACGAACCTCGACAAGCTCACCGTCGGCGGCCGCGGCACGGCGGATTTGACGCCGGCCTTCGCGGTCTATGACCGTTACGCGGAACGCGTCCAGCAGCACGACGCCTATGTGATGGACCTGTTGCAGCACGACAAGTTCAAGTTCAACACCGACGAGACCATCATGCTGGACCGCCGGCACGCGCCGTTCCCCACCAATCTGATTGACGCGGAGGCGCTCTGGCAGCAGCGGCTGCGCTACGAGTATCTTCAGGAAAAATTGTCGCGCGAAATCGTCGAGACCAATGACAGCTTCCTGGTGCGGCTGCCGGCGGACGCGGCCAAGGACATTCCCGCCACGCTGGAACGGCATTACGAATGGAACCTGCGCATGACCACGAACTGGGACAGCGACGGCGTGCTGCAGGCCTACCTCAACGGGCTGGCCCACGCCTACGACCCGCACTCGGATTATTTCAGCGCGCCGCACGCGCAGGATTTCCAGATCGGGATGAACCTCTCGCTGTTCGGCATCGGCGCGCAACTGATGGAGGACGACGGCTATTGCACCATCCATTCGCTCGTGCCCGGCGGCCCGGCGGCGAAAAGCAAGCAGGTGAATGAACAGGACCGCATCGTGGCCGTGGCCCAGGGCAGCCAGCCGCCGGTGGACGTGGTGGACATGGACCTGGAAAAAGTGGTCCAGCAAATCCGCGGCCCGAAGGGCACCGAAGTGCGCCTGACCCTCAGCCCGGTGACCGACCGCAGCGCGCGCAAGGTGGTCACCTTCATCCGCGACGAAATCAAGCTGGAGGATTCCGAGGCCAAGGCGAAGCTGATTGAACTGCCCAACGGCAAGCGCATCGGCATCATTGATCTGCCGTCGTTCTATGCCACGGTCAACCTGGACAACACCGGCCAGCCCACGCCCAAAAGCACCACGGCGGACGTGGCCAAGCTCATCACCAAGCTGAAGCAGGAAAAAGTTTCCGGCATCATCATTGACCTGCGCTCGAACCCGGGCGGCTCGCTGGAGGAGGCCATCAAGTTCACCGGCCTGTTCATCAAAAGCGGCCCGGTCGTCCTGGCCCGCAATCCCGACGGCCAGGTGCAGGTGGACTCCGACACGGATGGCAACCAGCTTTACGACGGGCCGCTGGTGGTGATGATCAACCGCTTCAGCGCGTCCGCCTCGGAGATCGTCGCCGCTGCGCTGCAGGATTACGGCCGCGCGCTGGTCGTCGGCGACAGCTCCACGCACGGCAAGGGCACGGTGCAAAACCTGAACCCGCTCAAGCCGTTCATGCTGTCGTCGGACACCGACGGGTCGAACGACCCCGGCACCATCAAGATCACCATCCGCAAGTTCTACCGCGTCAGCGGCGCGTCCACGCAAATGAAGGGCGTGGCGTCGGACATCGTTTTGCCGGACGTGCTGGATTATTCCAAGGAGGTTGGCGAGGCCGCGCTCGACAACGCGCTGCCGTGGGACACCATCCAGCCGGTGAGCTATGACAAGCTGAACCTGGTCCAGCCCTACCTCGCCGTGCTCAAGGCGCACTCGGACGCGCGCATCGCGACCAACCAGGATTTCATCTACGTCAAGCAGGACATTGACCAGTTCGTGAAAGCGCAGGCCGACCAGACCGCCCCCATCAACGAGCACGCGGCGCTCAAGGATCATGAACGCGTTTTCCTTCAAAACAAGGAGCGCGACGCCGAACGCTCGGCCCGCAAACCGGATGGCGCTAAGGCTTATGAAATCACCGTGGAGAACGCCGACCAGCCCGGGCTGACGGAAGCCGACGCGAACACGGCAACCAATGCCGACACGGCCACGGCCAACACCAGTTCCAATCTCGTCGCCACCGCCAGCAGCGCCACCGGAACCAACACCGTCCAGTCCGTTGCCGAAAAGAAATCGCCGCCGCCGTTTGACCCGGTGCTCGACGAAACCGAGCGCATCCTGCTGGATTACATTTCGCTGCTCGGCAAAAACATGCCGCTGATCGCCAACCAGTGAGCTTATGAAAGTGTTCCTCGTTCTGGCCCTGACGCTGGCGTCCGCCGGAATCGCGCCGGCGGATGTGAATTACAGCCTCGCCACGGGTCAGGCCAAGCGCGATGCCGCCCAGAACAACGCCGAGCAAGGCGTCGCGCCAGCGCAACCCCGGTCTCCCGCCGCTCCCCAGGCACCGCCGGTTGATCCCGCGCTGGCGGCCACCCTGCAAAACATCGCCGACCTCCGCGACGATTTGGATGCGCTTGCCCAGGCGGCGGACGCGGCAGCGGGAGCCGACCAGCGCATTTCGCTGCTGAACCATTTGTCGGCGGCGGCCCAGGGCACCAAAGCGTCCACGGCGTCCGTCCGAAAAATTGCCGGCCATCTCATCACCGCCGCCAGCGGCCGGAAAAATCTGGCCGCGCAAAACACTCGGCTGGCGCGGAGCCTCCACGCCCTGTTCAACAGCGCGCATCTTTCCGCCGCGCAGCAGCAGATGCTGCTGGACGGCGTGAATAAAATTCTTACCGACGCCGGCACGCCGGCGGACGACGCGGACAACGTCGTCAACGACCTCAAACAGATTGTCGCCGAAACCCAGTAGCGCCATGCCGTCCGTCAAATGCCCGACCTGCAAAAAAGCCGGCGACTGGTTCGCGGGCAAATACGGGCCGTTCTGTTCGCACCGCTGCCGGTTGGTTGACCTCGGCAAATGGTTCAACGGCGAGCACGCCATTTCCGAGCCGCTCAAGCCCGAACACTTCGAGAAATACGCCGACCTGCCGCCAGGCGAATACCTGGACCAGCCGGAAGAATGACCGCGCGGGCAAGGTTGCACTGCGCCGGTTTTTGTGCTTTAATTTCAGGGCTTGGACGCGCCCGCGTTGAATGTTTTTTCACCCGCCATGTCCAATTTTTGATTGAAATAATTTTATGGCATTTCTGATGGATTATAAATACTGGTTGTTGGTGTTTCTGCCCGGCGCGTTGATCGGCCTGTGGGCGCAGATGAAGCTGCATTCCGCCTTCGGCAAATACAGCCAGGTGCCGGTGGAATCCGGCCTGACCGGCGCGCAGGCGGCGCGGCGCATCCTCGACAACGCCGGCCTCAATGACGTGCCGGTGGAGGAGGTCGCGGGCCAGTTGACCGACCATTACGACCCGACCAAGCGTGCGCTGTTCTTGTCGGCGGACAATTACAACGGTAACTCCATCGCAGCAGTCGGCGTGGCGGCGCACGAGTCCGGCCACGCACTGCAACATCAGGCGGCCTACGCGATGCTCGACCTGCGCATGGCGCTGGTGCCCGTCACGCAGTTCGCCAGCACGATCTACGGGGCCATTCTGCTACTCGGCTGGGTCATGGGCATGATGAAAATCATGCTGCCGATCATCATCGTCGTCTTCACGATCATCACCCTGTTCCAGCTCATCACGCTGCCGGTGGAATACGACGCCAGCAACCGCGCGAAGGAGCAGCTTTTCCGCCTCGGCCTCGTGCGCGAGGATGAACGGGCGGGCGTGGCCAAGGTGCTGGACGCCGCCGCGCTCACCTATGTGGCCGCGCTGGTCAGCTCGGTGCTGACGCTGCTGTATTATCTCTCCGCCGCGCGCAACCGAAATTGATCTCCGGCAAACGCGGATTGCGGCAAAGGTTTCAAACTGAGTTAATTTGCTTGCGGCTGGGCGGCGCGCGTTTAACTTTTTGCATTCATGGCGGCAAAAAAAGTCCATCGCAAGCCCAAGCCGGTCAAACGCGGAAAAATCCTTTCCGCTCCGGCCAAACCTCCCGTCGTCTTTCCGCCGTCGCCGCCGATCACGGTGCCGTCGGATCTGCCGGTGCCCCAGCCCGCCGAGGGCGACACCACGGCGTTTCTCCGGCGCGAAGCCGAGCGGATGGACGGCGACAGTGCCATCAAACTTTATCTCCGCGAAATCGGCCAGGTGAAACTCCTCACGCCGCAGGAAGAGATCGAGCTCGCCGCCAAAATCAAGAAGGGCGACAAAAAAGCGCGCGAACACATGATCAAGGCCAACCTGCGCCTGGTCGTGAAAATCGCCCGTGACTACGAAGGCATCGGCCTGCCGCTGCTGGATTTGATCAGCGAAGGCAACATCGGATTGATGAAGGCCGTTGAACGCTTCGACCCAAAAAAGGGCGGCAAGCTTTCCACCTACGGCTCTTGGTGGATTAAGCAGTCCATCAAACGCGCGCTGGCCAACCAGTCCAAGACCATCCGCCTGCCCGTCCATCTGGTGGACAAGATTTCCAAGATGCGCCGGACCGCGATGAAGCTGCAGGAGGAATTTGGCCGCGAGCCGAGCGATGAGGAACTGGCCGCCGAACTCGGCACCACCGCCGCGCGCGTTTCGCAAATGCGCTCCGCGTCCATCCGCCCCGCCTCGCTCGACGCACCGGTGGGCGATGACGATTCCAACACTTATTCCGAGATCGTCGAGGACGACCGCGCCGTGAATCCCTACGACGAGCTGGAGGACAAGACCGTGGTCAACATGCTTCAGGACATGGTCAAGCATCTGGACGACCGCGAGGCGACAATTCTGCGCTTCCGCTTCGGCCTCGACGGCGGCAACGAAAAAACTTTGGAAGAAGTCGGCGAAAAATTCGGAGTCACGCGCGAACGCGTTCGTCAGATTCAAAATCTCGCGCTGCGCAAGCTCCGCAAGATGATCGAGAAACTCGAAAAAACCAAATCGAAGGAATATTGAACCATGCCCCAGCCCGTGACCGCCGCTGAAATCGCCGCCGCCATCCGCAACGTCCCGGATTTTCCGAAGCCGGGCATCCAGTTCAAGGACATCACGCCCGTCCTCGCCGATGCGCGGCTGTTCGCCGGCGCGATTGACCTGCTGGCCGGAAAATTCACGCCCGGCAGCATTGACACCGTGGTGGGCATTGACGCGCGCGGATTCATCTTCGCCGCCGCCGTCGCCGTAAAATTGCAGGCCGGTTTCGTACCCGTCCGAAAAAAGGGCAAATTGCCCTACAATACGCACGAACAGGATTATGCGCTGGAATACGGCCAGGCGACCGTGGCGATGCACACTGACTCGCTCAAGCCCGGCGCGCGCGTGCTGCTGGTGGACGACCTGCTCGCCACCGGCGGAACCTCCGGCGCGGCTGCCTCGCTCGTGAAAAAACTCGGCGCGGACATCCGCGAAATCGTTTTCCTCATCGAACTCAAATTTCTGGACGGCCGCAAGCTGTTGAAGGATTTCCCCGTCCGTTCGCTCGTCACCTATTGAGTCAGGACCGAATTCATGAGTGAAGCTCCCATTTTGAGCGTCGTTGCCCCGTGTTACAACGAGCAGGGCAACCTGGTTCCGCTTGTCACCGCCATCCGCGAGGCGCTGGAACCGCTCCACGTCGCCTATGAAATCGTCATCGCGGACGATTGCAGCCGCGACGATTCGTGGAACATCCTGCAAAAACTCGGTGCGGAAGATCAGCGCATCCGCGCCGTGCGGCTCAACCGGAACTGCGGCCAGTCGGCGGCGGTGTGGGCCGGCATCCAGGCGGCCACCGGCCGGTTCATCGCCACGCTCGACGCCGACCTGCAAAATCATCCGCGCGAGCTGCCGCGATTTCTGGCGGCCATCCAATATGACAAATGCGACTGCGTGTGCGGCTCACGCGTGGCGGCCCGCGCGCAGGGTGATTCCCGCGTGCGCCAGATTTCCTCCAAGATCGCCAACGGCATCCGCAACCGCATCACGCACGAGACCGTGAGCGACTCCGCGTGCGGCTTCCGGATCTTCCGGCGCGAGTGCGCGGCGCGGTTGAAATTTTTCAAGGGCATGCACCGCTTCATGCCGACGCTGTTCCGCATCGAGGGTTTTGTCGTCACGGAAATTCCCATCAGCCACCACACGCGGCTCACCGGCCAGAGTCACTACGGCGTGCTGAACCGGCTGTTCGTCACCATCCACGATTTGTTCGCCGTGCGCTGGATGCAAAAGCGGATGTTCCGCTTCGAGGTGAAGGAGCAGATTAATTTCCCGTCCGCCGGCCAAAATAAATAATCGGTGGCCGTCGGCAAAGACCGTGAAAACAATTACGGGCGGCCAGCACTCAGAATCCAAGAGTTCGCCGGCCGCCCGCTGCCCGGAAACAGTCCGGACAAATTGCCGATGGTAGGGATGGTGCGCTGCGCCGTCCCCCCTGCCCGCGCTTTCCCATCTCCGGCGGGCAGGGTTTCAAGATTCCGCTGGCCGAAAAACTGGAAAGCGCCAGCGGGGGCGTCGCAGCGCGACTGCCCCTGCCATTTATCAGGTGCAGACGATGCTGCCGGAGACGACCCAGCCGCTCGAGCCGGTGCTGCCGCCAATGGCCCGCGCCCGCACCAGATACGTCTTGGTCGGTATCAGGTTGGGTATCACAATCCGGAATGCCTTGCGGGAGACCACCGCCTCCTGCCACGTCACGCCGCCGTCCAAACTGACCTGCACCTGATACGAACCGGCGTTCCGCACCGTGACCAGCCGCAGCAGCAACTGCGTGGAGCCGTTGTTGAACAGGCCCGCGATGGCCGTGTCATCGAGGGGCGATGACGTGCGGTTGGTGCTCGCCGGCAGGTAGCCGGTGTTCAACAGCATTTCCAGGTCGCTGCCGACGACCAGTTCCACGATGTTCGCGTCTGCGTTAAGGGCGTCCGCGAGGGCGTCGAACGCCTTGTTCTGGGCCGCCGTCGCCGCCGAGCCGCCCGTGACCCGGTCCGCAATCTTGGCGGTAAGGGTGTCGGCCAGCACCTTGATCTGGTCCGGGGACACCGGGAGGTTGGGGAACAGTTTCACGTCCAGGTTCACGGACACATTGACCCCGAACGGGGCCAGTTTTGCGGCGGGATAGCCGTAGAAATCCCGCAGCACACTGAGGTCTGCTTGTTTTGTTTTGCTCATTTTATTTTCTTTCTGGATTCTGCCGTATTTATTGAAACGCGCCCGAAACCACCCGGTGCCGCGTTCGGGATTAAAAACAGCACAAGCAATGCCAAACTCTAATCTAAGATGCACATGTAAGTAAGCTTACATGATACTAAATTGCCTTGGGTTGGACAATTTATGGTAATTCCAAAATAAATGCCGCAAATCATTGGGCTTTTGCGCGAAAACTCCCGGTGCGGCTGGTCTCCCGTTACCCGGCTTCCACCATTCTGCATTCTTCATTCATCCCTCTACCTTCCCCGGTTCCCCTCTTTGGCCGGCGCGTCGTTAATCTTCAAAGGTTGGTGGCTAACCATTGAAGTTTTGCCGTTAACCATTGAAGTTTAATGACCTACCTTTGAAGGTTGACGATTAACCTTTCAAGTTTAATGACTAACCATTGAAGGTTGGTGACCAACCTTTGCTGTTTAGCGGCTAACCTTTGAAGTTTAACGGCCAAACTTTGCTGTTTAATGACAAACCTTTGCTGTTTAACGACGGAGTTCTGAATGAAAACGGCCAAATATCCCAATAAAGCCGGTCAGTGTCCAAAAAATGGCACGGCTGCGCCAAATGACTGGACAAAAAATGGACACCTTGAACCAAGACCTTCAATCTCGCCGGGCAGGCTGGAAATGGCCGGCTGATCTGCGGGTCAACCCCAATGTGATGGCAGCAAGTTGACGGCGACATGCGGCTTGTCTAATCTCCCGGCATGGCCAAAAAGATTTCCGGCGCGAAAACTTCCACACCTGCCGCTGGTAGGGCTGACTTGCCGGTCAGCCAGGGCGAAGGGGAGGCGGCGCAGCAGCACCGCCCTACCACCAAACTGAAACCCTCCGCCCTCCTCGACACCCGCGTTATTTACTGCGGCGACAATCTGGAGCAGCTCGCCAAGCTGCCCGACGCCTGCGTGGATTTGATTTACATTGACCCGCCCTTCAACTCCAACCGCAACTACGAGGTCTTTTGGGGTGAATCCAAGGAGAAGCGCGCCTTTGAAGACCGTCACGAGAACACCATGGCCTACATTGACTACATGCGCCCGCGCTGCGTGCAACTCGCCCGCGTCCTCAAAAAGACCGGCAGCTTTTATTACCACTGCGACTGGCACGCCAGCCACTACGTCAAGGTCATGCTCGACCAGATTTTCGGCGAAAATTAAATCCGCTCGTGAATAATCTTGATCAGCCATGCCCTTTTGATCAATTGATCTGGACATGCCTAAAGAATCATTTGACCGGCGGTGAGAATTGTTAGATCCTTACGAAGCAATGCCTGCTGCAAAAATATATCGACGTTTTGGCCCGAGGCGGAAAATAATTTTGCACCTCGGAGACTGCATTGATTTATTGCGCAAACTTCCATCCGAAAGCGTCGATTTGACGGTCACGTCTCCGCCATACTGCATGGGCAAGGAATATGAGCGGACAGATCGGCTTAATCATTTCGTCGAAGCGCATTGGAAAATCCTCCCGGAAGTCGTTCGAGCCACCAAAAACGGCGGCAGCATCTGCTGGCAGGTTGGCTATCACTCAAAAAAGGGAATTGTTACGCCGTTGGATTTCATTATCCATGACATGATGAAACGGTGGCCGGAAATGGTCTTGCGAAATCGGATTGTGTGGACGTTTGGCCACGGAATGCACGGCAGCAAACGCCTCAGTGGTCGCCATGAAACAATTCTGTGGTATACCAAGGGGAACAATTACAAATTTAATTTGGACAGCATTCGTGTTCTGCAAAAATATCCTGGCAAGAGATTTTACAGGGGGCCGAAGAAAGGTCAGTTCAGTTGCAATCCGCTAGGAAAGAATCCGGGTGATGTTTGGGAATTGCCGAATGTAAAGGCCTGCCATGTTGAGAAAACAAATCACCCCTGCCAATTCCCGATTGCCTTGGTTCAGCGCGTTATCCGCGCCTTTACCGACCGGGGCGATGTAGTCCTGGATCCGTTTATGGGGTCGGGAACAACCGCAGCTACAGCGATACTTGAATCGCGTCGATTTGTCGGTGCAGAAATCAAAGAGAAATATTACCGCACTGCAATTCGGCGGTGCCGGGAAGCTGCAACTAACGCACTTCCTTTTAGAGAATTGGAAAAACCAATTCAAATACCGGATCTCAATACAGAAGTAGCAAGAAACCCATTCATTACAAACGGAAAGGAATCAACAAATGGCAAAGAAAGCAAAAACGGTTCAAGAACCCATCACGTTCCCTTGTTTGTCAGTCACGCAAGGTGAAACAACTCTAGCACTATTCACGGCATTGGCTGCTGATGTCTGGAAAATTGTCGAGATCAATAGTCGAGAGCCAGACAAGGACAAGGGGTATCAACGTGTTCTCTCGTCGGCTCGTGTGGGATCAATTGCACGTTATGTAAAGGCAGGAAATCCGATTCCTACCAGCATCTTAATAGCATTCGACAAAGCTAAAATAAGCCCGGACGGCAAGACCCTCACAGTCCCAAACAAACGTAACGCAGGATGGGTTATTGACGGTCAGCATCGTCTTGCTGGAATCCACGAATCAGGTGCAAAGATACAATTATCCTTCGTTGCTTTCATAAACATACCTGTCAAAAAGCAAATCGAACAGTTTGTAAAAATTAACAGAGAGGCAAAGAATGTTCCTACCTCTCTTTATTTGGACTTACTAAAACACCTCCCAGACAAATCTGAAGCTGAACAAGCCAAGGAACGGGCCGCTGACATCGCCAATACTTTACGAGTGGATGAGGAATCCCCATTCTTTGGAAAGATTTCCGTTTTGGATTCCCCGAAACCCGGGCAGATGTCGCTCACGAATTTCGTCAGAAAGATTAGCCCTTTAGTTGCCCAAAACAAAGGCAAGTTTCATGTTTATTCAATAACCGAACAGCTAAAGATTTTTAACAATTACTATCGTGCGATTGAAAATTCATTTCCGGCTGTTTATGAGCCAAAAGAAGGAACTTCAATTTTTTTCAAGACGCTTGGATTCGGTGCTATGATAAATGCTTTGCCGACTGTTTTCGACTTAACATTGAAAATACACAAGGGTTTTAAGGTTGAAAACATTTGCGACCTATTAAAGAAAATTGACGACTTCGACTTTGAAGAATGGAACTCGTTTGGATCAGGTGCTGATGTGGAAAACCAAGCCGGTAGCGACCTGCGCGACACTCTCCGCGAAAGAGTCGAAGAGGTGGTGGGCGAAGAAGGGGCAGCCTTAAATTTGTAGGACATGAACTTTCTAAAGCCGTGCATGGAACGTATGAAAGGACGGCGGTGGGAAAATATCCGGTCAAATTGGCTGCATCACATCCCTCATTTTCCTGAAGCTGGTTGTGTTCCGCAGCACTCCATTGATGAAGTATCAGGATTTACTCCACTCGCTCTCCGGCTCGCAACAGCAACGATGTCTGAATTTCAAAAAGCCAAGGCTGCCGAAAATAAAACAGGGCACTTTTTAATGCCAGATACTGCTGTTGAAGAGGAGTTGCTAGGTCTGCGGGAAGCGGTTTTTGCTGAATCGCTTTTTCTCTTACATAAGGCACGCCATGTTGTGGGGACTGCGGAGATTCAGGTTTGCGGCGGCGTTCGCACTTGGGCACTAGCGAACGCTTATCAAGGAGCTTTCTTTGCCGCGAAGGCAACTCTGGGATTTTTGGGAGTAACATTTCCTGAATATCAAGGTAAAGCGATTGCCGCCGACCTCTTCCCATATCCAGTCAAAAGTGGCAATGAATACGTCGGTTGTGCGTTTCATTATCTTGGCGTGCGACTGGACCACCGCCAAACGTGGGAGATGTATCAGAGATTGCTTGGTGTCTCCGTAGTAGAAATCTGGCCAAAGATAATTGTCAATAAGTTGAAAAGCGTTGAGAGTAAAAATTTCGCCAAACAGAGAAATGACATTCATTACAAAAACAACGGTTGGATTCTTGGGGATTTGCATGAATTTGATTTAAGTGCCGGCTTCGGCGGCTCGCAGGTTTGGGACGACGGACTTGATTTTGACCGTGATGATATTTCGATGGGAATTGCTCTGTCAGTGTTAAAGCTGGGAATGTTGTTGGTTCAAGACCTCGAAAAATCTTCAGCGAAATTGACCCCTGAGATAAAATTGCTTTCCGATTGTGTGGAAAATGGGCGTCACCCTCTATATGGAGAGTTATTGCTATCATAAAATTGGCATTGATATTTCGCCCACCGCCTGCCGCGTCATGGCCAAACGCCTGCGCGACGTTTGCGGCCTGCCGGAAAGCGAACCGCTCTGGCGCGCCGGACGCGGCTTCGTCGTCCGCGACCTG
>Ga0182024_10012977_pt1 | contig 16389 bp, 15 predicted proteins | sample P32metaG_FD_120480 | JGI IMG/M metagenome (GOLD analysis project Ga0182024, IMG submission 120480) | Permafrost microbial communities from Stordalen Mire, Sweden - P3-2 metaG (Illumina Assembly) | ecosystem: Environmental > Terrestrial > Soil > Wetlands > Permafrost | place: Sweden: Stordalen... | reverse complement strand
TGACCCCGTAGCTCGCTGAACCTCGCTGAGCGACCCGGCGACGCCACCATCGCCGCCGCTCGCCGAAGCCGACGTCATCATCATCATCGATCGCCCCGACCGCCCGAGCTCCATCGTTGCCCCAAACCGGAAATCACTAAAGTGGAATCGGCGACGGTGCCGCCGGCGACCTCACCATCGAATCCTGCGGCCAGCTGCCGACCAGGCCGATCGAGCAGGTCGAGCAGCATCGCGCCGCCCAGCCTCGCGCGCGCGAGAGGGCAGCGAAGATGGTTGACGCTGAACGCGGCTTTCGATCAGGGGTGTTGGCGGCGTCGACCCCGTGGCTCGTTCGCTCCGATCGCCCGAGCTCCATCGTCGCCCCGAACCGGAATATCACTAAATGGAAATCGACGGCGTCGCCGGCTTGATCGAGAATGAGGATCGCGTGAGCGCCGGCGGTTACTCTTGCAGCGATCTCGTCGAGATGAAGCTGCATGGCTTCGGTGTTGCAGAAAGGGAGAACGAGGGCAGCGCCGGTCCCACGTTCGGGGGCAGACCGCACCGAACAGATAGGTCGATTGGGTGCGCTGATCATGAATGGCCCTGGGACGCGAGCCCGTCCTGGCCCAGCGATAGGTGAGCTTGTTCTTCTGGCCGACCCGGATCTCGTCCTGGAACCAAACCTCTACCGGTGTGCCCGGTGCGAGCTTGGTACGGACTTCCGCCACGCGTATGGCAAAGTTTTATTGAATGCCTCCATGGCGTCAGGGTCCTGTTTGTAGGCCCTCGGCCGCGCACTCAAATGCGAGAAGCCCAAGTCCTTCAGGGTGCGATAGATCGTGTCGTCCGACACCGAAATACCGAACTCCTCGTGCACCCGCATGATCAAATCACATGCCCGCCAGCGCACCACGCCGTGCACCGCTGGGATCGGACCCTCCTCCACGAGCCGGAGCAGAAAGGCCCCATGCTTCTTGCCTAGCTTGGGCGGCACGCCCGGTGAAGGGATGTTGATGAGACCGTCCGGTCCCTGCTCGTTAAACCGGATCACCCAGTCCCGCAACGTCTGACGGTCCATCCCACCGATCTTGGCTGCATCTTCCCGCGAAGCGCCGTCGAGCACTGCTGCGATCGCCAGCAGTCGGCGCGCCTGCGCGGCATCCTTCGCCCGCTTAGCAAACCGGCGCACCCCGTCGGCTATAAAGTCCGTCCGCACCGCAATTGCCTGGCCCATGGCAAACCACCCTCCGTTTGCCACCTTGAATCATTTTGCAGGTGATTTGTGAATCCCCCGAGAGTCAGGCACTCAGCGGGTTGGTATAAGCTGGATCAGGTCGAAGGCGGACAGGGCGACCTCAGCAGCGGTCGAGATAATTCTTCTTGTACCAGTCGACGATTTCGCTTCCAGTCGTGAGCCAAACCTCCTCGCGAGAGGTGACGTGAGCGAGCGCCTTGGCGAAGTATTTGCTGCGGTGCGGGTAGCCTACCAAGAATGGATGCAGGCAGATCGCCATCACCCGTCCCGTCTTGGCTCCGTCCTCATAAAGAACGTCGAACTGGTCGCAGATCATCTGGCCGAAGCGTTCCGGGCTCTGATGCAGCCGCAGCAGCGCCGGAATATCGTTGATCTCGGCGGAATACGGCATTGCGATCATCGATCCCTTCTTTACCCGCATCGGGTAAGGCTGGTCGTCATTGACCCAGTTGCCGACATAGTCGATGCCGTTCTCGGCCAGAATATCGAGCGTATGGACGGTCTCGCTCATGGCCGGGCTGAGCCAGCCGCGTGGCGCTTTGCCGACGCTCTTAGCGATCGTGCCGACCACCTCCTTGATGAGCGTATGCTCCTCGGTCTCCGACTGGCTGTTGATCAGGATTGAATTGGAGGTGCCATGGCCCATCCATTCCCAGCCAAGTTTTCTCCCCTCTTCGATGATGCGCGGATAGTGCCTGCAGACATCCGAATTGAGCGCCACTGTGCCTTTGACACCATATTTCTCCATCACCTCCATCATCCGCCAAACGCCGACTCGCGTGCCATAGTCGCGCCAGGAATAATTGAGGACGTCTGGCTTTAACCCGCTCTGCTCAAGCGGTGTTCCGGGACGATCGAAATAGAAATGCTCGATATTGGGTATCACCCAGACCGCCACGCGAGCGCCATTCGGCCAAGACAATCGCGGCCGGTCGATGATTGCCGAATAGTCGAAGCGGCCATGCTCGACGGGCACCACCGCTCGCGGCTTTCGTTTTCTGATTGGCTGGCGCGGCAAGCGACCCTCCCATGAACGTTAAATGGCGGCGCTATCTGGCAGATCTGCGCCGCGAGGGTAACATTGCCATGGTCGCGCGATTGAGTGAATGGGCAACAGGCGTTTCGGATACAACAGCCATTCGGTTCTCATGCTTTTTGCCCGCCATCTAGCCCCTTCTCGCACCGCGGAGGATAGCCTATAAAAGAATCTCGCAATGATTGGAAGCGTGGGTCGTGACCAGCGGCAAAGACGACGAGGAATTCTTCCACGAGCGTGGCTTTGGATTGAAAATCGGATTCGGCGAACGGCCGGCGCTGATCGTCATCGACATGGTCAAGGGCTTCACCAACCCGGACATGCCGCTTGGCTCAAATCTCGACGCTCAGATCGAAGTGCAGAAGCCATTGCTGGAGGTCGCCCATGAGCGCGGCATTCCCGTCATCTTCTCCACGGTGATGTATCACGAAGCCGACATCAGGGACGCCGGCATTTGGGGTCTCAAGCAAAGAGGCGCACTCACGCTGACCGCCGACTCGGAGGCTGTAAAGATCGATCCGCGTCTCGATCGACGGCCGGACGACAGTCTCCTGGTGAAGCGCTACGCTTCGTGTTTCTTCGGCAATGACCTCGTGCCGCGGCTGACGAGCCGGCACGTCGACACTCTCATTATCACCGGCTGTACGACCTCTGGCTGCGTGCGCGCAACAGCAGTCGATGCGGTTCAAAATGGCTTCCGGCCGATGGTGGTACGGGAGGCCGTCGGCGACCGATCGACCGCGGCGCACGAGCAGAGTCTGTTCGATCTCAACGCCAAATATGCCGACGTCGTGTCGCTTGACGAAACGCTGCACTATCTAAAGACCGTCGGTCACAACAGGTCGGCGGGCTGAACATCAATATTGGATAAGCGGGTTGCATGGCAGGCCGAATTCTACTTGGCGAAAATTTTTCCGCTTTCGAGCCGTTGTTTCATCCTTCTATCAACAGGGCGATGATCCAGGCGGCTGAAGCATGCGGACGTGCGGCTGGCTGAGACAATCCATCCCAGCCAGCCAGGCGCGCTCGCAGCTCCTGCGGAAGGCAGCGTAGGCTCACTTACTTCAGTCGAAACACCAGCATCTGATCCGTAAGCGCAAGAGCTCCACAGCGCAGCGTACCACCTGGAAAATAGGCTGCCGAACCGACGGTGGCAGCACCAAAAGCTTGTCGGGCACTAGGCAATTTCGTCAAGCTTATCCAGGTATTCGTTTTCGGATCGTAGCCCTCATTCTCGTCAAAATCCTCGCCACCGCCGAACCCGGCGTTTGGATCGCGTTTCTTGCACTCACCCCCGACGTAGAGAAGCAGCCCATGGTAATAAACTGCCGCGCCACCACTGCGAGCGGTCGGCATTGGTGCTGCTTTTGTCCATTGATCCGTCGCTGGATCATAAATATCGTGCTCATGGACGTTGTCGGTTTGGCCTCCGGTACGTCCCCCGACGATGTGGATTTTGCCATCGATGACTGCGATGCCCATGTGATCGCGTGCCAGCGGCATTGGCGCCCTTTTGGTCCATTGATTGGTCGTCGGGTCGTAGACTTCATGGATGTCGAGTGGCGTTGGGTCATGAGGTCGACCGCCAAAGACGTGAATCTTTCCGCCGACCTCGGCGGCGCTGACCGAACCGCGCCGCGAACTGAGCGGCGGAAGCCACTGCCAGGTATTTGCCGCCGGATCGTACACGAGGGCGGCGTCCTGAGCGTTCGCATGAATGAGACTGGTGAAGCCTCCGAAAGCATAAAGCTTGTGGTCGAAGCCGACTACACCGACATGACTTAATCCGATCGGCAACGGCGCAAGTTGACGCCATTTGTCCGTCGCCGGGTCATATTCGTAATTGACTGATGACCCCCACGTGCCTGAACCCATGTCGGAAGATGTGGGCACGATGTGCGGATAGAAACTCGAACCCCCCACAACGTAAATTTTCCCGTCGAGTGCCGCGACACCGGAATCTCCGGTGCCCGTCGGCATTGTGGATGCAGCCGACCAGCTTCCTTGATCTTGCGCCAGCGCAGTGCAAGTCATCTGCGATGCGGTGAACGCGGAGACAAGAGCAACTGACAGTCCAAAAGCTAGGCTGCGCCAATGATCGGTATATTTTGACATTTTTATCCTCCCTGGTTGTATATGGTTCTTCACGGACCGCGCGGCTGAGCACCTTGACCGCTGGCGAGGATACCAACACTAAACGCGGCAAAGTTGACGCTACTGCGTGGGGACTGGTTCGGATTGCCAACCCCAGCGGCAATCGCGTACTGGCCATCGAGTGAGATCGACGAAAAACGAAAACAAGCCAACACAACTGGCGGGTCACACTTCGATGTATTAGGAGGGCCGCCAGGTCGAAGCTCCATGGGATCGTGCGCGACCGATAAGCCAAGCAATCGGTCCTCGACGAGCGCGTTGGCTGACGTGAATGCTTACAGCGCCCATGACGGCGTGCAAGTATTTTTAGCACATATGGAATTGCATCGCAGACAGTCACCCAGAGGTGGTCCCGCTTTGCGGGACAGAATGGCGGCTTGGCTAAGGTGGATTCTGGGTTTGATTACGCCGCCAATTTCTCCTCGTTTGCCTGCGTAGCATAGACCTCGTCGGGCGTCCTGCCGCCGAAGACCGAGTGAGGTCGATCGGCGTTGTAGTAGTCGACCCAACGACCAATCCCCGTTCTTGCCTCACTGCCAGTCTCAAAGGCATTGAGGTAGACGCGCGCCGTCGATTTCCATTTAGTGATATTCCGCGTCAACCATCTTCGCTGCCCTCTCGCGCGCGCGCGAGGCTGGGCGGCGCGATGCTGCTCGACCTGCTCGATCGGCCTGGTCGGTGCAGCGGCAGCTGGCCGCAGGATTCGATGGTGAGGTCGCCGGCGGCGCCGTCGCCGATTCCACTTTAGTGATTTCCGGTTTGGGGCAACGATGGAGCTCGGGCGGTCGGGGCGATCGGTCGGTGCAGCGGCACCGCTGATCCGGGACCTTCGCGGCCTTCAGTGTCTGCAACGATCGCCGGTCTGCAGCGCAGCACTCCGCTTCGCTTTATGCCGGCTTGATGTTGGCGGCGCGGATCACTTCACCCCAGCGCCGCGTCTCCTCCTTGATGAAAGCGGCCGCCTCGGCGGGCGTTCCGCCGCCCGGACTGGCGCTGAGTTTTTGATAACGGTCGAGCAGATCGGGCGCCTGCATCGCCTTGTTGGCCGCGTCGTTGAGCTTGGCAATAATCGCGGCCGGCGTCTTCGGCGGCGCGACGAGCGCGTTCCAGGTGTCGGATTCGCAACCATGCACGCCCGATTCCTCGAGCGTGGGGATGTCCGGCAGCGCAGCAACGCGTTGTTTGGTTGTCACTGCGAGAATTCTCACTTTGCCGGCATTGTGAAGTTGCAATGCTGTCGAGAGCTCGCCGAACATCATATCGACATTGCCGGCCAGAAGATCGTTGAGCGCCGGCGCGGTGCCCTTGTAAGGCACATGAACGAGCTTGGTGTGGGTAATCGTCTCGAACAATTCGGTGGTCAGGTGCGACGTGGTGCCGACGCCCTGCGAGGCGTAATTGATCTTGCCCGGATTGGTCTTGGCGTAGGCGATCAATTCCTGCACCGTTTTGGCCGGGAAATTCTCGCGCACCATGAGAACGTTGGCGAGATGCGCCATGATGGACACCGGCTCGAACTTCGTGGGGTCGTAATTGAGCGACTTGAAGAGGAACTGATTGGTGGTGATGGGCGAAGGTTGCGAGGCGAGCAAGGTGTAGCCGTCGGGCGCGGAGTTGTAGACCAGCTCGGCCGCGAGGTTGCCGCCGGCGCCGACCCTGTTCTCGACCGGGAACGGCTGGCCCAATTCGGTCTGCATCTTGGCGGTAACGATCCGGGTGAAGGCGTCGACGCCGCCGCCGGCCGGCACCGTGACGATGACGCGGACCGGGTGGTTGGGATAATTCGCCGCGCCGCCCTGGGCGTCCGCCGCGGCTGGCGCAAGGACGAAACCGAGAGTGGTGACGAGGGCGGAACGTCTTGAAATTGTGCGGCCAGACATCGCGCAAGCTCCCAAATTTTCACTGCAACATCGAATTCATGCATAGCGCAGATGGCAATTCGAGTCCCGCGACGCGCTGCCGCTGTTGTTCCTACCGGAAACCTCATCCGGCTAGCGAGCAGCCGCGAATCGGGTGGTGTTCGTTCCCGATGATAGACTTTGTCAGGTTGCTGGCATGTGTGCTGACGAGGCTGTTCCGGTCGAGAGCGCGGCTCGAGGCACACCACCCCGATCGAAACCGCACTGACAGGGTGTCTCCGCCGTGTGCTTGCTCTAGGATTTCGGGCTGGCGGGATGATTCTCTTTATCCCTTGGCGGGGCGGCGCCGCGCGCCGCGGCGCGAAGAGACCGACCCGCACCAGCCGCCGATTTCCATTTTAGTGATTCCGGTTCGGGGCGAGCCGCTGGAGCTCGGGCGATCGGGGCGAACGATGGATGCAGCGGCGTTAACCTGCTTCGTCACCTATGCGCGCGCGCGAGGCGCCGCCAGCAGACTTGACCGGCTCGATCTGGTTGAGCCGCCTGGGCGGCGCTGCGGCTGGTGGACGACGTCGCTGGAGCGGAACGATGGAGCCGCCGATGGTGAGGTCGGCGGCGATGGTGACGGCGCGTTGGTCATATTCTCTGCCCCCACGCGCGCGCGAGACTGGGCGGTGCGCTGCTGCTCGACCTGCTCGATCGGCCTGGTCGGTGCAGCGGTAGCTGGCCGCACGATTCGATGGTGAGGTCGCCGGCGGCGCCGTCGCGATTCCGTTTTAGTGATTTCCGGTTCGGGGCAACGATGGAGCTCGGGCGGTCGGGGCGATCGATGATGATGACGTCGGCTTCGGCGAGCGGCGGCGATGGTGGCGTCGCCGGGTCGCTCAGCGAGGTTCAGCGACCTAACGGGGTCATCGACAGCGATCGCCAAATTCTGCAGCACTGACAGTAGACGCGTGTTATTGATTGTTGAACAATACTACAGTAGAAATAGAGAACGATATTGACTTAATGCGGGTTGGAAGGCTAGCCTCGCGAATGTAAACGAATGGGCTCACCTTCGTGGAGGATTCCGAGGCCATGGCAACACAAAGTCTGGAAGAAATTTCAAAGCTGATCGAGACCGGGCGCGTGCACCGTCGTGTTTACACCGACCCTGAGATCTTCGATCTCGAGATGGAGCGCGTGTTCGGCCGTGCCTGGCTTTTCGTCGGTCATGCTAGCCAAGTGCCTAAACCGGGGGACTATTTCACCACCGAGCTTGGCCGTCAGCCTGTGGTAATGACGCGCGATCGCGACGGCAAGGTTCATGTTCTATTTAATCGTTGCACTCATCGCGGTGCCAAGGTGGTCAATGATCGCTGCGGTCACGCCGCGCGCATGACCTGCCTCTATCACGGCTGGAGCTTCGACGCCGACGGCACTCTCGCCGCGGTGCCTATCCCCGACGGCTGCGCCCCTGGGTTCCGAAAGGAGGACTTTGGCCTAGCACGTGTACCGCGTGTCCAGGAATACCGGGGATTCGTGTTCGCGAGTCTTGCACAGAACGGATCGAGCTTCGAGGACCAGATCGGCCCGATGAAGGGCAGTATCGACGATCTCGTTGACCGCGCGCCCGATGGCGAGCTGGCCTTTGACCTTGGGCAGCATCGCTACGCCTACAACGGGAATTGGAAGCTACAGATTGAGAACGTGCTCGACAGCTACCATGTACCGTTCGGTCACGCTTCGACTGTGAACAAGGAGGGCGCGCAGTTTGCCCGCCGCGAAGGCGACAAGGAAGGCGCGAAGGTCGTCGAGACCAAGGACCAAAATAAGACGGCGGCGTCGTGGCGCAACCGTAAGAGTTACGTCACGGGCAATGGCCACGGCTGGTCTTCCAACACCGTGCTTGACGATGGTAAACGATCGAGTCCAGCCTTCGACGAGTATAAGCGCGTGCTGGTCGAAAAGGTGGGGGCGGAACGCGCCGCACAAATCCTCACCCCACGGCTGCACAACTCTTTGATTTATCCCAACGTGTCGATCATGGGCCTCAACATTCATGTACGCGTCATCAAGCCGATCGCAGTCGACCGCACCGAGGTGACGGTTTATCCGGTGCGGCTCCTCGGCGCGCCCGACACGATGAACTTTGGCAACATGCGGCTCCTTAACGTCACTCATTCTGCCGCATCATTTGTGCAGACCGACGACGTTGAGTCATTTGTGCGGACGCAGAAGGGCCTGCGCAGCCTCGCCACCGATTGGGTCGACATCTCGCGTGGCCTCGGCGCAGAAGAATCGGATCGCACCTATAACGCCACCCGCGGCGCCTCCGTCGGCGAGCTCGCGATGCGCGCGCAATACAAGGCGTGGCTCGGCTACATGCAGGAGGCGGCGTGATGGACAATGTCGTACGGATACCCTCGCCCCAGAGCACAAGCCTGGCACGTGAGACCTTTGAGTTGTTCCTCATCCACGAGGCAAAGCTGCTCGATGAGCGTCGCTTCCGGGACTGGATGGAGCTGTTCACCGAGGACGGGGCCTATTGGGTGCCGGCCGCTCCCAATCAGGAAAGCCCGTTCAATCACGCCTCGCTGTTCTACGATGACCGCACGCTAATGAAGACGCGGATTGATCGTCTGGAGCATCCGCGTATCCACATTCAGACGCCGCCGTCTCGCACCGCACACATCGTCGGCAATACGCTGGTCGACAAAATCGACGAGGCCAAGGGCGAGGTGGTAGTCAGTTCGACCGTGATGATGGTGGAGTATCGCGACGAGAGCCAGCGCATTTTCGCCGGACGGCAATTCCATCGTCTCCGGCGTGCCGCCGAAGGTTACAAGATTGTGCTCAAGCGCGTGAACCTCATCAACTGCGATAGCGCGTTCGACGCGATGGCAGTTCCGATCTAAATCACTCATTTACTGGCTAACTGACGGCCAAAACATCTAGCGTATCGCGCGGCCGCGGGGGACGCGGCTGGTTTACCCAAGGCGAGGACGCCCTTTCCGATCCTCCGCACGGACAGTTGCGAGTTAGCCATCGATTACGAACAAGCCGAGATCACTGACATGGCAAAATTGCCGTTGACCATTGCTTGCGGCGACTATGACCGCACACGCGCCATCAAGGATGGCGCGACTGAGATCGAAGGCTGCGAGGTCAACTACCTCCCGCTCTACCCGGAAGAAGCCTTCTTTCGCGCATTCAAATACACCGAGTTTGACGTCTCTGAACTATCGTTTTCGAGCTACATCCGCACCACCGCGGCCGGCACGTCGGAATACATCGGAATCCCGGCCTTCGTGTCTCGGCTCTTCCGCCACTCCGGCATTTACGTGCGTGTCGGTTCTGGAATCGAGAAGCCCGAGGATCTGCGCGGCAAGCGCGTCGGTCTGCCCGAGTACCAAATAACTGCGGTAGTCTGGATGCGCGGCATGTTGCAGCACGAATACGGGGTGAATCCGTCGGAGATCGAATGGCACAGCGGGGGTCAGGAAGAGGCGGGCCGCGGCGAGCGCACACCGCTCAGGCCGATCCCCGGCGTTAACATCAAGGCAATCCCCGACGACAAGACGCTAGTCGCCATGCTGGAAGCCGGCGAGCTCGACGCATTGTTCACCGCTAGGGCGCCGTCCAGCTTCCTCAAACGCCAGCCGCATATTCGCCGCCTGTTTCCCAAGTTCCGTGAAACCGAGCGGGACTATTATGAGAAGACGGGATTATTTCCGATCATGCATCTGATCGGCATCAAAAAGACGCTGACTGATAAGCATCCGTGGGTCGCTACGAGCGTCTACAAGGCATTTGTGGAGGCTAAGGCGATTGCGGTTGATAGGTTGCATGACGTCAACGCGCTGCTCACCACATTGCCCTGGCTCGTTGCAGAGACCGAGCAGACCGAAGATGTGATGGGCCGCGATTTCTGGCGATACGGTGTCAAGGAGAATGCGAAGGAGATTGATGCGCTGACGACCTACGCATTCGAGCAAGGCCTGGTGGACCGTAAGCTCACGGCGCACGACTTGTTCCACCCATCGATGTTTGAGATTTCGAAAGTTTGACGACCGTGTGGGAAGATGATCGTGTCCCCATTTCGAGGTCTTTGTCGCCGGTTTCCTAGGTCGCCTGGGGGCATGGCACCTACCCTTTACGCAAACCCTTAGCGCGGAAAGCCCGTCGCGCAAGTCTTGGACGCACCTGCGGCACCGTGCGTGACCCAAGGGGCCATTCCAATGCGGCGACAGCGCCCTCTGACGAGCCCTGTCCGGCTTGGAGGATGAGATTCCGGTCCCCTCCTCTAACCTACGCCTTCGTAGTGCTGAGCTGGCGCAGCATCTCACTGCTTGGCCTCCGCAGCGCTCAACTGCCGCGCGAGCGGTGTCCAACGAGCCGTCTCGGCTTCGAAAAACTTTGTTGTCTCTTCGGGCGACATCGGCTTCACCTCGATTGCACTCTGGGCCAGCAGCTTTTGCACGTCCGGCAGCTGGAGAACGACTGCGACTTCGCGGTTAAGTCTATCTACGATCTCACGCGATAGTCCTTTTGGCCCAGAAAGTGCGAACCAAGTTGAAGATACCATGTTGGGATGGCCGAGTTCTACGAAGGTTGGGACGTCGGGCAAATCCGGCAGCCGATGCTCGGACGAAATTGCCAGCGCCCTCAACTTTCCGGCACGCACCTGCTCGATGACAGACGAGAAGGTGATGGTCGCGATCTTCACCTGGCCTCCAATCAGATCGATCATTGCTTGGCCGCCGCCCTTGTAAGGGATGTGATTCAGATTCAGACCGTCGGTTCTCGCGAGTTCCTCGCCGAACAGGAAACTGTGCGTACCGATACCAGACGAAGTGTAGTTGAGCGGAACAGGGCTCTTCTTCACATAGTTGACGAACTCCGCATAACTTTTCACCGGCAACGAGGGATGCACCACCAGACCGACCGGCGAGCCACCCAGATAGGCAATGTGGCTGAAGTCATTGATCCCGTCGTAGAGTGGTGCCGGGCTGAAGGCGGGAGCGACGATGTGAGAGGCATTACCAGAGATCATGAGAGTGTAGCCGTCCGGCTCCGCCTTGGCGACATCCAACGATCCGATCATCCCACCAGCACCGGGACGCGACTCCACGTAGAAAGGCTGCTTGAACGTAATGCCAAAATGATCCGCCAGGATACGAGCGAAAACGTCTGCAGTTCCACCAGGTGCGAATGGGGCGATGATCTTCACGGGTCGGGTAGGCCAATCGTCGGCGAAAGCGTGACCGATCGAGACGACAAAAGCCGCAGCCATTGCAGTGAGGAATATTCGACGCTTGTTCATTTCATCATCCGTTTTACGTGAAACCACGAGATCACTGCGTAAGCTTGAACGTGCGCTGTCTTACCCAGGTTTTCTCTGCCAGATCCCCATGCCGCCGCAAGAGATCCTGCCTATTCTTGCTGTCCTTTTAGTTGTAAAGCTGTTTGCTTAAGTGTGATTTGACGCAGGGAGTTGTACGGCTACCTACCTACGCGCCTTTCTTTCTAACTGGATACAACCGAGGCCTGCGGGATCCAAAGATGTCACTTTCCTTGCGCGGCCGCTGCTGTTGCAATCGGCACCCAACGAGCACTTTCGGTTTCGACAAACGCCGTGACTTCAGCGGGCGACATTGGTCGAGTATCAAACCCGGCGTGCTCCAGGTTCTGCTGGATAGCTGGCTCCATTAGTGCTGCCATGACCTCACGATTGAGTTTCTGGACGATTTGGTCCGGCAGATGCGCCGGGCCCGACAGCGCGAACCACGACCCGGAAACCATATCTTTGTAGCCGAGTTGCTTGAACGTCGGCACGTCAGGAAAGGCCGGCAGGCGATGCTCGGTCGAGACTGCGAGAGCCTTTACCGCATCGCTTCGAACCAGTTCAGATCCAGTGGAAAAGGAAATTGTCACCGCCGGCCGTCTGACTCGCGTCGGATGGTCATAGGATTCGCCGAGACCCGCCAGCATAGGTGTCGGGCTTGGATCACGCTCGAAAGGCACGATCTCGACTACGCGCCCGTTTCGCGCCCGCGCCCGAAACGTTCCCCAATGTGAACCGGTCAATACGAGTTCGCTGTCGATCGCCGAATGAACGTGTCTCATGCGTGCGGGTTCCATTTCCGTCGATCGTCTCAACGAGCTTGAGATTGTCTCAAACTACAACTACCGGGCATTTTCCTTTTTGCAGACCCGGCGTCACCGCGACGCGCCTCTCTGTCGAGGCACCAGCGAAAGCACGGACGCTTGCCGCTTCTTCCGCGCGCCCGCCACGAATTCGAGCATCAAGCCGAGGCTTTGGAAGTGCTTCCGCACCACAGCGCCCGCAGCCTGCGCATCGCGCTTCTTCAACGCACGGAGGAGCGCTCGATGATGGGCAAGATGGCGCGGATCGTAAAAAGTATTGTGCTCCGGTGAGACGTTTGAGAGCCGTGCCACCTGCGCCTGGTTGAACATCGCCACCAGTAGCGGATTCCGCGCACTCGCAAGGAGAAGCCCATGGAAAGCGTCGTGCGCGGTTTTGGCGGCCGCCATATTCCGGCGCGGGATCGCCTCTTCCAATGCCAAAAGCGAACGATCGAGCTCACTAATCTCTGCCGACGTAAGGCGCTCAGCGGCGAACTCTGCGCACTTTTGCGCAATATGTGAGCGAACCTCGTTCGCGATAGGCGCGGCTTCGAGTAGCACGCTCTCGTCGAACATGCTCTTGCCGCCTTGCGCCGCAGCCGTGACCACGACGCGCCTGCCATCTGACTTCTCGACATAACCAAGCCCGTGCAAAACGCGTAGCGCTTCGCGTACCGAATTGCGGCTGATGCCGAGCATTTCAGACAGCTTGGTTTCCGGCGGAAGACCGTCGCCAGCGGCGAGTCGTTCGGCCTCGATGAAGCGGCAGATTTCCTGCGCGGCCTGGCTGATCACACTCTCGCGTTTAATCGGAGAAGGGCTATAGCCCATTGTTGAACAATCCTATCGTTGGGCGCTTGACTGACATCGTTGGTTGTATTCAATTGAGGCCGACTAGGCAAGTGCCAGTAAGGCAAGAAGGCCCGCCCACCTTATCCGAGCTTCGAGCGTCGAATCGACCAAAGTTACGGCGGCGATTATCTCGTTAGCTGATCGCGATGAAATCGGAGTTCTTCAAAGACCAGGAAACACTCTCTCTCGTTCCTCACGGGGACGGGCGGTGTATAACGATTGTTGAACAATTCTACTGTAGTGCACTTGACGACGGTAGGCAGTTGTATTTATCTGCGGTGTATGAGGCACGTTCTCGTGCGCCCGAGCAAACGGGAAATACGGGAGAGAATATGAAAAGATTGGTGTTGGAAACGACGGCGCCGTTTCAGGGACTGCCCGAACTGGTCGCTTATGACGAGGGCCTTTTCGAGAAGGAAGGCATCGCTGTCGAATGGGCGGACCGCGAGAAAGGCGTAGAAAAAAAGGTCAGGATCGATATCACCAGTCCGAAGGATGTCGATCCCTTTGCCAGCCACGGCAAGATGTTCGAGCAAGGCAAGGCCGACATGTACAACGCATGCGAATGGGGAAACTACTGCCGCGTACAGGAGACTGATGCAGGGAGCCGCCAGATCGGGCGGCGCGCTATCATCACCTACTCGGCGCTGGTCGTGCGCGGAGATTCGCCGGCCTACACTCCACAGCAACTCGCAAACAAGACGATTGGCGTACCGTTCTATTTCGGCACTCACTATATCGCACTGCATATGCTTGAGGGCTTCTTGCCGCGCGACCTGATCAGGCTATGCAGCGCGCCTAACGGCTCACGCTATCGGCTCGACGCACTGATGAAGGGCGAGATCGACGCCACCACCCTCACCGAGCCGCACATTACACTGGCGGAGAAGAAGGGCTGCAGGATCATCTGCTCAGCATTTTTCCACGGCACCGAGGTCGCGTCGGCGCGCGTTGATTCAGAAACATATTCAGCCTTCAACCGTGCAATTCGCGAGGCGGTGCGGCGAATCAATGCCAATAAGCGCGGCTATATGCGCTATTTCATCGATTACCACGCCAAGACTGATCCGGAAGTGGCCGAACTGAAACCGGAGGATCTGCGCGAGAGTAGGCTAGTGGTCTGCGATCCCGCGCCAATCCCACTTGACGAGATGCAGCGTACCTACGACTGGCTTAGAAGCTGGGGTATGCTCGGGGAAACTACGTCGCCGCTGCAACTCGTCAACACGGAAGTGCAGAGCTACGCCCACCAGGTGGCGGAGTAAATACGCAATGATTGCCCAAGAAAGCGCACCGAGAAGGCTCGCTCTTGAAGCATAAAGAGGCCTGCCGATGCGACCGGCAAGCGGATCGCGGATCGACCGGGATTGTGGTGGAGTATTGAGACGGGCAAACATGCATGCTCGCTAGGCACCAGCATTATCGCTTACGCCCGAAAAGGCGTGGGCCGTTTCTCCCACGAGCGAGTTGATCTGGTGAATTACGATGCTGCTTTCGAGCCGGGCTGTCCATAATTAGCATATGGGCGGCCGCGTTGATGGACCGGAGGGACCCATGATGAAAAGCACGATCGTCGGTGGCGCGATGCTGCCGCATGCCCCGCAATTCTTCACCATGCCGGATACCGAGGATCCGCAGGTTATCCAGGCAGTTCGCGATGTCGCCGCAGATATAGGGGGACGGCTGCGCGCGCTGAATCCTGATCTTTGGATCATATTCTCCAACGACCATGCGGAGCAATTCTTTCATCACACAGCTCCGCCCTTCACTATTCATGTTGGCGGCGAAGCGTCGGGCACCTTCGCCGGTCGGAAATTCCACTGGAAGGTTCCGAGCGAGATCGGCTTCGAGATCGTCCGCGAGCTCTATCGACAGAATTTCGATCCTGCTTTCAGCAGCACGGCGAAAATCGATTATGCCATCGGCATTCCTCTCACCCATATCGGGCACACCGATCCGGTGTTGCCGATCTACGTCAATGCCTATCTGCCGCCCCAGCCGACTATGGAGCGGTGCTACGCCTTCGGGCAGGCAGTCGCCCGCACAGTCACCACGCTCGGGCTCAAGACAGTTGTGCTCTCGAGCGGCGGCATGTCCCACTTCCCCGGCACCGACCGCTATTCCAATCCGGAGCTTTCCTGGGACAAGCACGTGCTGGAAAAGCTCAAGTCCGGGAATCTGAAATCCTTGATCGGTTATGACGAGTCGGAGCTCGATGATACCGGCAATATCGAATTGCGCTGCTGGGCCTGCGCTGCCGGCGCCTTGGGCGAGCGTAAGCCCGACGTCGTTTCCATGGATCCGAGTTGGCATCATGACTACGCCTCGCTCGGCTGGACCAGCGGCCACGCCGAAGCCGAGCATGTTGCACACTATCCTGCAATCAAGCCCGAGCTTGTGGAACTCACGTCAGCGCTGCATGGGCTTGCCCACGACGCCGAATTGCGTGCGCAATTCATGGCCGATGCGCCGACCTTCGCCGACCAATTCCAACTCCCCCCGGACCAGCGCGAAGCGCTGATCAAACTTGATCTGCCGACAATGGTGAAGATGGGCGCGCATCCGTTAGTGCCGTTCCTCGCAAACATGCAGGTCGAGCGCCTGCGCCGGGCCGAGAAGCCGCGTTCACCACTTTAGTTGCCCTTACGCGCGCGCGAGGGGTGCGCGGCGCCAGCGAGCGCGGCGCAGAGACCGAGCCGCGCGAGCCGGCGGCGCCGCGCTCTGGCGGCGGCCGACGTCGCCGATTTCTTTTTCACGATTCCGGTTCGGGGCGATCGATGGAGCTCGGGCGATACGAAACTTCTGGCCTTCCCCGGCCGCCACGACGACCAAGTCGATGCCTTGACCCAGGATCTGGCCTGGGGTCGGTTTATGTGGAATAGGGCATTCAACTGAATGACCGGCGGGCTCCCCGCCCGCCCGAGTGGGCGCGGCGTTCCATCGGTGTTGTGGGCCATCGGATGCCGGCTGGCGCCCACCGTTGAGACCATGGTGGGGATCAATTCGCTTCATGTTCGCCCGACAGCAAGCCGGTTCCTGTCTGCACCACCGGATTCGAAAAATGATCCGAAGCCGGGCGAGAGCAGGAACAGCGGATGCTCCCTGTTTCCCTCCCTGTT
>Ga0182024_10012976_pt1 | contig 16389 bp, 15 predicted proteins | sample P32metaG_FD_120480 | JGI IMG/M metagenome (GOLD analysis project Ga0182024, IMG submission 120480) | Permafrost microbial communities from Stordalen Mire, Sweden - P3-2 metaG (Illumina Assembly) | ecosystem: Environmental > Terrestrial > Soil > Wetlands > Permafrost | place: Sweden: Stordalen... | reverse complement strand
GAGCGGCTACGAGGCCTTCGCCGCCGCCCGCCGGGCCAGCCAGACCGTGCCGGTGATTCTCATGACCGGCTTCGGCTACGACCCCAAACATTCCATCGTCCGCGCCAGCCAGGACGGCCTGCAAGCGGTGCTGTTCAAACCCTTCAAAGTCGATCAACTGCTGGCCGAAGTCCGCAAGGCGCTGCAGCCGCAGCCGGTGCGATAGGATGCGGCCATTCTTTGTGGCCATTCTTTGTGGCACGGGTGCCCTCGCCCGTGGACGGACGACACAATGACCGCCGTGGATGCTTTGGGAAAAACCAAGCATCGATACTTGGTTTTCCACTCCGAACACCTCGTCCGCTTCAATGCTCACCCTCCCACGGGCGGGACGCCCGTGCCACAAAAGGTGGCCACGCCCGGTGCGATAGCTCAGTGCGCGGGGTGCGAGTTCGCGGTGAGGTCGATCAGAAATCCCATGGCGCCGCGCGCCGCTGCCGCCGCAGGCGTGCCGGCGACGACGCACCGCCAGGCGCAATTCAGCCCGGCGGGAAGGTCCGTGAAGTAGGTGCTGAACGTCACCTGCCATCGCGCCGGCAGCGGAAGCAATTGGATCGCTGCGTTGAGCATCGGCAGGAGATCGATTTGCGGTTCGTAGATCACATAGGCGGGGCGTTCGGGTTCTTCGCGGAACGCTTCCGCCAGCCGCGCGGGCCAAGCTCGATTGTCGCTTGCGATTGGCGGGTCCGCCGTCGCCGTCCCCTCCAGCGGGCGACTTTCCAACAGCGTCGGCTCCCCCTCCCATGTGCTTCGCATCACCCCCTCGCTCAGCATCATTCCCGCCGGACCCATCTGAGCCTGCTCCGCGGGCTCCAGCAATACGTGATGCGCGAATTTGCTCGGGCGCCCCGTGTAATCCGACCCCACGAACGCCACGCGCGAAAGTACACTGCGGTTCCGCGATCCGACGGGGATTTTCCAATGCGACCAGGCGACCGGATTGCGATCGGCCAGCGCCGACCCGCCGGGGTAGATGGGTTGATAGCTGCTGAGCGATTCGAGCCGCTCGACGACGGCCGATGGCATGCCATCGGTTCGCGCGACGGTGCAGAACCCGCGGCTGTGAGGCCGCAGGCCGCGATTGGCCGAGGTGTAGTACAGTTCCCAGCTCATCGGACGGATTGCACGGCGGGCTTGGCGGCGCGCGCGGGAGGCCTGGTTGCCGGAAGAACGCCGCCCCATTTGGCCAGGAAGTAGAGGATCGGCGCCGCGGCCCACTTGGGCCGGATGTCGCGCGGGCGAATGCCGAGCATCCCGGTCTCCTCCTGCAATTCCGGCCCGCGGCCGAGGGCGCTGGCGGGGATGTAGATGATCGTCCGGCAGAAGTCCTCCGCTGCCGCGACCAATTCGGGCGTGAACTTCATCAGCAGCGCGCGCACCGCCGCCGAGGTCTTGTTCATTCGCGCCACATCGACCAGCGCCAGGTTCGTTCCGGGATAAGCCGGGTCCGGCAGCAGCGGCTCGGTCTCCAAAGTCGCGTCCAGAAGCTTGCCCCAGATGTCGGCCTTCGAGACTACCACGAGCAACGGACGATCATGCTTTCGTTGCGGCGAGAGGCCGGTGTATCGCCGCACGCGCGAGGCGGCTTCGGTGAGGATCGTCTCCTGCCGCAGCGTGCGCGCCGAACCGTACAACTGCGGATCGGCGCTGAACGATCGGCAGTGCTCGCGGAAGCCGGGGTGCTGCGTCGGGTCGAACAGAAACATCAGCGCCTTGGATCGGGCCATGTGCTGCGTGCCCGGCGCCGAAGCCGAGTCCATGCCCGGCTGAAAGTGCTCGCCGGCATTGTCGTAGAGACACATCACCCGAAGTGGGTCATCCGCTATCGTGCTATTTCCGTTCGTTGAGGACTTCGGCGCGGGCTTAGCCTGCGGCCGCAACGTGAACAGAAATGGCCGCGGCAGGCTGACGATCTGCTGGCCCAACCGAATCTGATCGTACAACTCGCCCTGAAGCTCGGTCTTGCGGATCGATACCAGGCGATCCGCGTCGCCGGACACAAAAAGCGTCTCCTCGTATCGGTGAATGCTCAGGTTCGACAGGGCGTCGGCGTCATTGAAGACGATGGAGAACCGTTCGCTGAGCAGCCGGCGAAGCTGCCAGGTCATGCTCGCCAGCAGGTGCGATTTTCCGCTGGCCGGCGCGCCGATGAGCGAGACGAACATGGGCGGCGTCTCGATCAGCGCCTTGGGCACCGTCAAATGACACCGCGGGCAAGCCAGGATCTGGCAAGGCATATCGCGGCCATCGAGCGCCTCGCCCGCCGCGTTAAACCGGCTCGGCAGAAACCGCGCCGCCGCTTCGGGGCCAAGGACCGGATCGCCGACCATCTCCGCGTGCTGCGCCACCCACAACACTTCCTGCGGATCGAACGACAGCCAGCAATGCGGGCAGATGACTTTCGAAAGAAGGTTCTCCGGGAGCTGTCCCTTCAGACCCGCGACGATCTGCCTTGCCTCCTCGGCCGCGTTCGTATCGGCAGCGGCTTGGCTGTCTTTGGCTGACTCGGGGTTCTGCGGACTTGACTGTCGCGAAACGCACGATTCGCAGGTGAGTTGCCCCGCCAGATCGCGCAGCTCGTGGGCGGCATGCTCCGCCCCGCAAATGCCGCAGCGAAAGTGGGGCGCGTCCTCGTCGGCGGGTTGCTGGGCGCGAAGATCGCCGAAGCAATCTTCGCACCAGGCCTGCCCCTCGACATCCGTCCGAAATCGGCCCGAGCCCAATTCGGTCCGGCACATTCTGCACGTGCGGCGCGCGTCCGTCCCGTTCATCGCACACGCCCCGTGCCCGGCGGCGTGTCTTCAGCGGCTGACATGACTTGAATCAACATTCCGGGCGCAGCTCCTCCAGCGATTGCAATATTCTAGCCCACTTCGTTGGTGGCTTAAAGAGGGGCTGAATGTTGGCGTGATCCCAGGCAATCACAGGAGCCACGTCCTCCTCGTTCTACTTCCAGATCATTCGCGATACGCTATCAGACAGGTGAGGGCGTCGTTATTGAGGAGCAACGATGAGCGATCAGCGGACCCGGCGCGAAATGCTTCAGTGGGCGGGCGCGGCGGCTTCTTCAGTCATTGCAGACCGCGTGTGCGCCGAGCAAGGCACTGCGTCCGCGAAGCCGCAGTTGGATGGGGCCCGCCAAGGTCGAGCGGCAACGCCCAACATCCTGATCTTCATGACCGACCAGCAGCGGGCCGATAGCATCGCGCCGTATCACCGCGCCCACACGCCAAACGTGGATCGCTTATGCAAGGAGGGGATCACCTTCTCGCAGACATATTGTCCTTCCCCGCACTGCTGCCCATCGCGCGCCACATTCTTCTCCGGCCTCTATCCCTCCGAGCACGGCGTGTGGAACAACGTGGACGTGGGCAATGCCCTTTCCCGCGGGCCGTTCCCTGGCACGCGGCTGTTCAGCGACGACCTGAAGGCCGCCGGGTATGAGCTCTATTTCTCCGGCAAATGGCACGTGAGTTCGCTCGATACCCCGGCCGACCGCGGCTGGACAATGAGCCCGACGCAATTGGGGATGAAATCCGCCGCCCTGTCGGCGGGCACGACCCCTCCGCGCACGCCGGGCGATTGGCACGGGTACGACGGCAAGCCGCCGCTCGGCGAGTGGCACAAATACGCGCTGCTTGCACAACGACCCGAGCAAACCCAACGATTCGAGGCGCAGATTCTTCGCCCCGGCTACGGCACCTACACCCACTATGGCCAGGCCGCGCCGGGAGGCAAAGGGGGTTATGCGTTTGACCGCAGGGTCGTCGATGACGCGATGCGAATCATTCGTGACCGAAAGAAAGGCGGAAATCCGTGGGTGCAATACGTCGGCATCATTGGGCCGCACGATCCGTATTTTCTGCCCAAGGAGTTTCTCGATCTGTATCGCATCGAAGACATCAAGCTTCCGGAGAACTTCGCGGACCGGATGACTGACAAACCCGCGCTCTATCGCCGGACGCGCGACCGATTCGACCAGCTTCCCGAATCCGAGCACCGCGAGGCCCTGCGGCACTACCTGGCCTACTGCACCTACGTTGATGCGCTCTTTGGCGAAGTGCTCAAGGCCATGGAGGAGACTGGCGAACTGGACGACACGCTCGTCCTCTACACCTCCGACCACGGCGATTATGCCTCGGAGCATGGCCTGTGGTGCAAGGGCCTGCCGTGCTTTCGCGGTGCATATCACATCCCGGCGGTGATGCGCTGGCCGACGGGCATCAAAAACCCCGGCCGCACCGTGGATGCGATGGCGTCCACCGCCGACTTCGCGCCAACTTTTCTCGAAGCCGCCGGCCTGAAGATCGATCGCCCCATGACTGGCCGAAGTCTTCTTCCCTTCCTTCGCGACGACGCTCCGCCGGCCGACTGGCGCGACGCGGTCTTCACCCAATCCAACGGCAACGAGCTATACGGCATTCAACGATCCGTCTCGACGCGCAAATGGAAATACGTCGACAACGGCTTCGACTACGACGAACTCTACGACCTCGAAGCCGACCCCGGCGAGATCAAGAATCTCGCTTCCGATCCCAAACATCGTGACGTGATTCACGAGATGTGCCATCGTCTCTGGCGCTTCGCCTTCGAGCACAAGGACGTCGCCATCAACGACTACATCCTCGTCGCGCTGGCGCCCTTCGGGCCGGCCGAGGCGTTTCGCAAGCAGTCGTAGCGTAAGCGAGATGGATCGCTCCTCTATCAATCATGGCCGCGTAGGAAGGCGACTTCTTACTTCCTCTCCCTCCGCGAGAGGGCTGGGGTGAGGGGAAGTCGGAGGAGACTTGGATCAGCAGGGTCGGGACCCTCCGGTTTTCCCCTCACCCTAACCCTCTCCCGGAGGGAGAGGGAACAAGAAGAACATGAGCGTCTTTGAAATCTCGGCGATCCTGATCGTCCTGACCGCCATCCTCAGCTTCATCAACGCGCGGTTCATCCGTCTGCCGACGATGATCGGCGTGATGTTCCTGTCGCTGGTGCCGTCGCTGGCTCTGGCGATCACCGGCGGGGCCGCCTGGGGCATCAAGCCTTACGCCGCCCGGCTCCTCGCTCACGTTGATTTCAACCAGGCGCTGCTCCACGGCATGCTCGCGTTTCTGCTGTTCGCGGGATCGCTGAAAATTGAACTCAACGATCTGCGAAAAGAGTGGGACGCGATCGCAATCCTGGCGCTGATCGGCACCGCACTCTCCACCTTTGCAATCGGCGGCGGCATCTGGCTGCTGCTGCGATGGACGCATCGCGAGATACCCTTCGTCCCCTGCCTGCTGTTCGGCGCGCTGATCTCCCCAACCGATCCGGTCGCGGTGCTGGGCATCCTGAAGTCGGCCCGCGCCCCGCGCAGCATCGAGACGCTGATGGCCGGGGAATCGCTCTTCAACGACGGAGTGGCGGTGGTCTTCTTTTTCGTCGTGCTCGACATGGCCGCCGGCGGCACGACGCCCACCGTCGGCGGCGTGGCGCGAATGCTCGCCTGGCAGGGGGGCGGCGGCATTCTGCTTGGGCTGGTCGCGGGCTTCGTCACCTACGAGCTGATCCGCCGCATCGACAACTACCAGGTGGAAGTCCTGTTGACGCTTGCACTGACGATGGGCGGCTACGCGCTGGGAGACCACATCGGCGTCTCGTCGCCGCTGGCGATGGTGGTGGCGGGATTATTCATCGGCAACCGCGGCCGCTCCTTCGGCATGTCCGATGTCACGCGCGGCCATCTGGATACTTTCTGGGAACTGATCGATGAGATTCTGAACGCCGTGCTGTTCATGCTGATCGGCCTGGAGGTGCTGGTGATGCCGTTCCGCGCCAGCTATCTGCTGGCCGGCGCCGTCGCGGTGGCGCTGTCGCTGGGTGCGCGGTGGATCAGCGTCGAAAGCCTCGTGCGGCTTCTGCGGCTGCGCCGCGAATTCTGCCCCGGCACCGTCCCGGTCCTCACCTGGGGCGGCCTGCGCGGCGGGCTCTCGGTCGCCATGGCGCTCTCGCTGCCGCCATCACGCTATCGCAACGTGATCCTCGCGGTGACCTATTGCGTGGTGGTCTTCTCGGTGCTTGTGCAGGGCCTGACGATCTCCCACGTCACCCGCCGGGCGTGCCGAATCGTCGCCGGCGGGTGATTGCATTTGGGAGGGCGAGGCTCCTGCCGAGCCGGATTCCTCGAGCTGGCCCGGCTCGGCAGGAGCCTCGCCCTCCCTGAAGAGTCGCCCAAGGCACGCGACGACCCTCACGATGTCGCCTTCAAAAGCGCCAGCACCTCGACATTTCCCTTCGCCCCCAGGATCGGGCTTCGCACCGTCTGCGCGACGGCAAACCCGCAGCCCTCAATGTCTCGCTTGACCGACTCAACGACCTCCTCAACCGCATCCTCCGGCAATACGCCTCGAATCAGTCGGGCAGAATCAGCCTCGTAATGCGGTTTGATCAGGGTGATGACTGAGCCGTTCGGCTCCAGCGCGCGTCGAGCCGAGGCCAGGATGTTTCGCTGCCGCGTCCAGGCCACGTCGATCACGACCAGGTCGATCGGCTCGGGCAGCGTCACGTGCATGGCGTTGGTGCGCTCCATCACCACGACGCGGGGATCCTTTCGCAGTTTCCATTCCAGCACGCCGTAACCGGTGTCGATCGCATAGACCTTTGCGGCGCCGCGTTGAAGAAGGCAATCGGTGAACCCGCCGGTGTTGGAGCCGAAATCGGCGCAGACGAGGGCGCTGGCGTCGAAGGGAAACGCGTCGAGGGCATGATCGAGCTTTTCGCCCGCGCGGGAGACAAACCGGCGCATGGCGGTATTCTATCCGGTGACGCCGCTTGCGGCTTCGCGAACGAAGGAACGTGCTCCGACGGGAGACCAGTACCCGGCGACTTCGAGATTCATCGTTCGCGAAGCCGCAAGCGGCGATCCCGGAAACTCAACGATGCCCCAAAACATTCTCGTCCTCTCCGCGTCTGTCGGCGCGGGCCACATGCGGGCCGCGCAGGCGGTCGAACTGGCGCTGCGCGAGCTTGCCCCGCAGGCCAGTGTGCGGAACGTCGATGTCCTGACGCTCACCAACGCCACATTCAGAAGAATCTATGGCAAGGCGTACCTCGATCTGGTCAACCGCGCCCCGCACGTGCTCGGCTACATCTACGACCACATGGACAAACCGCGTAGCCCCGAATCGAAGCGCGACAAGCTGCGGCTGGCAATCGAAAAGCTAAACCTGAAGAATTTCATCGCCCTGATGGAGGAAGGGCCGTGGGACGTGGTGGTGAACACGCATTTCCTTCCCGCCGAGATCATCGCGAGCCTGCGGCGCGACGGAAAGCTAACGGTCCCACAAATCACCGTCACGACTGACTTCGAGACGCACCGGCTCTGGGTGAATGAGCCGTGCGACCATTACACCACCGCGACACCGGAAGGGGCCGCCTATCTTCGTCACTGGGGCGTAACGGGAGGCATCACCGTCACCGGAATCCCGATCCACCCGGTCTTTGGCGAACCGAAGGACCGCGCCGAGTGCCTTCGGCGGCAAGGCCTCGTCGGCGATCGTCCGCTCATCCTGCAACTGGCCGGCGGCTTTGGCGTGGGGCCGATTGAAAAGCTCTTCAATGGGATTCTGTCTATCGAAATTCCGCTCGAGATTGTCGTCGTTGCCGGGAAAAACGAGGAGGTGAAGCGGGAACTGGAGCGCGTCTCCGTCCCGCCGCGGCACCGGGTCAGGGTGCTGGGGTTCACTGACCAGATGGACGAGCTGATGTGCGTCGCCGACGTGGTCGTCTCCAAGCCCGGCGGGCTGACCACCTCCGAAGTGCTCGCCCGCGGCGCCGCGATGGCAATCGTCAACCCCATCCCCGGCCAGGAGAGCCGCAACAGCGATTATCTGCTGGAAAACGGCGCCGCCATCAAGATCAACAACGTCGCCACGCTTCCGCTGAAGCTCACCGAGCTGCTGAAAAACCCCGATCGCCTGAAATCGCTGAAAGCTAACGCTCGCCGGATCGCCAAGCCGCAAGCCGCCTTCGACGTGGCGAAGATCGCGCTGCAAATGGCCGGGGCTTAGTTCCGTTTGGTCTTGTTCCCTCTCGCACTGGGAGAGGGTTAGGGTGAAGGGAAACCGGCGATGCGATGTCGGTCAAAGGAACGCAGATGACATTTCAATTGCAACAGCTCATGCGGATCATGATCGCGACTGCGATGCTAATCTCGTTCGCTCCCGCACAGGCCGCCGAGCCTGTCGACCACGTCGTCAAAATCCATCTCGATCCCTCGACCGTCATCGGCAATATCCCCGACGATTTCCTCGGCCTCGGCTACGAAACCTCGGCTGTCGCGCAGCCCGGCTTCTTCTCGGCCAAGAACATCCGGATGATCCACCTCTACCAAAACCTCGGCTCCCATGGCCTGATCCGCATCGGCGGAAATATCTCCGACCACACCCGATTCATCCCCGACGGAACTGCGACTGCAAAGACCGAACGGGAAGTGACGATCATCAACCGGGCATGTCTCAATGACCTCGGCGATTTCGCCCGGGCCACCGGCTGGAGGGTCATGTGGGGCCTCAACCTCGGCACCGGCACCCGGGGGGAAGCGGCCGACGAGGCCGTCGCCGTCGATCACGCGCTTGGCGGCAGCTTGCAGTCGTTCGAGATCGGCAACGAAGTGGACCTCATGCGAAAGTTCGCCAAAGATTTCGACGCCTACCACGGCGCTTATTCCGAATATAAAGCCGCCATCCGGGCCAAGCTGCCGCACGCCGTATTTTCCGGACCCGACTCGGCCGACAGCTTCGAGTTTGTGCAAAAGTTCGTCGCCGCCGAATCGGCTGACATGGCGCTGGCCACCCATCACTACTATCGCGGGGGGGCGAGCGATTCTCGTTCGACCATCCGACGCATCCTGATCCGCGACGCTGCCTTCGATTCCCGCCTCGAACAGCTTCAAACACTCTGCGCCCCGCACCAACTCGGCTATCGCATCAATGAGGTAAACACCTTCTACGGCGGCGGCCGGGAAGACGTCAGCGACACCTTTTGCTCAGCGCTCTGGTGCCTCGATTACGTCTTCGATCTGGCGTCCCACGGCTGCGCCGGCGCGAATCTTGAAACCGACATCAACCAGCTTGGCTTCATCAGCTTCTATTCCCCCATCGTCCACGACGCCGCCGGCGTCTGCTCCGCCCGCCCCGAATACTACGGCCTGCTCGCCTTCGCCATGGCCGGACGGGGCGAATTGCTCGCGACGCACATCGAGAAAGACGACCGCAACTTGACCGCGTACGCTACGCGGGACCCCGGCGGGGCGATCTATCTTACCGTCATCAACAAGGAATTTGCCGAGGATGCCACGATCGAACTCGCATTGCCGGCTGGTTTCAAAGCCGGTGAAGTATTCCGCCTTCGCGCGCCCTACCTAAATGCGAAAACCGAAGTCACTTTTGCAGGGTCTGTCGTGGCTCGGGATGGATCATGGAAGTCGGTCGTTTCGGAGACGGCGGCTGTTGCCAATGGCACCGCACATTTTTTGGTGCCGCACGCCACTGCGGTGGTCTTGAGGATCAAGAGTTAGCGGATGTGAGGCCGCCGCAGGGCCACGGTAGTCTCGAAAAACTCCAGTATGGAGAGATTTCACGAATCATGAAACCTCGCTATACGAGGCCGCGGGGCGTGGCCGATAGTAACCACTTGTCGCGAATAAATGATCGCGTTTAAGCGGCAACTTCTGGCATGCATACCGCTCGGGCGAGCGGCGTACTTCCTTGCCGGGACATTCCTCCTGGTGATCAAGTTTGGGATCGACTGGGCGGTCGCGCACGCGCTGTTTCATCGGTCATGGTCGCCGGCCGAATACATCGCCCCCGGCGCTTCGCTGGGATTGTTGCTGGTTGTGCCGCACGAGCGGCTGTTCTACGCGACCATGTTGCTGATCGCCTTGCCATTCATTGCATGCGGCGTCTTTCTCACGGCGATGCGCCTGCGGTCGGTCGGGATGCCGGTGGGGTGGACCGTTCTTTTCTTCGTTCCGGGAATCAACTTCGGGATGTTTGCCCTTCTGTCCGGGTTGCCGTCACGGAAGTTGGAATCGTCGGCGGATATGCCGGGCGTGCCGATCGTTCCCTCGCCGCATAGTGGGGTTGCGCCGGTTCTGCCTTACGCGGGGGACGCGGAGGCATTGCGCGCAGGGCTCGGCGGCGCATTCCCTGCCCACCCGGCCGCCGCGTGGGCGGTGGCGATCTTGCTACCGGCGCTGATCGCGCTGGCGGCCACGTTTGCGTCGATCCATTTTTTCCAGGAATACGGCTGGGGCGTGTTCGTCGGCGTGCCGTTCGCGGTCGGGCTCATGTCTGCTGTCCTCTACGGCGCGCGAACGCCGCGCACCATCGGGCAATGCATCGGCATCGCCTGCCTGTCCCTTACCGTTTATGGCGTGGCGCTGCTGATGTTCGCCTTCGAAGGGGCGGGCTGCCTGATGATGGCCGCGCCGCTGGCCTATCCAGTGGCGATCGTGGGAGCAGTGGTCGGCGCATCAATCTGCGGCCGGCGCCCCGGCATTCCGGTCGCCCGCCGAGTGGTGACGGTGATGATGCTGTTCCTGCCAGCGTTCCTCGGCGCAGAAAAGCTTGCCGCCCCGGACGCGCCCGTCTATGTCGTCACCAGCGCCGTCGAGATCAACGCGCCGCCCGATCGCGTGTGGAACAACGTGATCGGATTTGGGCAGATTCCGCCGCCGCATGACTGGATCTTTCGCACCGGCATTGCCTACCCCATCCGCGCCGAGATCTCCGGCCGCGGACCGGGCGCGACGCGATTGTGCGTCTTCTCCACCGGCCCGTTCGTCGAGCCAATCAGCGTGTGGGACGAGCCGCGGCTGCTGAAATTCTCCGTCACCTCAAACCCGCCGCCGATGAAGGAGTGGAGCCCGTACCACAATTTGCATCCTCCGCACCTGGAGAATTTCCTGGTCTCCGAAGGCGGCCAGTTCCGCCTGATTGAGCTCCCCGGAGGCCGAACCCGCCTCGAAGGCACCACGTGGTATCGCCACCACATGTGGCCCGCCGCCTACTGGCGGCTGTGGTCCGATGCAATCATCCACCGCATCCATCTGCGAGTGCTGAACCACGTGAAGGCGCTGAGCGAGCAAGCCCCCGGCATGTAGGGGCACACGGCGGTGTGCCCTGGGCGTACGGCCGTACGCCCCTACATACGGAGGGCACACGCCGTCTGCCCCTACATCCCCCGGCGACTGCGGGTGAAATTCAAGGACGAGTGACGCCCCTGTGAGGTACAATGCAAACCGATGATCCGCCGCCTTTTCACTTTCGCCGCGGCCATGTCGCTGCTGCTGTGTGCCGCGGCGGTCACGTTGTGGGTGCAAAGCGAAAGGCGGACCGACGTCCTGGTGGCGGGATACTGGCACTATCAGCCTCACCCGCACTACACAAATTATTTTGATGCTTGGGAGTTGAACGCGTTTAATGATCATGGGCGGGTGAAGGTGCGCGCGTACCTGCATGGCTGCCTTGCGGGGCCGGGGCGATACGAGGCATTCCCGCGCGAAAAGGGCCGCCTCCTGGCGATCGATCCCGCGGAGCATTACGGCCCCTATACGCTGGGCGACGATCTGCTCGGGCGCGCTCAGCCGATCCGAGCCGTGCCCGGTTTTCGCTATTGGTCCACGCCGCGGGCTGTCGCCGCCGACGTCTCCCACGGCGTGCTCGTCGGTCTCACGGCACTGCTTCCCCTGATCGAACTGTTTCGCTTGCGTCGTCGCCGCCGATCGCTTGCCGCCGGCTTGTGTCCCGTGTGCGGGTACGATCTGCGCGCCAGCCGGGAGCGTTGTCCTGAATGTGGGACAATGATTCGCGCCCGCTCAACAACCCCCCACGCCGGGGCACAGCGGCGGCAGGAAGTTTGAAGCAGAGAGGAGATTCTCCACCGCGCCGCCCCGGATCGGGGAGTGCTGTCATTCGCTTATGAATCGAACGGAGCGTGATCAATCCGGGGCGGCGCGGCGGAAGAGGCGCATTGCTCGCAATGCCCCTGGCGCCGCTCTGCCCCGGCGTGGGGGGCTGCGGGTGAATTCACGACGACATTGCGGGTCAGGCCGCTCCTTGGTTGGTACTCCATGTTTCATGTTGACTTGTGACGCGGTTGCCGGTTAACCCATGAGCATCCATGTATCGCAACATCGTTCTCACGCTGATGCTGATTGTGGCGATCGTGATCGCCATCGAACTTGGCCGCCCCCGCCCGGCGCCACCGCCGTTGGATCATCGCGCGGAGAAGGAGTTCGCCGCCGCCAGGGCGGTTCTGGAACGCCGGATTCCGGAGCTGAAGTTGCACGGGATCACCGTCGGGCAATCGCTCGGTGAGATTCATCGAGTCACGGGAGTGTCGATTGAAGTGAATTGGAAGTCGCTGGAGGAGGTGCGCGACAGGAAGGTAGACGTCGAATTGCACGACATTTCGCTGGGCGATGCCCTGCAATTCCTTCTTTGCCTTGATCGGTATGACTCCTCTTTCTTTCCGATAGCACAGGCTGAATTCGACGTTATTGACGGGAGGCTGACAATTGCCAACGGGTCTGCGTCACCGCCCATGTTCCCTCCAAGAGCGATGACGCTGCGGCAGTATGATGTGCGGGACCTGCTGAGCGACTCGTATTGGGGATACCAACCAACTGGTAGCCCCACAACGGCCGGGGCTGATCGCCTCAATGAATTGGCCAACCTTCTCCAAGCACTCGCGGGAATGAAAAACTACCAATCCGCGACGAATGCCGGTCAACCTTCTGGCGTGGCGTCAATCATGCCGTTTGCAGGCCGGCTGTTCGTCGTACAGACCGCCTATGGCCACTTGCAGGTGGAGAGGTTTCTGGCACGTCTACGTGCGGCTGATCACGAGGGGACATGAATAATTGGAAACAGCATGACCAATTACAGACGTTCGGTGACGCTTGCTCTCTGCTTCTTACTCATGCTGATCGGGCTTGAGCTATACCGGCGGCACCAAGTGCTCCCGACCGACTCATTATCTTCCACACTCCCACCGCCTTCGGGGTCCCCAAGCGAGTTGGAGGCCCACATTGGCAGCGTCGATTTCGCCGACGTCCCTTTGCACGCCGCCATAAGGTCGCTCAGCAGCAAGGCGCAGGTGAACTTGGACGACGGCGCATTGGAAATGCCGGGATTCAACACAAAGGCCTTCCCTTTTGGTTCGATTGGTAGTGACCCTCGTGATCCAGCGGGCTCGGTAACCGTTCATCTCCAGCACGCCACACTTGGGACTGCCCTTGACGCGATTTGTGACTCGCTCTCAACCCCATCTATCAGCGTCGGCGTCGGGCGAGATCCAGCGGGCATCGTCATGCTTGGAATGGTGTTTCGAGGGCATCGGTCAGTCACCACGCTTCCTCGGTTTTATGACGTCGACGATCTGATTGGCCCTGCCGTGTCGATTGGTCCGAAGCCCGGCTCGCGTGGGTCGGCGGAAGACGTCCTATTGCCGCATCAGGCTGGGCAAGAACTTCAGTTGTTAGTGGCCGCTCTATCTCCATTCGCTTCGCAGGGCGATGTCGGTCGTTTTGGACGAAGGCTAATGGTGAACGGATATGTGCGGGCTCAGGATAACATCGCGATTACGCTTGACCATCTCCGGCATCCGATTCGGCTGAATGGAGCCGCCGCAACGGCTTTTTCGCCGCGGGAACTCCCAACAGTGGCGGATTTTCGCGTGCCGCCGACCGGGATGTCGACGCGCGAAGCATTCGAAATGTGGGAGAAGGCCGGCGCAGGAACTGCCGTGCTGGACCTCGGCCCGGGCGACGAAGATGTGCTCTCAGACGTCGTTGGGTTTGAGCTCAGAGACGCAACCCTTGAACAGATCGCAGCGCAGATTGTTGGTTCGCCGTTCGTCATTATTCGTCCCGGCGAGGAGGACGACCGGATTTACGTTCGTCGTTATCAGAGGGAACCCACGCCGCGCGCGTATGACGTATCGGCCATCCTGGCGCAGGATTGGGTGAAGGATGCTCAGGCCTCCGGCCCGAGCGATCCACCTATACCAAAAGGAAGTTTTCTTATTGACCGCATAAGCGACATGGTCGCGCACCCGGACCAACTCGACTACCGACGATCGGACGTGCCGCTCGCGTCGTGTTGGAAAGTAATCCTGCTGCTGCGGGAGGATCCCACGGTTCACACCCGGGTGAGGCGCTATCTGGAGGAGCTCCAGCGGACAGGTCGACCGGACGATCCGGCGTCCCGGCAATGAAACCCGCACAGGCATTATTATTTCTTCCCCGCCAGATACTCCAGTAAATCCGCCGCCTGTTGCGGCTCCAGATCGGCCAGTAGTCCTTCCGGCATCGCGCTGATGGCCTGGACGACGACGCGATCCACTTCACCGGCGGGGATCTTGGTGAGCTTCAGGTCGGGGGTTTTGAGGGTGAGCTCTTTGTCGGTTTTGCTGACGAGGATCCCGCTGAAGGTGTCGCCGGACTGGCCGTCTCATCGCGTGGACTGGGCGGCTTGCAACTGGTGGGCGGCGTCCTGGGACGCGGGGTCGTGGGAGGCGGCGGCGGAGATCAGCGTTTGGAGCTTGCTGTGCGCTTGCAAGGCGGCCTGGCTGGCGGCGACGAGCTCGGGGCTGCCGGGGTCGTAGGTGAGGCGGGCTTTCTTGAGGTCGGCGTCGTCGGCGTCGGCGTCGGATTTGGCGGCGAGGTAGGCCGGGGTGGATTCGATCGATCGCAGGACCTTTTCCCGCGCTGCCTCCAGATTGGCGCGGGCGGTGCGGATTGCCGAGGCCTGGTCGATGCGGACGGTGGGCGCGGGGGCGGCGGGAGAATCCGGAAGGTTGGGCGCGGCGACCGTGGATTTCACAGGCGGCGTCGAGGAAGGGAAGTCGGAGTCGAAAATGGTCTTCACGGGATGCTCGCCGTTGTCGGCGCGAGAAGAGGTCTGAGCGGGGGGCGGCGCCGCGATCATGGGGACGGGTTTGGCCGACGGGGACGCGGCGGATCGCGCCAAGAGGTGCGGCTTCCACGCCAGCAGGAGCGCGAAACCGCCGACGAGGATTGCAAACATTGGCAGGCCGGTGCCCGTGCGGCGGGAGGAGGCGGCGGCGAGGAAGGCAATCAGCGCCAGCGCCGTTGCACCAATGGCGGCGGCGGTGGAGAGCCGTAGCGGCATGGGAAGGTTGGGGACCGTCTCAATTCCCGTGGGATTGAAGCGCGTGAGGATCAGGGCGGCGGCTCCCGCGAGCAGGGCGAGAATTCCCAGCAGACTGGTTCGACGGCGTGACTGGACCATGATTCGTCCTCCGGCAAGCGAGATCGTAGAAGAAGCTTCCCCGTGTAGCCGCCGAGCTTGCTCGCGGTCTTCGCGCCGCAAACCCGCGAGCAAGCTCGGCGGCTACACGGGGGAGTGCGCGCTTCCAAGCATCTCCCGCGCCGCGCGGTATCCGCTGGCGATCGCGCCGGCGACGGTTCCGCTTTGCCCGGCGTTGGTGGCTTCGCCGGCAAAGAATAGCGTACCGTCCACCGGCCGGGCCAGTGCGGCGTGGGCGTCGCGTCCACCGACGCCAGTGTAACTATACGCGCCGCGACTGAACGGGTCAGTTTGCCAATTAGCAACGGTCGGGCGAGAAGCGAATGGCCCCGGCATCGGTCTCGGCGGCTTTGAGCACGCCGAGCGGAACGGTGATCATGCGCCAGCGCCGATCACAATCACATCGGGGTTGGGGGTGCTCATTCAGAAGGAGCATAGGCGCGATTCTCGAGAATCAATGCGGAATGTCCGCACTGATGTGAGGAACAGGCGGACCTGCGGTCGCGCCGCTACGCGGGGCTTTCAAGGCGCGCGGCCCAATCAAGTTTTTTTCCGTGCGTTTTGGGGTGGACTTGTGCGATAATGCGCTCGTCCGCTTCGCTTCGGTGCGCCTGCGGGAGAGCGCCGGCGGGGCGGGTTCTTTCCCACCGCGAATCGCCCCGGCGCCAGCCGCTCATCATCCATTCCATCCTTATCCGGCGGTCGTCGTTGCGAGTTGAGAAAGGAGGATCGGCTTCTCGCGTGCTTCAATGATTTAACATCCTGGACATCCGGCCCACTCCCGCGGCGCGGAGCAACGAAGCTTGTCATGCGACAGGCTTCAGGAGCTTTGCCGTGACACAATCGGCTTACACTCTCCGTCCGTCCCTCCGTTCGGCGTTGCTTGCCTTCCTGGTTCATCACAATCCGTTCTATCTCCTCAGCGCACTATCCATGTTGGCAGGGTGTTACGCCCTGAACAGCGGCTTGGCCGCTCGCACGGGCGAATTGCAAAAGCTGCTGGCGCTGTTGGGTGTTCTCAACGGGTATGAGGCGATTCTCATCG
>Ga0182024_10012975_pt1 | contig 16390 bp, 16 predicted proteins | sample P32metaG_FD_120480 | JGI IMG/M metagenome (GOLD analysis project Ga0182024, IMG submission 120480) | Permafrost microbial communities from Stordalen Mire, Sweden - P3-2 metaG (Illumina Assembly) | ecosystem: Environmental > Terrestrial > Soil > Wetlands > Permafrost | place: Sweden: Stordalen... | reverse complement strand
GGTTCAAATACCGGCAAGCCAGCAGGATGGCCCTCGCCGAAAAACCTTGCGTCAAAGTCTTCATCCGGGCGTGGTCCACTGTCTTCAGTGGGTTCTAACATGAACACCCATTATGGCACGAAGCGCCTTGTTGCGAAAGGTGAACTAGCGGCGCAACGCGCATTCGCGTGATGTTCATTCGGGTGTGGCGTTACCCGTGAGTAAACAGGGTTCATATTTTTCGTCGCGAGATTTACATTCGCCGTCGCGCAACGTTCAGTTGCGACAACGCAGTGTTCGACGTCACGCGACTTCGCCGATGAAGTTGACGGTGACCGCGCCGCGCGTTACACGGCACCCGACGCGACAACAGGACTCGTTGGCATCTGAGTGCCTCCCGCCGGTTCGACGGTGACGTCAAGTGATGACGGCGTCGGACCACTAGCGACTGTGAACCCCACCTCATTGGGCGAATCTCCCATGAGGCCAATCGAGATCGGTGTGCCGTTAATGACGCCCCACAGCTGGTAGGTCTCGTTGGACGACAACGCGGGCATATTTGACTTGACCAAGTAACCGCGACCATCGGGCAGGAGCACAAACTGGGCCAGTTCCACCTGGGCCGAACTCTTGAGGTTCACCAACCTGTGACCCGGCGTCGACAGGGCCGCCTGGACGACGTTGTTCGCGCTGCGGCTCAGCGCGGTATTGAGTCGTGACACGTGGCCGTTGGCGCTCGCCAAACTGAAGGCCAGCACCACTATCGCGGCGGCGGCCAACACCGAGAACGAACCAGCGAGCATTCGCGCGCGTCGTGACGACATCGCGCGCCGTGACTGCAGCGACCGAGTGGACTCGCTCAGCCCGCCCAGGATCAACTCCGGTGGTGGCGTCTCCGCGTTCTGATCTTCGTAGATGCGCGTCGAGATGCTCGACCACAGTCCTTCGGGCAGCGCGGCCACGGAGTTTCCCAGGGCGCTCGCCACCTCGCGCAGACTGTCGAGTTCACTTTGGCAGCGTGGACACCGTGCCACGTGCGCTTCGATCTGCTCGCGTTCCGCGCTATCGACGGCGTCGATCGCCAGGGCGGCCAATAGTTCGCTGGCTTCTTCGTGGGTCATCGTCACTCCACTCCCTGGACGCCAGCTTCGACCAGGACGCTTCTCATGCGCTGCATGCCATTTCTGATTCTACTTTTCACAGTTCCTTCTGGTTGATTAAGAATCTCCGCCACCTGCACGTACGTGTGTCCTTCGAAGTACGCCAACTCAATGGCACGGCGCTCCTCTTCGGGCAGTTCGCCAAGGGCCTGGGCCACGTGATGGGTGACGGTCAAGTCCCACACTTCGTGCTGCATATCGTATTCGGCCCTCGCGGTTTTTACCGCGTCGTTGGATTCGCGCACGCGGCGCGAGTTGAGTGAGCGAATGGCGTCAACGGCCCGGGCGTGCGATTGCGCCAACAAGAACGAGCGCAAGGATCCGCGGGCCGGGTCATAGCGGTCCGGCTGATTCCACAATCGAAGAAACACCTCCTGGGTCACGTCTTCGGCTTCCGTCGCGTTATTAAGGACCCGTCGCGCGAGGCCGTACACGGCGCCGCCGTGCCGTCGATAGACCTCGGCGAGGGCCACCTCGCTGTAGCGTCCGATTGACGTGACTAACTGGGCGTCGCTCGCCTCGCTGAACTCTTGCATTCACTACCTATTCGGAGCCGAAGCCATTGTCGGATGTTTAATGCTGAGAATACGGAGCGTACAACGAAAAGTTGTGCCGGTTCCGTGCGGTCCAGGGCCCGTTCGTGGCGCTTCATCCAGGTCCCAGCGACATTCACGATGGGGCCAAATTGCTACATTTCTATGGTGCGACTGGTTTCCTGGAACGTGAACGGAATAAGAGCCGTATCCAACAAAGGTCTGCTGCTGCCCTTTGTCGATGAGCTCAAGCCCGACGTCATCTGCCTTCAAGAGACCAAGGCCCAGCAACATCAGATTGAGGTCCAACTAGACGGCTACGAGGAGTATTGGAATTCTGCGGAGAAGAAGGGCTACTCCGGCACCGCAATCTTTTCGAAATCGACGCCGCTCAGCGTGACCTCGGGCTTACTACTGAAGGACATCAAGAAGTTCACCATGGGAGGCGACGCGTTTGGCGACCCGCACAGTGAAGGCCGCGTACTCACGGCGGAGTACCCGGATTTCTTCCTCGTCACCGTATACACGCCCAACGCCAAGGGTGACCTTGGTCGACTGCCACTGCGTCATACCTTGTGGGACCCCGCATTCCTGCTGTACCTGCAGCAGCTCGAAGCGACCAAGCCGGTCATCTTCTGCGGTGACCTCAACGTGGCGCACACGCCCGATGACCTCGCCAATCCCAAGACCAACGTGGGTAAGGCCGGATACACCAGTCAAGAGCGCGACGGCTTTCAAAACTTCGTCGACGCCGGCTTTGTCGACACCTTCAGAATCTTTCACCAAGGCAACGGTCACTACACGTGGTGGTCCAATTTCTCCAATGCCCGATCGAGAAATGTCGGATGGCGCATTGACTACTTCCTCGTGTCGAACAGCCTCGTCGACCGCGTGCAGTCCGCGGACATTCACGCCAACATCATGGGCAGTGACCACTGTCCCGTGAGCCTCACGTTGAAGTCCTGACGACGCCGCCTGCGCCCGATATACAGTGCGTTTGAGATTTGCACTGGTCAACGCAACCAAGGAGCGAAATGAAATTCAGTGGGGTTATGGTCGGCAGTGACAACGCCAAGCTACTCGGCGAGTTTTATTCCCAAATATTGGGAGAGCCCGGTTTCCAGTCGGGTGAGTGGTACGGGTGGAACACGGGCGCACAATTAATGTTGGGCGCACACAATGAAGTGCACGGAAAGAACGCCACACCGCAGCGAATCATGCTTTCCATTGAAGTTGATGACGTGAAAGCCTCCTTCGACAAGGCACTTACCCTCGGCGCCAAGGTGGTTGCCGAGCCGTACCGGCCAGAAGCGGACGATGAGAACTTTTGGTTGGCGACCCTCGAAGACATCGATGGCAACTACTTTCAACTTGCCCCGCCCTGGACCTAGGCAGCTAACGCCCAGCGCTCGGCGACGTGGCCGCCGCAATCGCGTCCTCGCCCCTCAGCGCCACATAAGCCAAAACGCACTCAATAAGGCCAAATAGCGGCCAATTTTGGCTGGCTAATTGCAGTCAATAAGACGCTGTAGGCTCGGAAAATATTGCCGGGTTTTCGCGTCGTTACTGTCGATTGAGAGGAGCCCACGATCAACTTTGCAAAGTGGTCGCGCGCAGTGGCCATTGCCGCGGTGCTGGTCTCAGCGAGCATCTCGGGGCTGGCCGCGTGGTCGGGCGTGACGGCCTCGGCCGCATCCTCGGCCAAGTGCAATGCATCGGCGCGCGCCGGAGCTAATTACGTTGGTTGCAATCTGTCGGGCCGAGATTTTCGCGGTGCCAATCTTCGAAATGCGGACCTCAAGAACGCAAATCTCACCGACGCGAACTTGATTGGCGCGCAGATGGCGGGAGTCGACCTCTTTCGCTCCGACCTCCAGGGCGCACAGATGTCCGGTGCCGACCTCAGTGGCGTCACGTCTGGCGCCCTATCGGGGGTCCCGATTTTGCCAGCGAATTGGAACCTGGTGAGTGGATATCTCGTAGGCCCCAACGCCAATCTGACCGGCGCGCAGCTCACTGACGCCGATCTCTATGACTCGGACTTGCTCGACGCTCGATTAACGGGCGCCCATCTCACCTCCGTCGTCTCAGGATTAGTGACCGGCACGCCGGTCCTGCCTGGCGGATGGAAGTTGATTGACGGCTATCTCGTTGGCCCGGGCGCTCACCTGAACGACGCGTCGTTGACGGGGGCCGACCTCGCGAACGTCAACCTCTCCGCGGCGAACTTGATTGGCGCGCAATTGACCAACGCCAATTTGGTTGACGCCAACCTATCGGGAGCAATACTGGCGAACGCTGACGTCGCCGGCGCAGATTTCTCCGGGGCAAATTTGTTCGGTGCGAATGTGCTCGATACCGACACGAACCACGCACGCACCAATAGTGCAACGATCTGCCCGGGCGGAGCGCTAGGCCCGTGCAGTGCCTCGTGGCGTTTCGTGAAGGGACAAGCGGCCTGACACGCGGCGGTAACGTCGCCGTCACGCTCTAGACACCGAAACGCTTTGTTCCGAGCGAAATTCGGGAATACCGAACGGCCAATTTGGGCTGATGTTGAGGCGCGCTTGCGCCTTTCGTGAGATTCACCAATAAACCTTCTCTCAATGGTTCTTTCCCTGATCCGACGGGCCGCGGGCGCGGCCTCAAAGGCGCCGCGCGCTGACGAGACGGACCCCGCCGCGTTCCCTGAGGGCGAGTGCTTCGCGACGTCAACGGAAGATTTCCCGTTATCGTGGCACATCCTGCTCGAGGTGCTGCCCGACGGAATTGCCTTCATCGACGGGCCCGGCGTCATTCGCTACGCCAACGATCAGCTGGCGGCGCTGACCGGGTACGCACGCAAAGAACTGGTGGGTCACACCATTGAATTCCTCGTACCCACGATCAATCAAAATGAGCAACTCGCCCATCGCACCAGGAACGTGCGCCTCTCTCACAAACACAAGAGCGTCATTGACCTAGATCTCACGTTGGTCTGCAAGAACGCCAGCGAGACCGTGGTGCACCTGGACCGTTCACCCTTTGTCTTGGAAGGTGAGACCTGGCACGTGGTCACGATTCGCGACATCTACGCGCAACGGGCCGCGGAAATGGCGCTCGCGCAGTCGGAGTTGAGGTTCCACATGGCCTTTGACGGCAACGTGGCGCCGATGACGGTCACCAATCTCGAAGACCGCATCACGGCGGTCAACGATTCCTTCTGCGCCATGGTTGGCTATTCGCGCGAAGAACTGATGGGCAAGGACTCCAAGATCTTCACGTACCCCGAGGACGTTGGCATTACCGAAGAGTCGCATCGTCGGGCACTGTTCGGCGAAGCCGACCAGAACCGGTACATCAAGCGATACCTGCGCAAGGACAAGCGCGTGATATTCGTGGAGGTGTCACGGACGCCGGCCCGAGACGAGGAAGGCAAACTGCTCTACTTTGTCTTTTCCGAGCGCGACATCACCGAAGAGCGAGCACTCAGCGCTCAACTGTCGCACCAGGCGCTGCACGACCCGCTCACGGGACTGGCCAACCGTGCCCTCTTCATGGACCGACTGTCCCAAGCCCACGCCCGGCTCACTCGACAAGGTGGAACCTGTGCCGTGCTCGTGATGGACCTCGACAATTTCAAGGGCGTCAACGACACGTACGGTCACCTCGTGGGCGACCAGTTACTCGTCGCGATCGCGCACCGCCTGACGCAGTCCTCTCGATCGTCGGATTCGCTCTGTCGCTCCGGTGACGACGAATTCCTGTACTTGGCCGAAGGATTGAGCTCGCCCGAGGATGCGGGACTCGTGGCTAAACGGCTCCTGCAGGTGTTGACCGAGCCGTTCTCGTTCGCGGGCGTCAAGATTGAGCAACACGCGAGCGTCGGCGTCGTTGTGTGGGACGCCACGTGCACCGACCAGGCCGAAATTGTCCAGAACGCGGACGTGGCGCTGTTTGAAGCCAAGCGTGCGGGCAAGGGTCGTCACGTGATGTTTGAAATCGGCATGGACCAGCAAGCGATCAATCGCTTTGAACTAGTGCAGGAGTTGCGCCAGGCCTTTGCCGCCGGTGAGATTTCGATGCACTACCAGCCCATCGTGGATCTGACGACGACGGCGGTCGTCGGTTTTGAAGCACTCATGCGTTGGCACCACGCGGAACGGGGTTGGGTGCCGCCCGTTGTGTTTATCCCCCTGGCCGAACAGAGCGACCTCATCCTGGAACTAGGCACCTTCGCCCTGCGCGAGGCGATTGCCGCCGCGAGCAAGTGGGAACGCAAGGGACTCGAAATCAATTGGCCCTACATCTCGGTCAACCTGTCAGCTCGCCAATTCCAAGATCCCAACCTCGTGTCGAACATCGAAGAGGCGCTCTTCGAGAACGGCCTCGGTCCCGAACGACTGGTCATCGAAATTACCGAGAGCGTGGCCCTGCTCGACATCGCCGAAACCCTTAACGTCATCGAGCGACTCAACCGCCTCGGCATTGGCTTTGCGCTCGATGACTTTGGCACCGGCTACTCGTCACTCTCGTACCTGGCGCTCATGCGTCCGCGCATCATTAAGATCGATCAGACATTCGTGAGCCCCACGCTCGAGAGCGTTCGTAACGACACACTGCTCGAGGCAATCGTGTCGTTGGGTCAGAAACTCAATATGTCCGTACTCGCTGAGGGCATCGAGACCCAGCGCCAATTCATACGGCTGCGCTGCTTTGGCTGTGAACTCGGCCAGGGCTTCCTCTTCGCTCCCGCCGTGCCGGACCATGAGGCCGCGAGCTTGGTCGGTCAAGTGTTGGGTAGCGCGACTGGCTAGCGGATTGCCAACGACAGGTCTCATGAAGGTATTTGTTGTCGAGGATCCAAATGAAGACCAGGGCGATCTTTAGGCGAAACACATCCGAAGAGAGGTCCGCGCCCCTTAGCGTGACGTCACGGTGACTTTTTTGACGGCGACGCCGGTCACCCTGGAAAGGGTCGCGTGTACCTTCACCTTGCTCGACAAGTAATTCGACACACTCTGGGCCAGACCAAGTGCCAGCGCCACGTCGCCTTTCGCAAAACCGGTGAAAGTGACGGATTCACCGGGCTTTAATTTCTTCGCGAGGCCCGACAAGGACTCCTTCGCCCGATCGCTCAACGTGTCACTCCGGCCGGAAAATAGAACTGTAAGCGTCTCGGGTCGAGACGCGATTCTCTTGGCCATCGTGATCATCGTCGCCGCTGACGATACCAACGGGTTGGAGCCCTCCGCTTCTTCCGTTGCGGTCACGATACAGGTGCCTTCGCTTGACGCGTTGAGAGTACCGTTCTTGATCGAGCAACCAGTGGCAGTTCCGTTCACGACGCTGAAGCTCACCACGCGGCCCGCGGACCTGCCCGATGTTAAGAGCACGAGCGCAGTACCCGACCGGCCCGACAGCGAGGTGATGGTGAGCGGTGTCCCGACGACAACGGGGGGTGCCGCATTTCCAGACTCCGACGTTGGCGGCGGAGGAGCCCCTCCACCACCACCGCCGCCGCCACCCGAAGGGGCTGCGATTCCGGTGCCACTCATAGTCACCGTTTGCGCGCCGCTACCGTCGTTGCCTTCGAGAATCCACGTTGCCGACGCCGCGCCGAGTGCGGTTGGCGAAAATTGCACCGTCTCCTGCAGGGACGTATTGGCGGGAATAGTCGTCCCGTCTGCGAGTATCGTGGAGGCGGCAAAGCCGTTGACAGACGGCGGCGTGCTCGTCGTGATGATGAGCGGCTCGCCACCGAGGTCGCTGACCTCAAAGTTGATCGTCGCCGTGGATCCGACGGCGACATCACCGAAGCTGAGTTGTGTCGGAGCGATATTGATTTGTGCCGGAGGATTCGCTGATCCCGACAACGGAACGCCAAAGTTGCCACTACTCGTCTCGAGGGTTACCACTCCGCCATACACGTGGTCGAAATCGCCTGACGAGCCTGGTGGCGTAAAGTCCACGGTGAAGCTGACTTTGGCGCCGGGGTTGATCGTTGCGTTGGCGGGCGGATTCGGTACGGCGAATGGCAACGCCGGGTCGCTAAAGCCAGTTATGGTCACGGCACTCGCCGAGACGTTCGTGAAGGTTACGGATTGGTTGACCATGGGTCCGTCAATCGGTTGGCTGCTGAAATCCAGGGTGGCCGGCGCCGCGCTCAGCGGAGACGTGGAACTAAGGCCTTGACCCGACAGCGCAACCGTAACCGTGGCGCCGGTGACGTCAGCAGTGAGCGATCCGCTGAGCCCACCAATAGCGTTCGGTGCGAACGTGACCGGGACGGTGATGGTTTGACCCACCGACAACGCGGCGGGAAGTGACTGCGACGGTGTGCCCAGCGCGAAGGCGGATCCTTGGCTAGTGAATGCCGACACTGTCGTTGCCGACGTTGCCGTGAATTGGGCCGTCGCGACGTTGGTCTGGGAGACCGTTGTCGGGGTAAAATCAACGTTGTCACCCGTGAGCGTGGGCGTTGCCGAGGCCAGTACACCGAAGCCAATCAGATTCCCGTCTCCGGTACCGACGAAGATGGTTCCGTTGTCGACGCCCGGCTCGGAAAACTTTGCGGCATCGCCAATCGCGGCACTCCACACTTCTTGCAAGGTGCCTTGGGGACCGGGGTTCTGTGGGATTGGATTGTACGCCTGGAGTTGCGCGTTGGCTTGACCGGCAACATCGTCATGGACAATCCACAGCAGCGACGAACCCGAGGTGGTGCCGTTCGAGGTGATGATGGGGAGGCCCGAGCCAAAACCGAACTGGTTGGCGGAGCTTGACGTGGTCCCGACGAGCTGGAACCATACCGCACCCGACGCGCTCACCATTCGCTGGAACACATTGATGGAACCGCCGTCGGTGCTGACAAACGAGCCAGTCCCAGCGGTCGGGATATATACGTAGCCACCATCACCGGGCCAGACCGCGGCCCGTGACCACACGCCGCCATCCGGTCCAGTTTCGGCTGGTATGGCGTCACTGCCAACGCCGTTGGTGTTGACGGGACCGTCTTGGTATCCCCCCAAGGAATTCATGTTGAGTTCGTAAATCACTCCCTCTTTACCGGCTGCGAGCATCACGTTGGGCTCCTGGGGAGTACCCATGCTCGCCGGAAGCGCGACCACGCCGCCCGAGCCGAGATCACCATCTTGGGTGTTGAGCGACGCTGCGTCCGAGGGTATGAAATAGTCAACGAGGTGCAACTTGCCGGTGGCCGTACTCAACTCCACAACGGCTTCGCCAAAATTGTGTGCGGTGGCCGACGCCGGACCAGGGCTCGGCAAGTTACCGTTGCCGGTCGCAAAATAGATGTCACCCTGACTGTCAACGACGGGAGCCGAACCAGACTGCCAGATGCCGCCTCCCCCGCCCCCACCGTTGGGCAAGTCAACGCCGGTCTCGGTCGCGTACATCGTCGTGATGCTCGCTGAATCCTCGGATACGCCAATTACCCAACCGGTCCAGTTGCCGTAGTCACACTGAGAACCGAACGCGGCGTAGACGACCCCGTTTACGAGCACGAGCCCTGGACGCTGGTCCTGCCATTGACCGTCGAACACGGTACCCGCATCGTCGTCGGCCGATCCCTGAATAAGTACGCCGCCCGCCGGCCATCCCGACGGGGTTGCTCCGGTTTGCACGTTGACTGCGTCCATGTAGAACTGCGTCGCCCCACTCGGGCCGTCGCTCGTGGCGGCAACGAAGTAGGCAGTATCGGTCGCCGGGTCGATCACCGGGGTGCCGGTGATTCCCATGTTCGCGCCGATATCGCCGCAACCGGTCTGCGCCAGCGGATCAGCCTGTGGGCCGAAGTTTCTTGTCCACTCGATTGCGCCGGTTGAGGTGTTAAGTCCGTACGCGTTGTCGTCCTCGGTGACCGCCAGTACCGTGGGCTGGCTGATCAGCGGCTGTGCGTATACCGCGCCCGTGAGCTGGGTGTTGAACAGTTCGCCAAAGTCGCCGCCAGAAACCACGGATGGCGCGAGCTGGGGCTCGTCTGGGTACCATCCGGTATCGAGATTATCGGAGGACATTTGCAGCGTGTCCGCCCTAGCACTCGTGCCATTCACGATCCACGTGATCGAGACGCTGGCCACCAACAGTGCGACCAGAACGCGCGCGAGGACGCTCTTCCGGCATAAAGGGGCATAAAGTGAACGAGAATTTTCGCGCGTTCTCGTACGCTTGAGCTTTTGTATAGCCGTTACGGTACTCCGGCGGAACCGAATTGTCGCCATGGTGTCGTACCGGCGTCACCCGATAAATAACCTACCGATTTCCTGTGCATCCCTTGGTTTTCAACCGTGACGTGCAGCGACGCAACGAATTCGTTAATGCACAAGCTCCACTCCGACGTTCACAAACGAGAAATACTCAAGGGGCGAGTCAGTATGCCCGGCCGTTAAGGTTCTAGGTCCTACGCCGCTGGTTCTTGCGACGATTTCTCTTACGTCGCTCGACACCGTCACTCGGACCAAGATCCTCTTTGCGACGGTCATCACCACTTCGACGATCGCCACCACGTCGCTCGCCCTCTGTTGGAGAATCGGGGCTTTCCCCATTATCACGTTCGCCCATGTTGCAATGTCTAACATCTCCGTCGCTCAGAAAACCGGATTGCGGCAACGGTTGCTGTTTACGTGCGAGTGGGGTTGCATCGAGTACCTGCGAAGGGCGAATAGTTCAGCGCAGTTCGTTGATACGAACGAGGTTTCCCGCGGGATCGCGGAAGGCGCAGTCGCGGACCCCGTAGGGCTGCTCCGTTGGTTCGTGGGCAACCTCGGCGCCGCTCGCTTGCACCCGCGCGAACGTACCGTCGAGGTCGGTGGTCGCCAAGATGATGTGACCATAGCTGCCCTTGGCCATCATCTCGAGAATCGTGCGGCGCTCGTCGTCGTTGACCGCGGGGTCAGCGCCCGGCGGCGCCAGGACAATGGACATGTCGGGTTGGTCACGAGGACCAACGGTGATCCAACGCATCCCGCCGTATCCAACGTCATTGCGAACTTCGAAACCGAGGGCGTCGCGATAGAAGGCCAACGAGGCTTCCGGGTCAGTGTGCGCGAGAAAGGTGGCGTGGATAGAGATATTCATGGCGCTCACGCTACTGGTGTGAAATTGAGGACGCTTCTCGATTCCTGATTGGTCTGGTCACTAGTTTGGCCACGCACGGCGGCATCCCCACCGTCGCACGCGACGCGCGGCGCCGGTAAGCGCTTGGCGGCATGCCTACTAGTTCACTAAAGCGACTACTGAACGTGCCCAGAGACGAGCAGCCCACCGCGAAGCAGACCTCAGTGACGCTGAGGTCACCGCGACGCAACAGCGCCATCGCTCGTTCAATTCGTCGGGTCATGAGGTACGCGTACGGCGACTCGCCGTAGGCGAGGCGAAACTCGCGGCTGAGATGTCCGGCCGACATATGTGCGCCACGAGCGAGAGCATCCACGTTCAGCGGCTGGGAGTACTCCCGGTCGATTCGGTCACGTACGCGGCGCAACCACGCGAGATCTGTCAAGTGTTGCTCCTCGTCAGATTTACTTGTCACCTGCGAAATCATGCCACAATCAACTTTGTGGGGGCCTGGATGTTTGCGTGGCTGAATTGACCGATCACACCCATCAGCGGTGGCAACGTTACACATCGCTCGTATTCATTAGTCCTGAAACAACCCGAGGACGTTGCCGTCGATATCGGCAAATTGGGCTACAACTCGGCCGCCGCCAACCTCGTGCGGGGCTTCCGTAACAGTGGCCCCCGCCGCGGTCACCTCAGCGAGCTTCGCCTCGATGTCGGCGACGCGCCAAAAGGCAACGGGTGAGGTCATTGCCTGCGGCCCACCGCTGGGCACCAGTCCGATCTGCTGGCCCGCGGCTTCAAAGCCCACGTAGTAGGGAGTGTCGGACTGCGGCGCTACGCCGAGCAGCGCGGCGTACACGGCCTTGGCTGATGCGAGATCGGACACGGGATGTAGCACGATTTGTATTCCCTGGGTGGATGAGTCGCTCATGTTCACTCCTTTAGTTACGGGTCATTGGGCCAATATTTGTTAGGTGTACAACTTGGCGATCACGATAGTTCGGCCCGATAAACGGTGCTTCTTGATTCCTGATTCATTTGGTCTCTCGTCGCAGTGTGATGACGGCGATAACAACGGTGGAAAGAGAGTCATTTGTCGTCCACAAGGCGCAATGGGTTTCAAACAAATGCAGAGTGGGCGCTGCCCAAAACAAGGACGGCTCGTTGGTGAGTGCTTAGCGCCGCGCCACGCTGAAAAGAATGTGCGTTCCCCCATCCAGCGCACCAGGTTCGCCACACGCCGCAATCTCATGGCGGAGAAACCTCTCCCAACGATCAGGATCGGCTTCGAGTTCTTCGAGCACGTCAGCATCACTGAGGGACGCCCAGTTACTGGACGACATTGCCGCCATCTCACCGCCGCTCGTGGCCACGAGCGCCGAGATATCTCGAGCCCGAAACATCTGACAGACGTGGGAAGTCTGAGAGTGTCGCAGGTCACCCGTGGTGAGCATCAGATCGTTGGCGTCTTCACCCACCACTTTCATGTCTTCTAGGGCGCCACGAAGAAAGTATCGCCACGACCCGAGCCACGACATCACGGACGCGACGACGTAGCCGCCGGGCTTCGTTATGCGAAGTAGACCCGCAAAAGCCTCTTCGGTCTGTTCGAAGGCGTACGAGAGTGGACCTCCATACGCCAGCACGACGTCAAATGACTCGTCGTCGTAGCGCGACGCGTCACAGACGTCGAGCAGGGAGCGTGACGTCACCGCCATTTCGGCCTCCGTTCCTACCAAATGTTGACGATGCAGGTCCAACTGGACTTGGGAAAAATCGGTGACGTCAACGGTGGCGCCCAGACGAGCGAGATCGAAGGTGAATCTTCCGGGGCCCGCCCCGATCTCAAGCACGTGATCACCGGAACACACAAAGCGTTCGAGGAACCGGCGATGAACTTCGTACGCGACACGGCCGCGGGGTGAACTTTCGAGACGCAACCACTCACCTTCGCCAAGTTGGTCGTAGAAATCACGCATCCGTTCGCGGTCATTCGCTGTTATGTCGTCACCTCACCCAAATAGTGCGAAATCAAACTGTACTGTTCGACCGCGGCGACGTCATGACGATGTTCGAGGTGCCCGGGCCTAACGGCACGGCTCTCGTCACGCCAGGAGTTACTCGGCGACCCGCTCAGGCAGCGAGCATGGCGTCCAGTTTGGTGAACGCCTCGGCCCAACCCCCTTCGCTGGGAGAAACGTATTCCTCGGGGAGCCACTGGCGGATCTCGAGTCGCGTCCGCCCGTCGGCCTCGTCGTAGAACTCGACTCGCATTCTCGTCTCGAACGGCGCGGAGCCATCGGGCAGTTGGCCGGTGATGCGCATGATGCCATCGAGCAGTTCGCCGTCGACGACGTCGGTGAGGTCGATGCGGCCGTGGGTCCATATGTCGGGTTCGTCGGGGAAGACCTCCGACCACTGCTGATAGCCGCCGGGGCGCACGTCGAACTCAACCTCGTCGCGGGGCAGTGAGTTACCGAACGGACCCCACCATGCCGCAAAGTGATCCGGGTCTGTGAACGCCTGGTAGACGCGTGCGCGCGGCGCGTTGACGATGCGCGTCAGGGTGAGCTGGGGGTTTGTCGTGGCCATGGGCTACCTCTCTTGGTTTTGGTTTAGGTTTCGGTTTCGGTCAGCGTTGTCGGCTGCGCTGAGGTGAATCGAGCAAGGTGGTCGTCAAGCCGGTCGATTCTCTCGGCCCAGAGCCGCTCGTGCAGCGAGAGCCACGTCGCTGCGCTGGCGAGTGCCGTCGGCGAGAGTTGCGCACTGCGCCACCTACCTTGCTTGCTACGGGTGATGATCTGCGCGCGCTCGAGCACTTTGAGGTGCCGGGAGATCGCCGGGAGACTGATGGAGAAGGGGGCTGCGAGCTCCGTGACCGTCGCCTCACCGATGGCGAGTTGCTCGACAATGCTCCGACGGGTGGCGTCCGCGAGGGCACCAAAGAGCAGGTCAAGCTCCTCGCTCGTCCCTTCCGCCATAACACTTAACATAATGGTTAACTATAGCGCTGGCTCGGACCTATTGCAAGATTCGCTTCGGAGAACCGGCTCGTTGTGCCGATGCGTTGATCGGCGGACCACGCGAGACCGCTCCTTTCGGAACGTAAAGTGAACTATGCCGCTCCACGAACGCCAGAATGCTCCGCATCAGCTTCATGAGGTCGCCGAGACGTTGTTCGCCACCGCTGATATAGCTCAGGCACTTCCTAAATACCGATTCCCCGCTCACGAGACCCTGCCCGAATTCGCTTTCCAGGCCATTAAGGACGAATTGCTCCTCGACGGGAATTCGCGCCAGAACCTGGCCACGTTCTGCCAGACCTGGGAGGAACCACAGGTTCACCAACTGATGGACCTGGCCATCAACACGAACCTGATGGATAAGGACGAGTACCCGCAGTCGGCTGAGATTGAGCGGCGATGCGTCCACATGTTGGCCGACCTGTGGAACGCTCCCGATGGGGCCAACACGGTAGGAGCCTCTGCCCTCGGTTCGTCCGAAGCCTGCATGCTGGCCGGGCTAGCGGCCAAATGGCGATGGAGGTCTAAGCAGCGGGCACTGGGTAGGCCGACTGACAAGCCCAACATGGTCTGTGGTCCGGTTCAGGTGGTGTGGCATAAATTTGCCCGGTACTGGGACATTGAGATGCGTGAGATTCCGATGTCGCCCGGCAACTACTGCATGGATCCCGAGCGGATGCTTGAGCGAATTGACGAAAACACCATGCTCGTCGTACCGACCTTCGGGGTGACCTACACGGGTGCCTATGAACCGGTGCTGGAACTGGCCCAAGCCCTCGATCGCCTGCAGGAAGAAAAAGGATTCGACGTGGACATCCACGTTGACGGAGCGAGCGGCGCCTTTCTGGCGCCGTTCTGCGCGCCTGACGTCCAATTCGACTTTCGTATTCCCAGGGTTAAATCGATTAGCACGTCAGGCCACAAATTCGGCTTGGCTCCGCTGGGGGTTGGGTGGGTGATCTGGCGAGACAAGGCAGAACTACCAGAGGACCTGATCTTTCACGTCACCTACCTCGGTGGCGACATGCCCGACTTCCAGATCAACTTCTCGCGTCCGGCCGGTCAGATCATCGCCCAGTACTACGAGTTCATCCGGTTGGGGCGAGTCGGCTATGGGCGCGTGCATCAAGCCTGTTACGACAACGGTGCCTATTTGGCCCGAGAAATCGTCAAGCTGGGCCCGTTCGAGCTGCTGTGCGACAGCAATCCCGCCACCGGCATACCGACGGTGACCTGGCGGATCAAAGACGGTGAGGATCCGGGCTACACGCTGTTCGATTTGGCTGACCGGCTCCGGGTCAGGGGATGGCAGGTTCCCGCGTATCCGTTGACCGGATCAGTTTCGGATGTGACCGTCCAACGGGTCCTCGTCCGACAGGGAGTCGACCGCGATCTGATCTCGATTCTGCTCGATGATTTCGCGGCCTCAGTGGCTCACTTCGACAAGCATCCCGTGTCGGTGGCGATGACCCCCGATGAGGCGGGCGGCTTCAGTCACTTATAACAAGAGCACAGGTGGGGTCGGTGTCCGGAGGGCGACCTGGTGACCCGACGACGCCGCGGTCTAGCCAGCACAATCAACAAGTGTTACCCCTGACGTCTCAGTTTCGACGACGAGCTGTTCTCGCAACAATGAGATGATGCTCGCATTTGTGACGACCGTCCCAATTAGTGGACCTTGAGTCACACAAAAAGAACCAATCGCTTACCTTCCAAAACTGTTGGCTCGAATTGTCGTAACAGCAAAAAAAACTACAGAACGTAACCAGGAAATTACGAGCACACCGTAGGGCGGTTTCACTAGTCTGCGCTTGTGAAGCTTCCGATCCCGTATGCAGAGATCGCTCGATTGCCACGACCCGGGACTGCAGTTCCGACGCAACTCAGGTTCGGGCCAGAAGACAGGGTGCTCACCTATCTGCACAGCCCCGAGCTCGGACTCAACCAACGCCTCTACGCCCTCAATCTCGCGCGCGACGGCTCAGAGCCGGTCGAGGTGCATTTCGATGGCGTCGCCTCCAGCGAAGAAGATCTGCCCCTCGAAGAGAAGTTACGCCGTGAGCGAGCGCGCAATGTCAGCCTCGGCGTCACGTCGGCCACTTGGGCCGAAGAGAGCGACGTCCTTATGGTTCCGCTGCCTGCCGGGGTCTTCGTCCTGCGCGGCCTCGCCGCTGCAGCGGTGGCGGGTGCGCCCGACGTCGGCGCCGTCGAAAGGCTCCTCGTCGTCCGCGCCGGAGCCGCCGATCCAGTTGAAGACCCCCAGCTCTCGCCGGACGGACTGAAACTCGCGTTCGTCCGGGACGGTGACGTCTATGTCGCAGACGCGACCGTTGAGGAGGCACCGCTCGTCCGCCTGACGAACACGGCCACCGATGGTCTCTTCAACGGGCTAGCCGAGTTCATTGCCCAGGAGGAGATGCGTCGCGACCACGGTTTATGGTGGTCTCCCGACTCGAGTCTCATTGCCTACGCGCAGGTCGATGAGCGACACATCCCTATCTACAGGATTGCCCACCTGGGAAGTGACGGGCCGAACGGTGGCACGTTCGAGGACCATCGCTACCCGTTCGCTGGTGCGGACAACGCTCGGTTGCGCCTTGGCGTCGTTTCAGTGGCGGGAGGGGCGACTGTC
>Ga0182024_10012974_pt1 | contig 16391 bp, 18 predicted proteins | sample P32metaG_FD_120480 | JGI IMG/M metagenome (GOLD analysis project Ga0182024, IMG submission 120480) | Permafrost microbial communities from Stordalen Mire, Sweden - P3-2 metaG (Illumina Assembly) | ecosystem: Environmental > Terrestrial > Soil > Wetlands > Permafrost | place: Sweden: Stordalen... | reverse complement strand
CCTGGGCGGCGCAGCGGTCTGCCGATCGCCTTGCGGCGTAACCGCGAGTGCGACTCGGGTCCGCGCTCGATTCATCGGAAAATCAAGCCGTCAGAGCAGTGGGATCGGAGAACCGCTTACGATACGACGGAGCGAAAATCTGATTAGGGCGAACCTCGTGGCGCCGCGTCAAATCGGCCACACCCGTTTCCAATTAAGTCCTAGTCCAAAAATGGGGAGGCAGACCTCAGCATGGGGGGACATTTCCTGGGGGGTAGAAAATGCAAGCGCTACTTCGCGGTGTAACATACAGACTATCCGCAAGAGTGATTCCGCCGCTCCCAAAAAAACCGAACAGCGGCGTATACGTATAGCTCACCTGGCCAAAGATTAGGTAACACGGATACGTGCCGCACGTGTTGCCTGACGCAACAAGGCCCGCTGGAATGGTCGCCGTAGATCCCTGCGCAAGAGGAGTGCCATTGAGCGCGTAGCTCCAGCTGACCGTAGCCTTGCCACCGGTGTTTATCTTTATTTGCGAAATGACAACGACAACGGGCGTACTTGAATACGGTGCGAGCACCACGGAGGTCGCCCCTACTATTGCCTGCATGTCCGAAGATTGGATCGTTGTATATTGATTGGTGATTGCATCTAGCGTGTAAGTCGCCGATCGTACTTTCATGTAAATGGCAATTGCACGTCCGCCATCATATGATCCAAGGAATATAACCATAAGCACTGGCATAATCATCGCGAATTCAATCGCGGCGACGCCGCGCGTCGATGCGATAAAGCGCCGATAGATGGTTGCGAGTCTTGATATCATCAATACGGCTCTACCCGAAAGGCAGTAACCCCCATCATCTCGATGGCGCTGCCCGGAAGATTGGACAGCGAAAATCCAAGGGGTCCGCTAATAACCGGCCACTGATAAATAAGCTGTACGACCATAACTTGGCCCGGGGCGCCGGGGCTGTATGACCAGTTATTCGTGACTTGCCCTTGGCCGTTGTACGTCAACGTTGGTGCCGATGCATTGGCGCTGACAAAGTCCTCGTAGCTTTGCACATTGATCATCAAATTATTGCAATTAAAGAGCGCCTGAACCGTTGGACAGACGGTATTTAGAAATTGACTTTGAGTCATAGCGCTATTCTGCGCACTTCCGGTCATAAAGAGGCGACCAGCCTGCATAACCGCGGTTTGCAAATTCTGCTGGGCAAACAAAAATAGAGTTGTTTCAAGTATGGCAATGAGCATCGCAAAGAAGGCTGGGGCGATTATGGCGAATTCAACAGCTGTTGCACCATGCTGTGCAAAGCAGAATCGAGAGATATCTCTCGCGCGGCGCCGAAAATATTTCGCTAAATTTCGAAACATCGCTAGCGCGATCCCTTCTACGGCCGGTCTACCCGTTGTCAGGCCGAACCCCGTATTTCGCTATAAGCTCCTGCGACCGGCAATACGCATTGTAGCCAAGGCCAAATTGCGGTGGCACGTTTACGCGCGAGCATCGATCAATAAAGACCAAATGTATCAACCGTGGTACGGGTCCAATTCCAATTCTTAGGAGAAAAGATGCTCATAAAATGTTAATAATCTATTTTTCCACGCGGCAGAATCTCGCGGACTGATGAAGATTGCGCAATTAATTGATCATTTACCTTGAGCGGATTCGGTTGACATAGAAGCGTAGCGTCGCCCTTCCCTGCCGCAGCTCTGGACGTAGGCGTTCTATTTTCGGAGAATGTTCGCATTGGGCGTGAAAGAGTTCACAGCGCGCGGGCGAACGCCCATCCCGAGGCACAGGGCCTCAACCAAATTGGTTTCGCCATCGCCTGCTGCTTGGCACCCTACTCGCTCGAAGATTGGTGCGGACGCCGGGACTCGAACCCGGACGGAAAACATTCCTAGGGATTTTAAGTCCCTTGCGTCTACCATTCCGCCACGTCCGCGTGGCAAGCTTCACCCCCGCGCCGGATGCGCGGGGTCAGCCACGCGCGGCGCGAGCATTTACTTCGGTAATAAAGCGCTCCAGGCCGGATCCCAGTCCTTGCCGCCGGCATCCACCACGCGGCCGTCCTTCTCGAAGAACTTGTTCGGGATCTGGAACATGGCGATGAACATGCCGCCCTTCGGGCTCCAGGCGGTGTGCCGGCTGCCGGCCGGCCGCCAGACGAATTCGCCGGCGCCGACTTCGATGCCGGCGTCGGGGCCTTCTTTGTCGACCAGCGAGCCTTCCAGCACGTAGGTCTGCTCGATCAGCACGTGCTCATGATCCGGCAGCACCGCGCCCGGCGCCATCCGCATCAGCATGGTGGCGAGCCCGCTCTTGGGATCGAACAGCAGCGTCTTCATTTCGCAGCCGGGAAACCGCATCTTCTGCCACGGCATGTCCTTGGCGCGCACCACGCGCGACAGCAGGTCTGCGATCGGCGAATCTTGAACAGGATTGACGCCTTGCGTGTTGGGCTTGACGTTCATCGGCTTCCCTCCCGAAGAGCACCGCGGAGAATACACCCAAATAGCGGCTAGTTGGCCAGTTTAATGTTCGCCTGCACGATGATCTTGCCGAATTTCTCGCTCTCCGCCGCGACGAACTTCTTGTATTCCGCCGGGTTCATCGGTCGCGGCACGATGCCCTGCGGCACCAGTTTGTCGGCAATGGCCGGTTCCTTGAGCGCGGTGTTCACGATCCTATTCAGCCGGTCGACGATCGCCTGCGGCGTGCCGCCGGTCGCGAACATGCCGAACCAATTGAGCAACTCGTAGCCGGCCAAGCCCGGCGCGCCTTCCGACAGCGGCGGCACGTCCGGCAGTTGCGGCATGCGGTCCTTCGAGGTGACGGCGACCGCGCGCAGCTTGCCGCCCTTGATCAGCGGCAATGCCGCGGCCAGGCTGGTGAAGCTCATGGTGACCGCGCCGATCGCAACGTCGGTCACCGCCGGCGCCGCGCCGCGATAGGGCACATGCAGCACATTGGTGCCGGCCATGGTGTTCATCAGCTCGCCGGCCAGTTGCTGCGGGTTTCCGACGCCGGACGACGAGAACGACAGTTTTCCGGCATTGGCCTTGGCGTAGGCGATCAATTCCTTCGGATTGTGCACCGGCGTCGAATCCGCGACCACCACCACGCAGGGCACCACGCCGATGAGCGCGACCGGCGCGAGCTCGCGCCGCGGATCGTAGGTCATCTTCTCCTTATACAAATGCGGAGCGATGGCGATCTCGCCCGAGGTCGCCATCAGCAGCATGTGGCCGTCGGGCGGCGCTTTGGCAACCGTGTTGGCGGCGAGCATGCCCGCTGCGCCCGTGCGGTTCTCGACAATCACCGCCTGACCGAGCGCGTTCTTGAGCGGATCGGCCATCAGCCGCGCCGAGAGGTCGATGCCCCCGCCCGGCGGAAACCCGGCGATGATGCGGATGGTCTGCGTCGGATAGGATTGTGCCAGGGCCGGCCCGGCCAGCAAGGAAGCGCTCGCGCTCGCTAGCAAGGTGCGTCGGTCAGCATGTCGTTTCTCCCTACTGTCTTTTATTTTCTCTTGTATCGTCGCTACTCGCCGCCTTCGCGGATCGGCGGCTGGAACGCCAGGCCGGTATCCCAGGGGAAATAGATCCAGGTGTCCTGCGACACCTCGGTGATGAACGTGTCGACCAGCGGCCGCCCCATCGGCTTGGCATAGACGGTGGCGAAATGCGCCGCGGGCAGCAGATCGCGCACCACGCGCGCGGTTTTGCCGGTGTCGACCAGGTCGTCGACGATCAGCACGCCCTTGCCTTGCCCGCGCATCGAGGTCACTTCCGGCGCCACGCCTTTGAGCACCTTCAGTTCGCCCTCGTTCTGGTAATTCTGGTAGCTCACCACGCATACCGTCTCGATGATCCGCACATTCAATTCGCGCGCCACGATCGCGGCCGGCACCAGGCCGCCGCGCGTGATGGCGACGACGGCATCGAACGGACCCGCGGCGTGCAGCCGCCAGGCCAGCGCGCGCGAGTCGCGGTGGAATTGGTCCCACGAGACGGGGAAGATCTTTTCCGGATGCGGCGGGCTGGCTGGCGGCTTCGGCATGAATATCAGCGCGCAGCCGCCGCCAGCTGCGCCTTCACCGTTTTGAGCATCGCCTCGACCGCGCCTTTGGCGTCTTGCAATTTTTGCGGATCGCGCGAGCGCACCACGATATTGGTGTTGGGTCCGAGCGTCTCGTCGAAGAACGGATAGCTGCCGATGATGGTGTCCGGATTGGCCTTGGCGATGGCGCCGAGCTCGGTGCCGACGTCGCCTTCCTTGGCGTCGGCGCGGATCGTCTCCGACAGGAGCTTGGCGCCGGTTTTCAGTGTCGGCGCCACCTCGTCGACCATCGCTTGCATGATCGACGGCACGCCCGCCATGACGATTACATTTTCGATCCAGAAACCGGGCGCGCCCGAGACCTTGTTTTTCACCAGCGCGGCGCCGTGCGGGATGCGCGCCATGCGCAGCCGCGCCTCGTTGAGTTCGCCGCCGATCTTGGCCATGCGCTCCTTCAGGATCGCGACCGCTTCGGGGTGATGATCGATCGGCACGCCGAACGCCTTGGCGACGCATTCGGCGGTGATGTCGTCATGGGTCGGGCCGATGCCGCCGGTGGTGAAGACATAGGTGTAAGTCTTGCGCAGCGCGTTGAGCGCGTCGACGATCGCGGTCTCGTCGTCGGAGATCACGCGCACTTCCTTGAGGTCGATGCCGATGGCGGTCAGATAGTCGGCGATGAAGCCGATATTCTTGTCCTTGGTGCGGCCCGACAGGATCTCGTCGCCGATGACCAGGACCGCCGCGGTGACAAGCTCAGGACTAGCGCTCATGGCGGACATGCAATCCTTTTTAAGCCCGGCTAAACACCTAGCGTGGCCCCGCCGGTCACTCAAGTTGCACCGGCGGGCGCCGCCTGTGATGACCCCTCCCGCTTGGGCTATCCGCCCACTATTTAGGCAGAAGCGGACGCCACCGCCGGGCGTAAATATACAGTTTTCCTGGGTTTTTCTTGGCCTGAAGCTTGCAGATTAGCGGCAGGGATGACCGTGACCCGCACCCGATGAAGGATAGGGCACAACTGACGCGGTCGAGCGTTGCCCTTAAGCGGCCGCGCGCTGGGGGTCCGAGATGAGTGCCGCCTTCGACGAGATGAAGGAAGCCGACGGTGGTGTGCGCCCCGCCTATAGCGAGCTGTCGCGCTGGCTCAAAGAGGTGCCGCCCGACGTGCTCGACTACCGGCGGCGCGAAGCCGAGCTGTTGTTCCGCCGCATCGGCATCACCTTCGCGGTCTATGGCGAAGCCGACGCCCAGGAACGGCTGATCCCCTTCGACGTCATTCCGCGCATCATGTCGGGCGCCGAATGGCGCTTGCTGGAAAAAGGCCTCACGCAACGCGTCAAGGCGCTCAATCTGTTCATCAAGGACATCTATGGCGCGCGCGAGATCCTGCGCGCCGGCGTGGTGCCCGACGATCTCGTTTTCCGCAATCCGGCGTTCCGTCCCGAGATGAGCGGACAGAGCGTGCCGCACGACATTTTCATCCACATCGCCGGCATCGACATCGTGCGGGTCGATGCCGACACCTTCTACGTGCTCGAGGACAACGCGCGCACGCCCTCCGGCGTCTCCTACATGCTGGAGAACCGCGAGATCATGATGCGGCTGTTCCCGGAACTGTTCGCGCGCCACCGCATCGCGCCGGTGGAGAACTATCCGGACCAATTGCTCGCCACACTCAAATCGGTGGCGCCGGAGCGCGTCGCGCGCGATCCCAACGTGGTGCTGCTGACGCCCGGCGTCTACAACTCGGCCTATTACGAGCACTCGTTCCTGGCCGACAAGCTCGGCGTCGAACTGGTCGAAGGCCGCGACTTGTTCGTCAAGGACGAGTTCGTCTACATGCGCACCACGCAAGGCCCGCGCAAGGTCGACGTGATCTACCGTCGCATCGACGACGACTTCATCGATCCGCTCACCTTCCGTCCCGACTCGGCGCTCGGCGTGGCCGGGCTGATGTCGGCCTACCAGGCCGGCAACGTGACGATGGCGAACGCCGTCGGCACTGGCATCGCCGACGACAAGGCGGTCTACAGCTTCATGCCGGCGGTGGTGAAATTCTATCTCGGCGAAGAACCGCTGCTGAAGAACGTGCCAACCTGGCGCTGCCGCGAGGAGGAGCATCTCGCTTATGTGCTCGAGCATCTGCACGAACTGGTGGTCAAGGAAGTGCACGGCTCCGGCGGCTACGGCATGCTGATCGGACCGGCCGCGAGCAAGATCGCGATCGAGCAATTCCGCCTCAAGCTCAAGGCCGCGCCGAAAAACTTCATCGCGCAGCCAACGCTGGCGCTATCCACCTGCCCGACCTGCGTCGAGCAAGGCGTGGCGCCGCGCCATGTCGACCTGCGCCCGTTTGTGCTCACGGGCAGCAAGGGCACGCGCATCGTGCCCGGCGGCCTGACGCGCGTCGCCATGAAAGAGGGTTCGCTGGTGGTCAATTCCAGCCAGGGCGGCGGCACCAAGGACACCTGGGTGTTGGACGGATAGCCATGCTTTCGCGCACCGCCGATAACCTCTTTTGGCTGTCCCGCTACGTCGAGCGGGCGGAATATCTCGCGCGCATTCTCGACGCCACGCAGCGGCTGTCGGCGCTCCCTCTCGCCTATGTCGGCTCCAGCAACGAATGGGAATCCGCCGTGCTCACCGCCGGCTGCGCCAACGCCTTCTTCAAGCAGTACGAGGAGGCCAACGAGGAAAACGTCACCGACTTCCTCGCCTTCTCCACCGCCAATGCCTCCTCGATCCGCTCCTGCTTCGAGCTCGCGCGCAGCAATGCGCGCGCCGTGCGCACCGCCCTGACGGTGGAAATGTGGGACGCCATCAACGGCACCTGGCTCGAGCTCAAGCGCTACGGCAATGGCCCGGCCTCGCGCGAGGAATTCTCGCGCTTCTTGCGCTGGGTGCAGGAATCCTCGCTGCGCTACGACGGCTCCGCCTACCGCACCATGCTGCGCAACGACGCCTACTGGTTCTCCCGCCTCGGCGTCTATCTCGAGCGCGCCGACAACACCGCGCGCATCCTCGATGTGAAATATCATCTGCTGCTGCCCGACAACGAACGCGTGGGCGGCCCGCTCGATTATTTCCAGTGGGCGGCGATCCTGCGCTCGGTGTCGGCGCTCACCGCCTATCATTGGGTCTACCGCGACAGCCTGCAGCCCTGGCTGGTGGCCGACCTGCTGATCCTGAAGGAGGAGATGCCGCGCTCGCTCGCCTCCTGCTACGAGGCGATCGTGCGCAATCTCGATTCGATCAGCGGCGCCTATGGCCGCCAGGGCCCGGCCCAGCGCCAGGCCCGCGGCATGCGGGCACGCCTGCAGAACAGCCGCATGGACGGCATCTTCCAGCGCGGCCTGCACGAATACATCGGCGAATTCATCACCGAAAACAACCGGATGGGCGCCGCCATCACCGAGCAATTCCTGCTATGAGCGGGCAAAGGATATTGATCTTGCGCATGATCTGATCCGAAAACCGGTTCCCACTTTTCGGGATCATGCGCAGCCTGTGCTAGAAACGTCACCGGTAAAATTGGCCCCCGCGAGCGCATGCGAATTCGAATCTCCCACGCGACCACCTATCGCTACGACACGCCGCCCAACAGCGTGATCCAGATGCTGCGGCTCACGCCGCGCAATCACAACGGCCAATACGTGGTAAGCTGGCGCGTCGATCTGTCGGAGGATTGCCTGCTACACCAGCACGAGGACGCCTTCGGCAACATCAGCCATTTCTTCACCGCCGAGGGACCGTTCCGCGAATTGTCGGTCGCGGTCGAGGGCGAAGTCGATACCCACGATACCAAAAGCGTGGTGAGCGGCGCGGTCGAGCGCTTCCCGCCCGGCATGTACCTGCGCGAGACCGCGCTGACGCAGCCCGACGCCGCCATCGTCGATTTCGCCGACAGCGCGCGCACCGGCACCGGCAGCGATCCGCTTGGCCTGCTGCACGGGCTGATGACCGCGCTCAATCGCGAGATAACTTTCGACATCGACCCGACCCAAAGCTCGACCACGGCGGCGGAAGCCTTCGCGCTGCGCCGCGGCGTCTGCCAGGACCTCACCCACATCTTCATCGCGGCGGCGCGCCAGCTCGGCATACCGGCGCGCTATGTCGGCGGACATTTCTATCGCGTCGACGGCGTGACCGCGCAGGACGCAGGCCATGCCTGGGTCGAAGCCTATGTCGAGCACCTCGGATGGGTCGGCTTCGACCCGACCAACGGCATCGGCACCACCGAGGCCCATGTGCGCGTCGCCATCGGCCTGGACTATCTCGGCGCGGCGCCGGTGCGCGGCACCCGCTTCGGCGGCAGCGGCGAAACCCTCAAAGTGGCGGTGCACGTCGACCAGGCGCGCCAGCAGGCGCAAAACTGATGGGGCATGGCCATGCCCGTAAACAGCTACCCAGGTTGCGGGATCAATCGCCGTGACATTGCCGGACATGGGCCCGCGTAGTTATAACCCTGCGGCCGGGTCGCGGAAGAAAAAGCCGGACCGTAAAAAGAAGCAGTCGGATCACATGACATATTGCTGCGGAATACTGGTGCGGGACGGTCTGGTGATGATCGCGGACACCCGAACCAATGCCGGCCTCGACAACGTATCCACCTTCCGCAAGCTGCACGTCTACACCGAGCCGGGCGAGCGCATCATGGCGATCGCCTCCTCCGGCAACCTGTCGCTCAGCCAGTCGGTGCGCTCGATCCTCACCGAGGGCGTGCAAAATCCGGAAACCGGCGAGATCGAAACCTTGATGAATTCGCCGACCATGTTCCAGGCCGCGCAGCGCATCGGGCGCACCATCCGCAACATCCAAAGCGCCGAAGGTCAGGCACTGGAGGCCGCCGAGGTCGATCACGACGTCGCCTTCCTGTTCGGCGGCCAGATCAAAGGCGGCCGGCTGCGGCTGTTCATGATCTATTCGGCCGGCAATTTCATCGAATGCACCACCGACACGCCCTATCTGCAGATCGGCGAACACAAATACGGCAAGCCGGTGCTCGACCGCGCCATCGGGTTCGACACCGACCTTTATGACGGCCTCAAGATCGGGCTGATCTCCATGGATTCCACCATGCGCTCCAATCTCGGGGTCGGGCTGCCGATCGACATCTTGGTAGTGCGCCGTGATTCCTGCAACTCTGAGGTGAACTACCGGATCGAGCCGGGCGAGCCGTATTTCCAGGACCTGCGGGAACGCTGGTCGGCCGCCCTGCGCGCCGCCCATATCGCAATTCCACGCCCGCCCTATCGCAGCCCGGGCTGAAATCCCGGGTTACGCTTTTACCTCCGGTTAACAGCGCCGCCAGAATTGCGGCAACCGGAGCCCGCCCGCCCGCGAAATGGGCAAAAGGAAAGCCAAAAGCAAGCTTTCGCCCCTACGGTCCGCCCTGAAAAGTGCAATGGGCAGGATAGGTTAAGGGGATCGACTTTGCCGGCTGTGGCTCGACCACGCGCATCCGATGAAAAATACACCAGTTGGGACCGCGCCCGTCTAAGCGTCGTGGTCCCGATCGGCGTCATCGTAGCCGTGGCCATCGTCTGCATCGTCGTCGCGGTGCTCTCGTCCGCCCAGCGCGCCGATGAAGTCGCGGTCCAGCACGAAAAGAATTTGTTCTCGCGCGCGCTGAGCAATTACGGCGAACGCGTGCTGCGCGAAGTCAAAAGCGTCGCCGGCTCCGAGCAGGCGATCCGCAACATCCGCGTCAATTACGATCCGATCTGGGCGAAGCAGCGCGTCGGGCTTTGGCTGAAAACCTACTTCGACCACGACTACGTCTTCATCTTCGACGGCAGCAACAAGCCGGTCTTTTCGCAGCTCGGCCGCAGCGACCTCGACGCCTCCTGGTTCGATTCGGCGCTGGTCGACCTGGAATCGGTGCTCGCCTTTATGCGCGGGCGCAACGCGGCCCTGCACGGCGCCCTCCGCCTAAGCGACGCGAGCGAGCGGGAAGACGGGCCACAATCGCAAGCCGCGGTGATCCGCAGCCTGGCGGGCCGGCCCGCGGTCATTGCCGCAGCCGCGGTCGGCCCGGTCGGCGGTCTGCTCGCCGCCGGCGACAACGCGGCGCCGATCGTGATGTCGGTGAAATTCATCGACAACGCCGCGCTCACCGGCATCGCCTCGCAATTGCGGTTGACGCATCTGCGCAAGCTCGAAAACGAGCCGGCGCCGCCGGGCGATTTGACCTATGAGCTCGACGGCCCGCAAGGCCATTCGATCGTGCGCTTCGCCTGGACGCCAAGGCAGCCCGGCGCCGAGATCGTCAGCAGCGTCATTCCGTTCATCGCCGTCGCGCTCGCCGGCTTCACGCTGCTGGCCGCCTTCGTGCTGCGCTACATGCGCCGCACCGCGGTCGCGATCGCGGCCGGCGAATCGCGGCTGCGTCATCTCGCCATGCACGACCCGCTCTGCGGCCTGCCCAACCGCATCTTCTTCGGCGAGCGGCTGGAAGCCGTGATCGACGAGGTGCGCGCCGGCTCGGCTGCGGCCGCGGTGTTCTACATCGACCTCGACCATTTCAAAGACGTCAACGACACGCTCGGCCATCCGGTCGGCGACGAGCTGATCCGCAACGTCACGCTGCGGCTGTCGCACGCGCTGCGCGGCGACGACCTTGTGGCGCGGCTCGGCGGCGACGAGTTCGCGGTGATTTCCTCGGTCGGCAACGACAGCGCCAAGATGGCGGCGGTCGCCCAGCGCATCATCGCCGCGCTCTGCGCGCCCTACGCCATCAACCGGCAGAACATCGTCATCGGCGCCTCGATCGGCATCGCGATCATCGACCGTAACTGCGGCACCGCCGCCGACATCATGCGTTATGCCGACATGGCGCTTTACCGCGCCAAGAACGAGGGCCGCAACCGCGCCTGCATCTACGATGCGGCGATGGATGCCGATCTCAGCAACCGCAAGCTCCTGGAAGGCGACCTGCGCGAGGCGATCGAGAACCATCAGTTGCGGCTGCTCTATCAGCCAATCGTCAACAAGAGCGGCGAAACCGTCGTCGGCGTCGAAGCGCTGTGCCGCTGGACGCATCCCACCCGCGGCGAGATCCCGCCCAGCGAGTTCATCGCCGTCGCCGAGCACAGCGGACTGATTATCGAGCTCGGCGCCTGGGTGCTGCGCCAGGCCTGCCTCGACGGCAAGGCCTGGCCGGGCCTCACCGTCTCGGTCAACGTGTCGCCGCTGCAATTCCGCCGCACCGATTTCTTCGACGTCGTGCAAAACACCTTGAACGAAACCGAGTTTGATCCGGCCCGGCTCGAGATCGAACTCACCGAAAGCGTGCTGCTCGGCAACGTCGACACCGCGGAAGCCGGCATGCTACGGCTGCGCGCGCTGGGCGTGCGGCTGGCGCTCGACGATTTCGGCACCGGCTATTCCAGCCTGCTCTATTTGCGCCGCCTGCCCTTCGACAAGCTCAAAATCGACCGCAGTTTCGTGCTGAGCATCGAAAAAGCCGCCGACGCCGCCGCCATCGTGCACGCGGTGGTCAGCCTCGGCCGCGGCCTCGGCATGAAGGTGACGGCGGAAGGCGTGGAGACCGCCGACCAGCAACTGTTCCTGCGCGCGGCCGGCGTGCATTTCATGCAAGGTTATCGCTTCGGCAGGGCGGTGACCGCCGCCGAAATCACCGCCCGGCTGCAATCGCCGGCCGCCTTCCAGCCGATCGACGTGCCGCAGGCGCTGGCGGGCTGAGCGTTTCGTCTTGGCCGGGCTTGTCGCGGCCAACTACGGCTTCCTTACCTAGCAAACGTCGTGCGCCCTGAACGGATGGCGCGCGCGGCCTTTTGTGATATTGCCTGATCCAGAAAACATTCAGGGAAGGAAAGCCGATGACTGCGTCCGCGAAAATCGCGCTGGTGACCGGGGCCGGAACCGGGGTCGGCCGGGCGGTGGCCATTGCCTTGGCGAAAGCCGGCTACAGCCTGGCGCTGGCCGGGCGCCGCAAAGAAATGCTCGACAAGGTGGCCGGTGAGATCAATGCGCTCGGCGCCCAGGCGCTGGCGGTGCCGACCGACGTGTCGAAGCGCGAGTCGATCCTGGCTCTGTTCGCCACCGTGAAATCGACCTTCAGCCGGCTCGATGTCTTATTCAACAATGCCGGCATCGGCGCGCCGCCGGTGCCGCTCGAGGACCTGCCGTTCGAGACCTGGCAGAAGGTGGTCGCCACCAACTTGACCGGCATGTTCCTGTGCACGCAGGAAGCCATCAAGATCATGAAAGCGCAGAACCCGCGTGGCGGCCGCATCGTCAACAACGGCTCGATCTCGGCGCACGCGCCGCGGCCGTTCTCAGTCGCTTATACCTCGACCAAACACGCGGTCACCGGGCTCACCAAATCGACCTCGCTCGATTGCCGGCAATACGACATCTGCTGCGGCCAGGTCGATATCGGCAACGCGGCGACGCCGCTGACCGAGCGCATGGTGCAGGGCGAAGGCGTGTTGCAGCCGGACGGCCGCAAGATGATCGAGCCGCGCATGGAGGCCGAGCATATCGGCAACGCGGTGGTCTACATGGCGAGCCTGCCGCTCGACACCAACGTGCTGTTCATGACCGTGATGGCGACCAAGATGCCGTTCGTCGGGCGCGGCTGAGCGCGATGACCGCCGAGCTCGAACGCTGGCACGACTTCTATATGCTGATCGGCACCGCCGGTGCCACGCTGCTCGGGCTGCAGTTCATCGCCGTGTCGCTCGGCGCCGGCTTCTTGACCGAGGAAAAGGCGGCGGCGACGCGCACCTTTTACAGCCCGATCATTATCCATTTCACCTGCGTTTTGTTCATTTCGGCCATTGCCCTGGTCCCGGCACACCGCGCCATGTTCTTTGCCGCGATCATCGGCAGCGCGGCCGTGATCGGCGAGGCAATTTCAGCTTTCATCACCGTCGAGTTGCTGCGCCGCGACTGGACGCGCTATGTGCGCGACTATCTGGCCTACGGCTTGTTGCCGGTGATCGTTTATCTTGCTCTGCTCGCCGCCGCGACGATGATCTTCAAGCAATCGGAATACGCGCCGGATGTGCTGGCCGGTGCCGTGCTGCTGCTGTTGATTATCAATATCCGCAACACCTGGGATCTGATGCTGTCGATGGTCCGGCACAGTGGATCGCGTTAATCGACCGCCCCCGCCGCGGCCTTTTCGCTCGCGCGGCCCCGTTATCGCTTCGTCTTTTTCTTCTTGTTCTTTTTGCCGTAAATCGCGTTCCAGTTGTCCTTGTAGGCTTGCGTCACCGGCTTCTGGCCCTCGCCCCGGCTGTAGCTTTTAGGCGCAGCCGCAGCGGCGTCGCCGGTTTCCGCCTTGGCCGGTTCCGCCGCTGAAGGGCTTTTTTCCTTCGCCTCGCTCGCCTCTTTTTTCTTCGCAGGGGCCTCGGGTTTTGCCGCAGGGCTCGTCTTGGCTTTCTTATCGTCGGCGGCCATCGTCTTTCCTAACACGGGTGGGTCTGATCGCTTCGACCTACCACAGAAGCCGAGGTTACGGGACCACCGTCACCTCGACCTTGCTGCCGGTCTTCACCTTGCCCATCGTCTTCACGCTGCCGAGCGCCTTGGCGAACACGTTGCAGGGGCTGGCGAGCCGCGTCTCGTTGCCCTTGGAGATCGGCGTGCGGCCAAAGCCGATGGCGATGGCGGGACCTTGCGGCCAATAGGCGATCTCGCCCGGCACGATCACCGCGCGCGCCCCCGGCTCGCGCGCCACGTTGACCGGCACGTCGAAATAGACCTCCTCGCCCCAGGTCAGCACGCTCGACGACAGCGGCAAGGCCGCCGCGATCGCCTTGGCGGTCGGCGTATCGAGCAGTTCGGCCTCGAGCGTCAGCGCGCCGAAATCGAAGCGGATGCGGGCCATAAGCATTCTCCCGTGGTTGCCTTGGCTCCGGCAATTCATGCATTTTCATGACCGGGCCGGCCTTGGCAATAACGCGCGGCGACTTAACCACCGCCGTGTGGGGGAATTACGACATGCAGCACCTGCAATCCGCGCTCGGCGTCGTCGCCCTGCTCGTCTTCGCCTGGGCGATCCGCGAAAGACGCGGCGCGGTGAATTGGCGCAGCGCCGGCGCGGCGCTGGCCGTGACGATCGTCACCGCCCTGCTGGTGCTCGAAGTGCCGGCGATCCGAAGCGCCTTCGCGCTGGTCAACCGCGCGGTCAATGCCATCGCCGAGGCGACGCAGGCCGGCACCTCGTTCGTGTTCGGTTACGTCAGCGGCGGCGCGCTGCCCTTTGCGCTCACCACGCCGGGCGCGGAATTCGTGCTCGCCTTCCAGGCCCTGCCGATCGTGCTGGTGATGAGCGTGCTGACCACGCTGCTGTTCTACTGGCGCATCCTGCCGCCGGTGGTACGCGGCTTCTCTTGGGCGCTGGAGCGGACCATGGGCGTGGGCGGCGCGGTCGGCCTGTCCACCGCCGCCAATATTTTCCTCGGCATGGTGGAATCGCCGCTGTTCATCCGGCCTTACGTCGCGCCTGACGCGCGGCGAATTGTTCATGGTGATGACCGGCGGCATGGCCGGCATCGCCGGTACCGTGTTCGTGCTTTACGCCACCATCCTCAGCAAGGTCATTCCCGACGTCGCCGGTCATATCCTGGTCGCTTCCATCCTAGGCGCGCCGGCCGCGCTGCTGATCAGCATGCTGATGGTGCCGGATCTTGCCGGCGAGCGCACTGACATCGGCAAGGTCGAGATCGGCCGTGTCGCCGACGGCACCATGGATGCGATCGTGCGCGGCACCGCGGCCGGCCTCGAATTATTGTTGAACATCGTCGCCATGCTGATCGTGCTGGTGGCGCTGGCGCATCTCGCCAACGCCATCCTCGGCCTGCTGCCGGAGGTCGCCGGCTCGGCCATCACGCTGCAACGCTTGCTTGGCTTGGCGATGGCACCGGTGTGCTGGTTGATGGGCGTGCCTTGGAATCAGGCAGTCACCGCCGGTTCGCTGATGGGCATCAAGACGGTGCTCAACGAGCTGATCGCTTATCTGGAGCTTGCCAAGCTGCCGGCCGGCGCGCTCGAGGACCGCTCGCGGCTGATCATGCTCTACGCCATGTGCGGCTTCGCCAATTTCGGCTCGCTCGGCATCATGATTGCCGGGCTAACGGTGATGGCACCGGAGCGGCGCGCCGACATTGTCTCGCTTGGGCTCAAATCGATCGTGTCGGGCACGCTCACGACCTGCTTTATGGGCGCGAACGTGGGTGTGCTGAATTAGGACGCCATCGGTCGGCCAGGTCCGATGACACCTCGGATTGCAATATCAAGTTGTCGCAAGTCAGGAACGCGATAATATATTTTCGTCGGCGATGGAATTTCCCCTCAAACAGATTGGAGACAACAATGCGCATGATGCTTAAATTTACGCTGCCCGTCGAAAAGGGAAACCAGGCCTTTAAAGACGGTTCGCTCGGAAAAACGCTGGAGTCGCTAACGAAGAAACTCAAACCCGAGGCCGCTTACTTCGGGCCGTCGAACGGCAAGCGCAGCGGGATGATGTTTTTTGACCTTGCTGAGCCATCGCAGATTGTCGAGATCGCCGAACCGCTCTTTTCAAATCTGAATGCCGAGGTCGAGATCGTGCCGGTCATGAACGGCGACGATCTTCGGAAGGGCCTTGCCAAGGCGGGCTAAAATAGCCGAGCTGGCCGGATGCTTCGGCTGTCCGCAGTATTGGCATTCCTGATTGCGGCTGACGTTTCCGCCGCCGCGGAACCCATCCGCATCGTCGCCTTCGGTGACAGCGCCACCGCCGGCTGGCTGGTGACGCGCCAGGATGCCTATCCGGCGCAATTGCAAGCGTCCTTGCGCAAGAAGGGTTACGACGTCGCCGTCGACAATCAAGGCATCAGCGGCGACACGGCGGCCGGCGCGCTCCGCCGCTTTGACCGCGCGGTCGCGCCCGGCACCAAGATCGCGATCGTCGAATTTGGCACCAACGACCTGCGCGCCGGCGCATCGATGAAAACGGTGCGCGCGCGGCTGGGCGAACTCATCGGCGCCCTGCGCGTCCGCAAGATCGAGGTGCTGGTGATCGGGCTTGGTAGCCTGGATCTTGCGAGCGTCGCCAAAGAGAATCATGTGCTCTACGCGCAATGGAATTTGCCGCCGGGCAAATATCGCGCGCGCGACCACGCGCATTACAATGCGCAAGGCTACGCCATCGTTGTGGCGCGCATGCTGCCGCAGATCGAGACGCTGATCGCCCACGTCGCGCACCCATGACTTATCCCCGCTGTGGTGGCGACGACACAGGCCTCAAAATTTCTACGCAAAACTTATCCCCGCGTGTGCGGCCGGATTTATGATGCGCTCGTCTGGTCCACCGAGG
>Ga0182024_10012973_pt1 | contig 16391 bp, 20 predicted proteins | sample P32metaG_FD_120480 | JGI IMG/M metagenome (GOLD analysis project Ga0182024, IMG submission 120480) | Permafrost microbial communities from Stordalen Mire, Sweden - P3-2 metaG (Illumina Assembly) | ecosystem: Environmental > Terrestrial > Soil > Wetlands > Permafrost | place: Sweden: Stordalen... | reverse complement strand
TGTTCTGCAATACCTTCTCTTGAAGCTTGACACTCTCATCCCACCGTCCTTGGTTCCGGTATGTCGCCGCCAAATTGGCCATCGCCGTCAGGGTGTCAGGATGTTTATCACCCAGCAAGGTCTTGCTGTTCTGCAATACCTTCTCTTGAAGCTTGACACTCTCATCCCACCGTCCTTGGTTCCGGTATGTCGCCGCCAAATTGGCCATCGCCGTCAGGGTGTCAGGATGTTGATCACCCAGCAAGGTCTTTCTGTTCTCCAATACCTTCTCGTCAAGCTTGACACTCTCATCCCACCGTCCTTGGTTCCAGTATGTCGTCGCCAAATTGGCCATCGCCATCAGGGTGTCAGGATGTTGATCACCCAGCAAGGTCTTTCTGTTCTCCAATACCTTCTCTTCAAGCTCGACACTCTCATCCCACCGTCCTTGGTTCCAGTATGTCGCCGCTAAATTGGCCATCGCCGTCAGGGTGTCAGGATGTTTATCACCCAGCAAGGTCTTACTGTTCTCCAACACCTTCTCTTCAAGCTTGACACTCTCACCCCACCGTCCTTGGTTCCAGTATGTCGCCGCCAAATTGGTCATCGCCCTCAGGGTGTCAGGATGTTCTCCGCCATTGAATTCATTTGAAATCAAATATGCCTTATAATGGATTGTTTCCGCGTCTTTTAGTTTGCCTTCGTCATTCAGAAACCAGCCTATTCGCTCCAATAGCTTCTGAATTTGGTCAGTGTTGATCCGAGGACATGCCATTAGCGGAGCAAGTAACTGGTTCTGGAACTGTCGACAACGTCTGCGACTCTCAACTGTGTATACCCAAGGAATTGGGAAGGCTTCGTAACCCAAACCGATCACATTCGACCATTGTTTAATGTCTGCCTCTTTCGAACGATTTGCTTGCATCTCATCTTGAAGAAACGCTTGTACCAGTCGATGCATGACCAAACTATCTCCATCTTCGGTTGTCTCACGTTTTAGCAATGAGAATTGCTGCGACATGAATAGAGCGTTGTCAAAAGCTTCGTCATCAGCGATAACATGTTTCAGATCTTCGTCAAGCCCGTCGCAACCGGCTTTCAACAATGAAATAGAAATAAAATCGGGAGCAAGATAAGCCAAAAAGGAGAGCAAGCACGTGGCATCGGCATTCCTTGCTCGGACTGCATTCACCGATAGTGTCCACGTGGTCGCAACTGACTCCGAATATTGGCGACCGACTAACGACACCCGCTTAAGTATTTTCGGCCGATTTTTTTTGTAGCGCAGCAGAAACTTGGAAAGTGTCTTATCACATTCCTGCGAGATATACGCGGCTGCCTGCTCTATAGCCAAAGGTAGGCATCCCAGTTCCTTAACAATCTCGAGCGCTTGTCCTTCGTCATCTATTCCATATTTCCTTATTCCCACCAACGTGAAAAGCATGTTGCCTGCCTCATCAGTAGAGAGGAGTGGTATCTCAACCCCCTCGGCAGGAATCCAATCCGCGTATCTGTTTCGGGTAGTGATGATAGTATGTTTTAAAGGACCATTCTCCGGAAGCAATGTCTGGGAAGGGGATACAGTGGCGCCATCGCCCTGCGGCGGGAATAAAGTAGCAGTGTTCAGGACGGTAAGGTCGTCGAGATTGTCGACTATGAGCAACCAACTTTCCGATTGACGAAACCACAACAGCAGCTCTGGTATAAATTCTGTTGGACTCCCGCCTTCGACACTTTTCAATCCCACCTTCTTTGCAATTTGCTGATATCCCGCCACTAAAGCTGCTTGAGTGGCTGCCGAAATCCAATAAATGCGTTGATAATGTACTTGGTTGACATAGACATATTCTAGTGCGATTTGAGTTTTCCCGATACCGCCTAGTCCGTGCAATGCAATTCTGTGGTTGTATTGCTTTTCCTCTTGATCGAATAAAGTCGCCTTGAGTGATTCAAGTAAATGCTCACGTCCAATGAATCGCTTGTTTTGCTGATACGGAACCATGAATTTGTCTTCATCTAGCTGGATGGGCTGTCGGGCTATAACAATTAGTTACTAAGATTGTATGATTGTAGTGATGGCAGACGCACCAAAGTTACTTTGCTCTAATAAATGTTTCGATGCGACCTCTACATATTCATCAGTTGACTTTATGAAGGATAATTAACTTGCAATATTAGGATACAATAGACGTTTGACAACAGATTCCTTCTTGTCCCGAATTCCATAAGTCATGTATTGCGTTGTCAATGCAATCATGTCTTTTAGTTTCCCCCAATCTTCAAGACCAATTCTAGACATGCCTTGAGGCACATCAAAGCGAAAATAATTTCCATGGATGTGGAGTCGCTTTGCCTGCTCCATGAGTTGAAGATGTTTGCTTTGACTGCTAGTAAGCAAGGCGACACACCACTCAGCGACCTTGATGTTGAATGAGGTGCTGCTCGAGGCCATTGATAGCAGTTTCCGAGCCAAACCTTCAACGTCATCTCCAAGCTGAATGGCATCTTCCAACCCTGTGCCGATGCTTACGAGACAACCGATAGGACGATTTGGCCACAAGTTGTGAGCCTCGTCAATGGCTAGTTCAGTTGGGTTATTGAATCCGGTGCCTCCGTCGGCGTAATCGATGTCGTTGATTGTGATCGGGAGAAAGAACGTCGGCGCAGCAGTTGTGGCACGAGCAGCCTCCCAGAATTTTGCAGGAAATGCTGCGACTGCAGGGAAGTTATTGTACGTTCGCATTAAAACTGGAGTTCCCGCAGCACGTGTGCTGGTTGCGACGACGAAAGTTTTGCAGGCATCAGGACGGGGATTTTCCAAAGGTAGTTGGGGATCTAGACTTTCACCCTTTAATACGTTTTGTATTTGTTGTTCCATAACTCGATGGTCGAATTTCGCTTTAGCCGGGTTTGGGGATTTGGACGTAAAAATGTCTTTCGAAAACTTCTTATACATTTCTATGGCATCGTCGACCGTCTACATACATCAGCGATCGAGTTTGGGAAGGAAAAAGAAGACAGGATTTACCATTTCAAGCCTTCCAAGCATAAGGGCGATTAATCCTCCCGTACTTGTTCCGCAAATCATGTCAAAGACTTGGCAGGGACGAGGAATTGATCTGGGATCGTTCGGTTTGTCGGCAGCTAGTTGGAGGGATGCTTGGGCCATGAGTTCTTTCAAAATGTACAAGGATGAAATCCCCCTGACCCCTCCGCCATCAAGAGAGAGAATACGCAATGGGGGAAGAGTGTCCGATGACGGCGGCATAGTGTTGTGATGATGGCTGCGGGAAATCGATGACGAAGTACGTTAAGGGGCCCCGGATGGAAATGAAGAAGATGCAATGTTCTCTTCTCTCGTTCGCAGGTTACGACAACCAAGTCGGGAGAGGAGAGGCGGGAAGGCAGGAGCGTGAGAAGACAAAGCAAGTGTTACAAAGTCATCCCACGGACTCGAAAAGGATTGATTGGCTGACGGCATGCGCCCCCCACTTTCTAAAAATGGGCTCCACAGTGAGTTGAACACTCCCCATTCCGGTACTATCCGTGAACGAGTGAGTGGAAATCATCTCCAATCGGTTTAATACTAGTACACCACGCCACTCTTGAACCGTTCACCTTCCCTACCTAAAGATAGCTGACATAAGTCTTCGCCCAAAAGTAAACATTGCCAAAGGTCCGTTCCACGACTATGCTGCCAGCGCAACACCGACAACAGCTGACGGCCTTCCAAAAGGGCCAAATCGAAGGCCGTAGACACACAATGTCGCATGCGGGAGTTGGAAGGGAATTGGGTATTCCCCGGCGCACAATAACGAGCTTTCTATCACGGTTCGATGAGCACGGTACAATTGAGAACCTCCCACGGCCTGGTGCACCTCGCAAGACCTCTGCTGCCGGCGACCGCTACATTGTCCGTACTGCTGAGTCCGAGACACGTCTGCCACTAGCAGAATTACGCGTTCAAATCAATGAAGATGTGTCTGAGCAGACCATTCGTCGGAGGTTGCATGAAGCAGGAATTCAAAAATGGCGGGCTGTGAACAGACCCCTACTGTCGAAAAAACATGCAGCACAGCGCTTGGAATGGGCAAGAGAGCATCGAACATGGACTAGAGAGGATTGGGCAAAGGTTGCGTGGTCTGACGAGTCCGCTATTCAGAAGGATAGTGACAGTCATGTTCAATGGGTATTTCGACGCCAAACTAAGGACGAAAAATACGCTTGCAAGAATATACGAGGCAAATCAAGGGATGGGACTGTATTTCAAATGATCTGGGCATGCTTTGTGGGCGACAAACTTGGACCTATCGTGTTTGTTGATGGCAAGGTGAATTCAGACGTGTATATTGACGTATTGGCGAAGGAATTCATTCCCTTTATCGACGCTTTGAATGCAGATGGTACGTCAGATGTTGTATTCCAACGAGACAATGCTAGTCCACACACAGCTCGTAAGACAGCTCAATTCCTTACTGACGTTGGCCATGAACATCATTTCAGTGTAATGCATTCGCCACCTAATTCACCAGACATGAATCCAATCGAAAACCTTTGGGCACACCTCAAGACAGAGCTCCATCGGCGATATCCAGATACAAAATACATTCGAGGTTCACCTGCGACGGTTAGAGGGGTACTGAAAGCTCGGTTATTGGATGTTTGGTGGACAATTGGAGAAGAAGTATTGAACTCGTTGATTGACAGCATGCCGTGCCGTGTGAAAGCATTAATTGCAGCGAAGGGTTGGTATACAAGATTCTGAGGCGCATAGGTGTCTAGTATTCACCATAAAGAAAGTTAGCTGTAATATTCAATGTACGTTGAGCAATTCAACTGTTTAACGCCGATACAAGGCAGTTCATGATGCCGTGGGCGAAGACTTATGTCAGCTATCTTTATGAGTGACAAAGAAGCTGAATTGGAAACCGTCATCCTTTCTGGACAATCAACGATGATTCACCTAACTACATATATAACCCAACGGAGAGCTAGGGCCCCCGAGAGGATGAACCCGCCAAGGATAGAGGAGAGCCAGTCTAGCAAGGGTTAGCCCAGTTTTGAAACGACTAACACCCGATCAGTCATCACGTAATCCCTCCAAATCCGTCAAAGAGTAATTGTCACAAAAAAGCTAGCAGTAACGGCGCGTTGACACTTTGTCATAAATGCCAACAACTACTAGTATCTCTCTTCATAATATATAATTCGAGCAGCATCTTACTTTATCTTGGACTTCCTTCTTCTGTTACCATTTTTGAATTGATTGAACAACGGCTTCGCCTTAAATCGAAGATCTGGCGATGAAGGACTAGGCGGATGCGTGCACTGGGATGGCCGAGTTTAGAAACTGAAGTATTGCCTCCTTTGCTGGTGTGCCGAACATACTGTGGTCCAGGAGGTTATCGCACCCTCCGGGCGCTGGATAATAAAAAAGTCGATGTTGTTTATGTTTAAAGGAAAGGTTTTACGCTGGATCTTTCTTCTTCGGACTCGGATGTTAGGAAAAATGTACGTAGCAACTAAGAAGTTCAGTAGCCAAGTTGCAATGCTATGGAGTAATGGAAGATGATCGGTCCTTTCGAGGAGCATATTGACTAGGTTCATGGGAAGTCGCATCGATCTCTGACAGAATCTTAGACGTCATGACGGTGGAGGTGGAGGTGGAGGTTCTCCCACAAACTTCGGACACCAGACCGCAAACGATCGGAGAACGACGATTTCAGGTGGGATGGCACTTTGGGTTCGGGCGCGGGACAGACGTTTTGGCCGTGTGACCGGGGGTTCCGCAGGCTTATTTCGGTGTTGTGGAAGATTTGACCTCTGTTGCCATGGTTTCTCCTCGACCCGAACCCGCCTGCAAGGCGCCACCTAATATATGATATAGTTGGGCTGTGTCAATTAAGTAGTAATACTAGTAGTATAGACAGATATTTAAACATTTCCTGCTATGGACTTGATATCGTAGCTAGCCTTCAACTATAGGGTGTTTTTCTGTCAAGAGGTAACCCGGTCTTCCGCAACGTGAACTGCAGGTGTCTGGGTCCCTGAGCTATCCTAAAAGATCGTACCCATAACCATGATTGCGCCAAACGACGTCTAATTCCGCCGGATTTTGAATTGCTGAGCGGGAAAACTAGCTCAGAGAATGAGTGTGGATCACCAGTAGAAATATGGTTAGCCCCGACAGTTTTTGATACAATGTCGATTTCTGGAAACATAGACGTGTTTGGGGTTTGAACTCGTAGGCACAACACTAAAGTTGTAAAACACCAAATCCATGAGACACCTGCACCCGCAATAAAGGTGTAGAGGGTGTATGGAGCAATTTTCAGCTAAGAGTCAGTTCTAGACCCTCTGGAGGATGCCTTATAGCTCGGAATGGCAAGGGTAACACTTGTTCCCATGTCCGGTGTTGGGCCTCCTCCCCCAAATGCGACATTATTAAACAGGAAGATAGGGACTGCAAAAAACTCTTGCAACTTAAAAAGTCGGTCGTAGCTGCCTGTCGCACGCTGTGTGTCGAGGTCTGCTCCCAGATAGGACGTAATGGCAATCAACAGCATATACTCCGTCGTTTGATACCAATTTGGTCCGCTCTGATTGAACGCCAATATAATATCATAAAAGACAAAGAAGTCCTGGGCGGTGTAATTCATCGGGGCAGGCGTTCCGAGATCAGTGATAGCCATAATGGTGAAATTGAAGCGATTGAAAACGGTGGTAGCACGCCGCGTTGATATCTCCATCTGAGTGCTAAAGGTGAGATTTGAGCGCCAATCGGTAGTGTTCAAGCAGCTTTCTTGCTGACCCACCGCGGAAGGACATGTGCTCCAACCTTGTATAAGTGTCGCTTCAAAAGTCACATACCTACTAAAAGCGATGAATTGCCCTCTTTAACACATATCTGAAGCGCGAGGATATCGAGACCGTATAAGTGACAATCTTCCAAAGTGAGGTCTGGGGCATCCGCATCAGCAGGGTAGAAGTCGAGTTGATATCCCGGAGCATCGTTTTGAATGTAGGCAATCGCATTTGGGTGTATATCCGGGGTTAGTGCTGGCTTGTCCGGATCGAGGATAATAGTGGCCATCGACCCGGGCAAGAAATAGGAATGACATGCTTCCCCAGAGCAATTGATGGGATCCACGCCGGCCGCTCGTTGGCTGTCTGATAACATGCCGGGGAAATACCACCAGAATTCTGCGGTGGATGTCACATTGAATAAATCGGTGTTGACAAGAGAGACATTCAATGGGCTCAAACCCGCCCGCAATATCGGGAATTGCTCGACCGGAGGATAGGTGAATTGCAAAGTAATGTCAAACAGCAAGGCAACCCCCATGATACCTCGAAGTAATGTGAAGAATATTCTCATATCAGCAAACCAATGTAAACAAGAAGTACCTTTGACTTCCCCATAGTCCCACTCCGCTCTTGTCACGAGTCGTCTTGCACGGCCACGGAAAACTGGCCAGCAATAAATACAGAACCCCCGTGACATTAGTTGCACGACCCAGAAGAGTAAAGGTCAGAGCAGCTAGTCCGTATTTGGAGGATGCCAGCGCCCATCGGACCATGTCAAAAACACTCGTTGTCAACGCAGCGAGGACAAACATTGAGACATGAGAGAGGATGTTGAGTACCCTTACTGTTGTCTCTGGCTTTTGGAAAGTAAGCTTTTGCGATAGAGGTTGGTCTCGCGAGCAATTGACAGCGAAGAAGATCGTAAAAAAGAGAAGGCCAAAGGATAGACACGCCTGCAACAAAGTCAAAAGGTGCTGACGAAGAGGGGATTTAGGAGCCACAGGGTTTGGCTGAAAAACTGAAGGGTCGCGGTAGCCATTTTCCATTTCGCAGTGTGCTGTATTTGCGAGGACTGGAAAGTATTTCAATGCGGATGATTAATTGGATTACTTATTCTTGTAGAGATGCACGCAATCCGGAACCTAAATCTGTCCTTTGAACTCATGACCATCTCATCCGCAAAGGCCTATCCCAAGAAATTCTCAGCCAATCATTCAACTTACATTTGTCTTTTCAGACACGCGTATACGGCCGAAGGTTTGTCGATCTTCTGAATCGCCGTAAAAGAAAGGTGTCAGCGTGACCCTTTTATACTTTCACGAAACATCGTCCACACTGGACCGAACGGATAAGACTCTTCTGAGAGGCTATGTCGCAAGAAGCATGGCTGTGGCGACTTCCCGAACCCGGGACTTTATGAGCGACACCCAATCAAAAGTCTGGGTCATATCAAGAACGGTGGCGAATAGCGGCAGCAGGGTCCCTCGCATAGCGGCAGCAGGGTCCCTCGCATAGCGGCAGCAGGGTCCCTAGCGGCAGAAGGGTCCCTCGTTTCGCAATGATTTAGGCTTTGGTTGGGTCGAGATGCGAATATTCCTCTCAGGGAAAGGATCCTTTAAAGAGCGCCTGTGAGCGTTTGCGAAGCACGACGTTGCTTGCAAATAATCACACCAGTGCCCGGACGAATTACTCTAAGGAAGAAACATGAGGGTGCTAAAAGTTACGTATTGCCTCTGCTAACGGTAGTTATCAGTTGCTTCTCCGATGCTCCTGTTTATTTTGGCCAACTCGGCGGTGGCTACATTCTTTACGATGCGCAATGCAAATTTTCATCAAGATTCGTTTTCAAGTTTGATCGAGGCTCGCTTGAGGACCAATACCAGTACGGTCCTCGTCTGGGATCATTTTTCGCATCGGGTAATCGGTACTTTGATGGTTCCTACCGAGATCCCGTCGAATGGAGTCGTCACTTTAGTGGTACGACAGATGATCGACTGTCCTCCCCCGGCGACGATCCCATCAGTGTTAACTGTCACCGCTACTTGCCTTCCTGGGACTTCAGTTGTGGCATCACAAACATCGATTTTCATGACGTTGACGTCAACAGTAAACGATCCCCTTGTTACAACACCTCGGAGCCCAACTCCAACTTTCGCGCCACCGACATTGACGTTCGCGCCACCGACATTGACGTCGACAGAAAATCCCCAAGTTGTTACAACATTTCCGAGAAGCCCAACTTCAGTTGTGGCCCCATCAGTTTTCACGACAGTGACAAATCCCCCTGTTACCTCGACATTTCAGAACCCAATTTCTCCGACCCTGCCTTCCATTCCCGTTATTTTTTCAACAACCTCGGTTTCCACTCCGAGTTCAGTCCAAAGTACATACCTGCTTACGACCAGCTAACCATTAGGCTCGGTATCTATATCCCAAGTTTCAACGACGACTCTTCCGATATTTACCACCAGTACTAGTACCAATACTAGTTCTACTAGTATCTCATCAACAAACGTTTCCTTCACAAACTCAACAGTTTCAACTTCCACGATCCTTTGGAGTACTAGTACTAGTATCGGTTTAACGTACAATGCTGAATTGCCTTCCTCGACTAATTCAAGTTCTTCTAATGGCTCTACCTCAATTGCTACCACTAGCCAGCCGCCGAGTTTTGTTTCAGGCTCGGTTACTGTAACTGTGAGCCGGGCTCAGAGTAGTGGCCACAGATTGAATGTGATCCCTAGTTTTCGAGTTCATGTATTACTCTCGATTGGCTTTATGTTACTCATGCTTTGTTGACTGGGCTTCGATGAAGAATAACTCTTACTGTATCCGCGGAGATTTTGTTAGCATATGTAACATATGAATAAGTGACAGAACCTTTGGTGACTCGTTCTTCAAAGATTTATCAATACTTGAAGCTCCGTGACAAGCAATTTTGCTAACGCGTCGAAATGCCAGGTCCAAAGAACTTTGATTGGAGTGACGTCCAGGCTTTCGCGATGGGTATTAACAATCACCTCCATGGACTCGGACCTGGTCGGTGCCTCTGCACGATGGGTTTATTGCGTGGGGTGAGGGTTTAGGCTTGCAATTGCTCACAACGATCTCTGCGCAGAGCCGTTGAAAGAACATTGGGTCGCTGTTCTTCTTTCGGGGACTACCTTAGGAAATTTTGAATTGATGAGCATATGTTTATCCTCTAGTAATATCCTATAGAAGAGAACTCTCGGTAATAGAACTACATAGCAAGAACTAGTCCTCCCAACGAAAGTGCAATCCCGAGAACTGCAATTCCGTATTCAAAACGAATAATCCCTGCGCCACTCTTTGCAGAGCCCATGGAGCTTGCGCTTGGACTCGGTGTGCTCGTGGACCCGACAAAATTGACGCTGAGATTTGAAATGGGGAACTGTTGGGTTGTATCGTTGAGGGTGATGCCCGTCCCGTTCTTGCAAACATTCGAGGTTCCCGCGGCACCAGCGGTAAATATGACACCAGCGCACTACGGTCAGCTTGGTTTACTAATAGCGGTGGATACTTGATAGAGAATAGCATCAGGGGGTTGCCCAACAACTTGTATGACGCCTGCTTGGCCGGACCAACTCGAAGGAACGGGTAACGCGTGTATACAGCCTTCACCAAGGCCGGACATATAGACCATGCCATTCGAGAGGTTGAACCAGGTGTCGGAACCCATCAATTGCGCTCTGAAGAGGAAGAGGGCGTAAGGGTGGTGCAGGTCAACGGAGATTTCGCCGCCAGACAGAGGCCATGCCGTTAAATTGGATGCGTCGGGAGGGAAGCCTCCGCAGGGCGCATTAACTTCTTGATCTTCATCGAAGCCCGTAGTCGGAGGGTAGTCGAGCGTGAAATGCGCCGAAACGAGAGATGCAGCTGCGAGCAGGAGACATACGAATTTCATGGTTGACGGGGTGCAGATGACAATAGCGCTGGCAGGTCGGGGACAGAGAGAGACGGACCATCTTTATAAAGCGAAAGCTAAACGATTATCTGAAGCACCCGAGAAGCGGGCCTGTTCCTTGACAAGGGGCAGAATGGGAGTTAGTTGCCGACCCGTCAGGGCTCATTGGCGACAAATCCCTCATTGGAGCGTATTGCCGACAAATCCCGCACCCTGTCCGGGGTCACACGGTAAAGGTAGCCGATAAATTTCTCATCCGCTGAGTGTGATTAGCCGACGGGAGCTACGTGGGGGAGATCTCCCGCAGGTGTGGCGAGTTCAGGGACGTCCGTTCTCCTTCGCCTGTATCTCCGTTCGGCAAACGTACGGGAGGTAGACCCGTACTCTTCGCATGGAAAAAAACACGCTGCAGACCACTTCCTTCGAATTCAAATCTGACGCCCGCATACATTGAACGTTTCAAATTGACCACCGATGCCAAATCTATTGCAAAGGTTTCTGCCGTCTTCCGAGTCACGCCTTTGTCCTTCATCTGCCGTGAGCTTCCTCACGGGCCACCGAGATTAGCGCGCAGCGATATTGGCATCCTGTTTCGGAATAACGGAAGTTGGTTTGTGGATGGCACAGCTCGCGACAATTCAAAAAGCCTATAGGATTATGGCCTACTCTACTCCTTCGCAACAACGATAATCCATCCCAGATGACAAAGGAAACGAAGCAGAACGAGATATCAAGCAGGCTCACTTGAACGTCTCAGTGACACTTGAGCAAGCTGCCGCGTTCTCTATCAATGAATGAAGACTTGCGACTATTTAACGAGTGTCTGTGGATTGATAGCGGCGCTATTGGGCATACTCAGCAGTATCCCGTGACATGGAAAGACTTTGATCCCGAAGATGGTCGGTTGACCGTCATACCCAATCCCGAAAATCGAGACAACCCCTGCAGAAAATTAGGATACCCCCTCGTGGGGCAGTAGTTTTCTTGGCCACAAAGTCAACGTTCTCCGCAAGCACCGGGTCTCCTCCTCACGTCGGAGAAGACAACGGCAAAGCCCTACTTTAAGCTTTGTGAGGGACGCATTCAAATGCAACTTGCAAAATTCGATGTTGTCTTCGCCATTTTCGCAGTTTCATTCCAGGAGGGCGCTCGATGAATTTGGATGAATAAGGGCAGCGAAGGAGATTAGGTGATATTGGCAAGTAATGGACCGTTCTACATCTCATGTTTGGATAATAATACTACGTATCCGATCAAGTCTCTCAATAAGTGCTCAAATAGGCTACCGAAAATTCTCCCAATTCCCATCCATTAATCCGCAACGGTCCGACTAGCTCTTTCCTCCCCGCATCCCATCATAGACCCCAACAAATACGATAGCCGGTCCCCAAAGCCAAAACATGTTTTATAAAGTTGGTAGGCCCACAGTGACGCGTTTGGTTCTCTCATACAGAAGAGGTAGTATTACATGATCCCAAAGGGCCCGTAGGAATAATAAAAAGGCCTCTCCCACCGCGGGCACCTCGGGAATCCAGCCGCTTCAAATAATTGAATAACGGACTCAGAGCAAAAACCAAGAGCCCTTTTGTGTGCGGAATCGTAACGCAAGTTCTCAACATCCAAGCGTGAAACGTGCGCTAAAAGTACTCGCATTATAGATTCATCAGGATTTCCCCAGGCTATCGCCCCTTCGAGGACGTTGTCCCAACCGTCCCAGCCTCGATTGATATCAGCGCCGTGCTGCAATAGCAACTCGACTATTTTCTCATTCTTCGACTGCACCGCGAGCGCCAGGGGGAATTCACCCACTCCGCCTTCATAATTGACATCTGCACCGTTCTTAACCAGTAATTGCACAACTTGTTCGTGGCCCTCCTTAATTGCCAATAACAAAGGGGTCACCGTGGCGTAGCACCGCACATCAGATATCATGTCGAGAAGTGGGTCAATGTCCCCAACTTCTCGAAAATTCAGTTCAGCACCCCTTTCGAGAATTAGATTCACTATTTCCACGGCCCCAGACCGTACGGCCTCGAGCAAAGAGAGCCTGAGCGTCTTCACGTTGATATCGACGATTTTTTCCAACAACAATTGCACGACCGCGGGATCCCCAAAACGACAGGCGGCAGAAAGTGGGATGTGCAGTACTCGATTAGCGAGCTTTGGATCTGGGTCCGCGCCGTGGTCCAGTAATAGCTCGATGACAACCTTATGACCTTCAACGCATGCTGCAGCGAGTGGCCCTGAGTGTGAATCGAATCTTTTGTTCACATTGGCACCCTTTGCAATGAAGGTTCGACAGATCGAGGGAAAGCCCAAACGTGAAGCATGATAGAGGCGATTTGCGGCCGTGCTGACCCAGCTAGGCACCTGGCAACTGTCTGTCACAGATGGGAGATGATCTCGATGGGAACAAGTTCGTGACGTCCAAATCCGAAATCGATCCATATTCGAGTCATCAAACAGCCGCTGAACTAGAGGTTCGAGACCCATATACATTTTTTGGTTCAACTTCTTGGCGTGTAGCAGCCAGTATATTTTAGCATAGTCGAAAAATGGACTGGACAACTCCGCGTAGAGTAAAATGACCAGGCTTATTCTAGCGATCATGGCATTTGCGCCATCAGGCGTAATTCGGAACGACGGGGGGGCTCGATCTGACTCGAGATATTCTTTGACTGAGAGATGCGAAAAACTTAGTCCTGGCTCATTGGGATCGGGTCGCTTAGCGAAGTGCGATGCCCATGAAGCATAGCGAGGCTCAAGAATTAATAACGTCGAACAAATACTGAGGATATCGGACGGATCGTTTAGCCGGTTTTGTGCGTCGTAAGAATCGGAAGCGAGATCGATGGCAATAATTTCTGCGGCCTCCACGAGGGTGATATAATCTACTATGCCAACTCGGAATGAGTGGCAAGACAGCAGGTTGAAAACAGCCGAGGCATAATGTGCGTATTCCTCCGGTATTTGGAATAGAATTCGTTCGTAGGTTGAGTCCAGAGTCTTGGGCAGTGAGTCCAAGGCTTGTAGGAGTGCTCGCTTTGTGTAGCACTTTCGTAGGATTTCTAGTAGACATTCCACCCAACGAAACCTAGGGTGGTAAGCCATATCAACGTTTAGGGTCTTACATGCCGTTGGCCTTGTATGTTAGACGATTAGCCACTAGGATCTTCGCTTCATCATCCCATTTCCTGAGCTTGTGGTCATTCTTGAGACACGTTTGAATGTGAGTTTTGATGTCCTCATTGACCTTCTCGTTTTGAATGGGGATATTATAAGTCACAATCTCCTTCAAAACAGATGAAATATCTTGTTCTGGGCGGCTTGTTGTGAGGACATTTATACACGCGCTCTGGCATATCTCAGCCATCACGCTCAACAACATGGCCCGATCTTCGCATTCGTCGAGAGCGTCGAGTACGAGATACGTCGTGTGCCGTCCAGATGCGATACGTTTCGCAATTGAGAGAAACGTCTCTTTGAGTTGACCGATGGTTGCGTCCCTGGTTCCGTGCGCGCTCATTTTGTATAATTCTTGTATCTCGGGTGGCACGCCGTTCTCCGCCAATTGAGCCAGAACGGTGTACAGCATGTTGACAACACTCTGCTTCCGTTGATCGCGATAGTCGAAATAGAAGCAAAGCGGAAATCGCCCCAAACATTCCTTAATTCTCTCAACAATAGTCGAAGACAAAACTGTTTTGCCAGCCCCTGGTATTCCATACAACCACAGTGACCGTCCAGGCAACAGCCAAGATGTAAACTCATGAGAGGAAGTAAACCACTCTCCTGTCCCGGGCTCCCACTTCGTTCGTGCAGCAGAATGATTTTCGAATGGATCCACTTTGTATAACCACTTTAACATATCCTTTTTGGCCTTAGTGTGGACATATCCCTGAATATCCTTAACATCCAGTTCAATGTTCAGTGTTGCCTGGAGCGTATTGCCTTGCATTGCGAGTGACAAGGATGACTTTTGTTTTTCGATAAATTCGAGAGATTCAGTGATGTCCTTACGCTGAAAAGGCCAGGCAAGAGCTCTGCCCACTCCCCCCTTTTTGCGTTCGAGTTTGGAGCTTATTTCCTCCATCCGCTTCGTGCATAACTCCAAAGGGCCGTTCGGGCAGCATTGTGATAGGAGCGCTGGCAGACGATCCGCATCGGTGGATTTAAGGAACTTTTCAAGGAACTCGAGGAATCCCTTCAGGCCGGTGATCGTGGTGATGATTTGGATGACTTCTTTTTCCGCGCCTCTGGCGTGGCCGATGTAGGTTGAGGAAAGGTCGACGACGCGATCTGCGAGTTGGACTAATGCAATGATGCTGGCGATTGCGGAGACGACGTCCATAGCGGGGACAAAAAGAAATCGTGTTGCCTTCGTAGGGATAGTAACGTTATGCGCCGAGTGTACTGGAAGAACAAACCTGATAAAATTGGGAGGCGAGGAGGGTGGCGAAGGGGTTCCCTTTGAATTGAGGCTGTGCGTACCCACACAATTCACGAGCCGCGAAACCTTAAATATTTTAGGGAATTTTAATTACGAAATTGAGTTCCATCAACAATTAGCGATTTGACTTGAAGCCTTCCTAATTTGCGAAATAACTGGCACACGACATAGTAACGAGATAGCTGCTACGGAGTCTGACTACGGTGTCGGAGGGTTCCTGCAGCTATGCCCGTTGTCAACTTGTTTGCATTTTCCACAGCAGATTTTCTTCTTTGGTAATCCCCTCTTTTCCCAGGAAGGCCCGGGAGGCTCACTTTTCTCTTGAGACTCAGTACTAGTATCACCTCCAGGGGCCTGATTTCTGAGCCAGGGCACTGGTAGCAATAGGAAATGCGAGGATAGTAAAGACGCATTGCCGCCATCGCTCCGTTTGATAACGCATTTGCAAAACAATTAATAATACCACCCATGACGTAAGGTTTTCAACTCGAGCCGGCGTCCCCGAAGCCTGAAAGATCTACTATACTAGCAAGAAGGACTTCATCCCAGTTCCGGTTGCTGATCGGCTTGCCCAAAAGACTCTGAAGTGCGACGCGAATTTTTTTAATCCGATAATGATTTGAATTGAGGTCATTCGTGCGAAGGTCTTCGTTTGGGATCCCATTTTAAGTTCTTCCATCCTTCATGCGTATAACCCACCTCAATAACCACTGTGGGATATGGTATGTCCGTTCTGGCATGGTTCGATTTCCCCCCGGGGGGTGGGGGCGCGGGGGAGGCTTGAATGTCTCGCGGAATAAGGCTATTATCGGGGGGTTTAGAGGCCAGACCGTCATACCTGTAATCTACTTGCGTCAATCAGAGATAAGCGGGAGGATCTACCTGGATAGTGCCAGGGGGGACAGGTTGAAGATTGCTGGCCCAGGACTCAATCGAGTAGGTGAATGCTGTCAGGGACGCAGCAGCGAATGAACTGTCGGTGGACCCTATTCGTAATCGCTCGGCCCCTTCAACCAAGGACCTTGAACATTAGATGCATGTTGATGGGAGCTGGCTACTATTTTCGCTATTGGATGGCGTCAAAACTGTGGCACTGGACCAAGCGGCTGATGCAGGCTGACAGGAGGCGGGCGTGGACGCGATGGCCATGATGGACGCGGATGAATGACGTGTAAAATAACGGGCCTAAGATCCCGAAATTCGCAGCCTCGATCGAAACCTAGCAAGAGA
>Ga0182024_10012972_pt1 | contig 16391 bp, 17 predicted proteins | sample P32metaG_FD_120480 | JGI IMG/M metagenome (GOLD analysis project Ga0182024, IMG submission 120480) | Permafrost microbial communities from Stordalen Mire, Sweden - P3-2 metaG (Illumina Assembly) | ecosystem: Environmental > Terrestrial > Soil > Wetlands > Permafrost | place: Sweden: Stordalen... | reverse complement strand
TGGCTCCATCTCGCTCGCCTCAGAGGTCTCGCTCCTCTTGCTTGTACCAACCTTCCCTGCTAAAACTCAAATCAAATGTGCGAAAGAAATCGTACGTTATCCAGATCACTGACCTTGCCCTTGACCTGCCTCCGGAAAACAGCAGATACGGATAGATCTTGTGCCCCGGCGCGGGCTTCGACGTGTTGGGCTTACGGTAAATGACCTCGATCGCCATGCGCCGCATCAGTGTGCGCAGATGACGGCGGCCCACCCGGATCCCGCGCTGCCTCGGCAAGTCACGTAGCAGACGGTGGCCAGCAAAGGGGGTGCTCCAGGCGAAGTTCGTCGATCTGACGCGGCCCTATCGGAAGGAAAAGCGCGTTTCAGTTCCAGTGGGATAAGCTAGCTCTTTCCTAGCAGAAGCTATACTCGAGACTTCTCGATTCTTAGGTTCGCGTTGGGTACGAGCTTTGCCGCAGTTGGCTGAACGCGCGAGATTGCCTGACTGCGAGTCGGTTGCAACAGCCGGACATGGCACCACTTCGCTTCCACCGGTAATTGCGGGGGGAGGGTTCGAGGCGCAGCCGTCGAAGTTGCAACCGACTTGTGTGCTCGGGGACATCTCAGTTGCGCCAGGAGCATCACCGTTATTGTCAATGACGTCGCATGCTGAGCCGTCTCCCAATGCATCGACAGAAACGACGACTTGATTATTGGCAACACGCGTCTGCGAGCAGTCGGTGATCGCCTCGATCGCGATATAGCCATGCGAGGAATGGTCTGGAATCGTGTTATTGTGGACATAGTTATTGTTAGAGCCCGCCACCCCGCCATAGACATGGATATTAGCTCGCTGATTGGACCAAACTATATTCTGGTCAACCTCAAATCCTTGGCTGTTACCATCCAATGTCACTCCGGACATTCCGTAAGCGTCTCCGAGTCCGCTCGTGACTGTCTTGGTGTCATGTATCCAATTGTGATGAATACGAGTCCCGGTCCCATTCTGTAGGCAACATGAATAGATGGCAGCCCCGTCTCGGCTCAACACCATTGCGGCATACAGATTGTTATACCCGATATCCTCGTTGGTGACATTATTCACAAGAATGGACTGCCGGCCAGTCGTATCGATTGTGTTGTACTCGATCTCGTTATTGGTCCCGTCAATGACGATCCCGGATGTGTAGTCACCGATGTAATCAACATTCTGAATAAGATTGTTTCTTATCGTATTATTGTTTCCTTCGACTGCAATACCGTCGCCCGCGCTCCACGCAATCGTGCTGTTCTGGACTATGTTTCCGCGCCCGTTCACAACGATGCCCGTGCAGCACTCGTGAAGGTGGAGAATGCTGTACGGGTCGCTTGAGCCCGTCGGCAATTGCGTATACTGCGAGACATATTCTGCGTTTATTCGATCAAGCGTATTGTTCGCGCTCCCCTGATCCATAATTACAGTGCTCGCGAAGATACTCATGTTTCGCAAAGTAATCGCCGATTTTCCGCGGAGATCGAAAGCGTATTGCCGCCGCTTTGCTCGAACATCGATAGAATTCGGATTCGCTTTGCCGGGAGCCATGAAATAGAGGACTTCGGCACTTGGGTCATAATACCATTCCTCTTCCGCGTCAAGTGCGTTGAGCGTGCCAAGCAAATAGTAGTAGCCGCCGGCAGCCGGACAGATGTCTGGACAAGTACCCATCTCCGGGAGACTGATCACCAATTGCCCCGCGCTCGAGCTAGTGACCGTTCCCGTCTCGTGCGAAAAGGGGTCTACGCCGCTCCAGAGATGGACCGTTGCCCCTGTCCAGTCCTGCTTGGGCAGATCAGGATCGACAATCTGTCCTGAGGTTGTGCCCTTCCCCGCGATAGCCCATCTCACATGAAACAGATCGTTGCCATTGGGCCACCGAGCTTCGGTCATCATATTGCTTCCGACAAATATCTGATTCGTGTCGTCGGAGCTTAGCGCCACATTGGCTTTGTAGATTGATCCTTGATAGGGAACCCATCCTGTCACGGGTTCGGAGCCGTCGACGATGACAGTTTCGAGATTGTATGCCGCAATAGTGATTCCCGAATTCGGAGTAACCGTTTCGCGGTACGTTCCCGCGCGCACTGCGCAAGTCCATCCCTGAGTTACGACGGTTGCACAGTGTTGAATCGTTTGGTAAGGCTGGTCGATTGTGCCTGGATTCGAATCGCTTCCGGCCGGAGCAACGAAACGGATGTTACTGTTTGCCGAGGAAGTTACAGTAAGGGTCGCGGGGCTGCTGGTAATCGTTCCGTATCCATTTCGTATAGTAACGTTGAAAACGGAGTCAGAGTCGGCCAATGATAGCGCGGGAGTAATGTAAGATGGCTTGTTTGCGCCCGAAATAGGAGCGCCGTTCTTCAGCCACTGGTAAGACAGCGAAGGGGAACCGGATGCCGCGACCGTAAACAGCGCAGGTTGACCAATGGAGGCAGTCTGATTACCGGGTTGGCCGGAAATCGAGGGAGCAACTGTGCAGGTCAGTCCGCAACCGCTAATGAGCGGAATTACCCACAGCAGAGTGAACAATCGCACCAGCCACGGCCTGCGCATGACACAACATCCAATCTGGTTGCTTCCGGAAGAATTCACGGGGACCGCGAACCCAGCGTTCCAATTATTATCAGTTGACACGAACGATCCTAAATGAAAGCCCTATTGTTTCACAATTCATTTCCAATGAAAGAAATGCCGCGCGCAGATTTCAACTGTCGCGCATAGTTTTCAAAATGTGCCGCTTTTTGGGGCAGCCTGATCGGGCATAGAGCGTTTCTTTAGCGGGCGTGCCGGGTTTCCGCCGACAACCGTCCAGGTTGCCACATCATGGAAAACAGCCGAAGCTGCCCCTACCACCGCGCCTTCACCCACATTCACACCTGGTGCTACGAAAGCTCGCGCGCCGATCCATGCCCTGGGGCCGACCATGATTGGCTTTGTCACAAGTCTGAATTTCGGGTCGTTGTAATCGTGAGTTGCAGTGCATAGCATGGTCTGTTGAGATACCGTGGCAAAGTCCCCAAGGACCACAGCATCAACACAATAGCAATCGACATCGTTTGCCAGGCAACTGTGCGCGCCCATCGTCAGGTTCCAAGGTGCCCAAATGCGGCACGTGGGATAAGGGTTCGCCTGAACTCCGATACGAGCTCCGAAGCAGCGAAGCAGAAGGCGACGCCACCAAAAGAATGGGATCGGCGAGGGACGAAACAAAATTGCCCATACGATGGCCCAGAGTACGCGTCCAACGCGGTTTTGGTAACTTAACTGGTTGCGGTAAACCAACGGATTAGCCATAATCCTATTCACCTGACTGCCGGCAGATATCGACGGTCCCTGGATGCGAGGCGTTAAGTATCTTACCGTTGACTTAGAGCATTTGATTCTCGATCGGCGACCATTCGGGACGTTTCCCACAAAAACAGTGAATTCGCGGTTCCAAACTCGGATCGAGCATCTCTCTTCTATAGCATCTCGCGCAAAGCGAGCATTATACCAACGAGCTTGACTTCTTCATCATCGCATTTCCGGCAGCGGTACTCCTGGAAAGATGGTTCTCGATAAGTCACAAAAGCAGCCACCCTGCAATACCTGGCAGGTCGACCGAGCATGCAGGTGTGTCAGGCACCCGATCGCTTGTGCCGATGGAATAGTAACAGTTCCATTTTGACGGCGGTGGTTCGGTAAAGCGAGAGTTCGATCTCCCGCTGCGCGCGCGGAAACTGGAAACGCTCCCAGAAGCCTCCTATATCTCCGCCGCCACAGTAAAGACGACAACGATAGCCTCCCAACATCGGTTGGTTGACGGGTGCGAGTGCCGCGGACAAGATCGTCATCGCTGATTGTTTATGACTCTTTCAACCTGAATTATCCATTCATTTGCAACATGCTCTGCGCTGAACCTGTCGCCGAGATGCTCACGAACGCGCCTCACCGTCTCGTCATGCCACGTGTCATCGGTCATCCTCTCGCGCATAAAGCGAGTCCAAGCCTCCTCGCTGACTGGAAGCACATCAGTCCCGTCGGGAAGTTCATCCGCGAAATAGACCTGCTCAGAGATAGCCAGGGCACACCGGCCGGCTTCGGCCTCCAGCACCGCAACGCCAAAATTCTCATGCTCGGAGGGCAACAGGAACCACCGAGATCTCTGAAACAGGTAGCGCTTGTCCGTCCCCGCAACCGGTCCCACAAACTGTACCGCGTCCTCAATTCCGCACCGCCGCGCCAAGGCCTCAAGCTGTGCAAGGTATACAGGTTCTCCAGGACCGGCAATGACCAGCCTCCAGTTACTCGGGACATCCGCATTTGCCCACGACTCGATAAGGATATCTAGCCTCTTGATTGGATGGACTCGTCCGAGAAACAATGCGATCTTTCGTTCCGCTCCCTGATCGACGCTCACACTCGGCTTTGCATCTACATTCTCGTTCTCATGAGAAACGCCATACGGTGCGACTACGAATGGTGTAATCTTCGGTAGATGAAATGTTAACCGTGCATCATCTAATTCCCGCTGAGTCGTAAAAAAGACTGCGTGGGATCCCGCTGTAAGTCGCCGGTCACGTAAGTACCAGTACAGCGCTTTCTTGATCCACTTGAACCAACCTTGCCGGCGTAATGGCCAAGTATCCAGCATCCCGTGCGGGAATACGATGTAAGGCGTGTTAGCCGCTATGCACTCTCGCGAAACTGTCCAGTTTGTGGCGCTCCACAAGCCATGAAGTATCACAACATCAAATCGTCCCAAATTCTCGCGACACCAATGCCTCACAACTGGCGAGTAGACGTACGATGTAATCCCTTCGATAGGAAGAGAATGGATCAACTCAATTGGCATAGGATTGTCTGCTATGCGAACCGGACCCGACCCGAGAATCTCAGACCTGATTCCGTGTTCCGTCGCATTGGCGGACAAATCGAGCACAAGTCGAAGGGGGCCACCCGACCGTTGATCCAATGAGCCAATTGAGTGAAGAATATTCATTTCGTGAGATCTGAAATCAGAGTCTGAAAATAGCACAGATTGGGCTGAGCAATGCAACTGCCGGATAATCAAACCACTGAACGTCGGCCTTTCAAGGCTTCCTGCACGCAACCGCCATGCTTTTCCAGAGAAAAGGCGCACGCCCCGCACCAAAGAATTGAGGTCTGATGAATCCGCCCTCTTCGAGTATCGAGCGGATAGTCTTCCAAGACCAGAACTTGATATGACCGCCGTCCCACAGAACAGTCCAATGGCGGTCCATACTCCCGGTAACTGCAAGTACGAGATTCTTGAAATAATCGTTGTGTGGCGTCGTGACCACAAAGAGGCCACCGGGCCGAAGCAGCTCAAAGGCACAGCCAACCAAACTACGAGGAAGGTACAATTGTTCAATCACCTCTGCGCAGACCACAGCATCGAAGCTAGATTCTCTGTAACCCGACACAAAATTAGGCCCAATCGGAGCGCACGAAAATAAGTGAATTGGGTATGCCGCTGAGGCATGTTGAATACCGGTTTCAGAAGCGTCCACGCCATGGACTTGCCACTTAGCATCTGCCCACGCTGCTGTAAGAGAACCGTTCCCGCACCCCAAGTCCAGAATTCGAGATTCCCTCGGGAGGCTTTGAAGTTGCTTTCTAATCACAGGCAGTAAGTATGAATGACTCGGATTGGAAGTGGCATTGCCGTATGGATCATAGGTTGAAGACGTCTCGATGCCGAGATCAGGCATATTGTTACCTCCGGTAAGGGCGCTTGGCAGAACCGCAGGCTCCGCAAAGAAATTGTGAAACGAACCCTAAACGATACACGCGACATTGAGTTCTCGCGCAGGAGCCATGATGCCCCTTGTACTACCGATTGCTAGCATGCGCACGTCCCCTCAAAGCGAAGTTGCCTAAAGGCTATGTGCCCCTTGGTTGGCTGCTGATGAAAGCCCGGGTTAGGAAAGCAACCAGCTTCGTCCCAACCGCTACATACGATGACTCTCTACGGCTATACTTCCGCGCGGCCAGCGCAATCTTCTCGTACTTTTCTGGTTCTTTGGCGATATCCTCGAAGATTCTGACCAACTCCTCGGGTGATTCGTCCTTAAGCATGATCAACTGGCTGCCGCTGTTCAAAGCCAAATCACCGACATCCGTCGCAATCACGAGTTTTCCTGCTGCGAGGAATTCATGTGCCTTCGAAGGCGATTTCAGGTTTGCGTGTCTCCCCTGTCCCTTTTGAAGAACCAATGCCACGGCGGTTTCCGCAAGCAGCTTTCGGTACTCGTCATCGGATAGCAACCCATGCAGTCGAATGACTGGCCTGTCTGCACCGGCACTCAACGAACGCAACTCAGCAGGGTAGTCTCTAGTTCCGCAGCAGTCAAACTCGTAGAGCCTGCCAACCGGCGCACCTGACCGTAGGAACTCAAGGGCAGCCACAAATAGATCTAAACCGTGCTCAATTTCGTACTTCCCCACAAACAATACTCGAATCGGCGTCAGAAGTCGGGCGGGACTGTCCTCGCCCCATTCCGAGTCAGCCACGCAGCCGCGAACGACCAGATAAGGTTTGCTCCTGGGCAAGAAGGTAAGAAAACGCTGAGACGGCACCCATATCCCGACTGAAAGCCCCGATACAACTTTCATACAAAGCCAGTACAGCAATTGCTGGGCTGGCCGGGTTTCGCTCCCAGGCTTCCAATCAGCTTTTGCCGGCACGGCAATATCTTCAACCTGAGCAATGTAAGGAATCCCACGCGCACGGAAGAGCACCGCTAATAACGCAAATGAAATCGAATAATTATAGAAAACAGCTCCATCGAAACGACCGCGGCGCAGAAACAGCATTGCCCAAAAAGGAAAGAAGAGGATTTCCAGCATTGCCCCAATTAGAGGAACAACGACGGCCGGAGCGACGGTTACCTCACTCTCCCCTTCGTGGGTCCTGTAAGCCCCGTAAAATAGCTTCGAAGTTAATCCACATTTTGCGCATATACCGGGCGAAACGATGTCCACGCGCAGCCCAGCGCTGGCCAAGGCGCCGGTTATACGTCTCATCCGGTTGTTGCCTGCGATGTTGGAACTCGGGAGACGACGAGACGCGACCACCTCCGCAGGGTAGAAGTATCCGAGGTAGAGAATTCGCTCAACGCTCATGTTGCATAGATCCGTGAGCAGTGGATTCTGCTTTGAAGTCATCGACGAACAATTATCATAAATTATATAGCAGCGGGCGGACGAGTTCACTCGGTCAACGCCATTCTCGGAATCATCCCCGTACCTGTCACGGCGACCTGTCGACCGTCCCAAACGATCAGAGGTCGACTCAAGCAACAATAGGCGCATGTCTTCCTACTCAACCATTAATTAAGTCTTTAACGCACAATCCTCAGCAATCAAGCAGAGTTGGGATTCAGCTTCGAACTACAGCCTACCAACCTAAGCCTTCTGACAAAACCTATTAGGCTCGCCACGATAAAGAGCTGTATCGCGTATTTTAGAAACACGCCGAAATCATTGCGAAACGCAAGAATGAAAAACTCATAGAGTAGCGGTGCGGCGGCGTAGACAACCGGCACCTTTCCCACCCGAGCGGCTCCGACATTCATCTTTCCTATTAAAGCCCCGAGCATGCCAAACACCAATGGCGCGAACCAGCCGAAGTTTGAATACATCTCTCCCAGAAATGAAAAGCCACCACCGAAAACGCCCGCTTCCGAAGAAATGATCCCAAAGTAATCCGACGTTTTCACTTCGACTCCAAACATGGTGCGCAGGGGCGATGGAATAATCAGAACTAGTTCCGGCAAGAACGTGAGGCCTCCTGTGATCTCCTTGCCCCTGGAAACAGCATCAGAAAGAATATTGTTAAATAGAGTCGAATACTCAAACGAAAATAACCCATTCATGAGAACTTCGGGATCAGTGGGAAACCCCAACCGTCCGAGCACAATCAAATTCGGCACCAGAAGCGACAAGACCATTAACAGTACATATTTAACCTTTACTCTGTCACCGGTCCACATCAAGTACGAGAAGGCGATAATCGAACCTATTTCAAATACTTCAGAACGGAATTGCAATAGAATAGTCATTATTATGTAAGCCATTGTGATCCATCGAACCGATCGCAGTTCCCTTCGCGTCCATATCTGCCTCAGCGGAATGTTAAGCAGCAAGTGTGCAAGCAAGACAAGAAATACCATGCGCGATTGAAATAGAAATGGATAATTAGCTTTTGTTATTACTATCGTCAGATAATCTAGCCCAGATACAAAAGCCAATACCAAGTTTGTGAGGATCTGCAGTACTCCCGTGATCACGAATAACATCAGTTCAACGCGATAAGGTCGCAGATTGACCTCGGTGATTGGACTCACCTCCGGCTTTTTTGGCCGCCTGTAAAATAATTTATACCCAAATGCAAAAGCGCCAGCGCAGGCCAAGGCTAAGATCAGACTTTGTATCGCAACATGGCGGTCATATAAATAGCGAGTCGTAAACATATAGTAAGTCGTCTCGGATGTGCCGAAAAGGACAAAGCGAGCCAGACCCTGAATGTGCAGGATGAAGAAGACGAACATGACGAACAAGAGAAGCATGAATGTTGTCTCGTGGAACTAATGGATCGCCAAACATTACAAGTCATCGACGGAATTGCCAATCCGCGATCGATTGCAGCTCAGCCTCCTTGCGCCGAGTCTCTCCGAAGGGATCTCGAAAGAGCAATCCGCCTGAAAGTCATATGTCGAGTCCAAACTCTGCTTGTACGACTTCACGCAAGGTCTGCTTGCGGACGACCATCCAGGTTCTGATCTCATACACCTTGACATCTACTAGGAAACGATACCAGAGGCCCTGTAGAAAATGAAATGCCAGCCCGCGCCACCCATCGAGAAAGCCCAAACGCAAGACATAGCGATAGCCGAAATAGGCTCCAGACCGCAGCCCTAGCGGCAGGTGTGTATAAACAGAAGACTTCAACCAGCGCTTTATGCGAGCCTGCCGACTCATCACAGCCCCCTTGTTTTCGTCGCGATCAAGGGTTTGTTCGGATCTGAGCAGTTCAATGGCCTCGCGGATGGAGTATTGATTGTGTTTGGCAACCCACCAAGTCATGTTGTTGAGGTTGATATCAGCGATATCGGCGTCCAGATGCAAAAGAGCGCCTTTGACTACAATATGCTCGTCCATCCAGCGATTTTCACAGCGGCCCTGACCATTGCGCCAGATCCTAAGAACTTGGATGGGGTAAATGCCTCCATGTCTAATCCATTTGCCCATAAAGTGAATTTGACGATTGATCGTTAGCCCGGCAATTGGCGATGGGATTAACGGTAATCTTTGATTTAAGCAGCCGCCTAATCCAGAAGTTATTACTTCGTCCGCATCCAAGCGCATCACCCATTCCGTTTCGATCAGTATGTTGTCGAGGCTCCAGTTAAGCTGACTGGCATGATTTACCCAGCGGTTTGTATAGATTTCAGCGCCTAACGCCGCTGCGATTTCGCAGGTTTGATCGGTCGAACCGCTATCGATTACAATCACACGTCGTGCTAATCCAAGTGTGCTTCCAATACAGCGCGCAATATGCTTCTCTTCATTGAGGGTAAGCACGATGACTGTTAGATCCGGGGTCGCAGAGTGAATGATTGATTGCTCATTTGACGCCAACTCATTTGGTGCCTTGCGAACAGTCAATGCTTTTTTTCTAGAAACAGCCTCAGGCATCGTCAATCACACCCATCACACTTTTCTATGCGCTCGCATCCAGAGATACGCATTGCTGCGCCCACGCATAACCCATTTCTATTGCTCTAAGGCAACTAGTCGGCACAGATCTGAGACCCGAAGACAATGTTGTCAAAGAACCTCGACTTTCTCTTTGCGAGCCCATTTCTGGGGTGGGGGAGATGAAAGCAGCTGCCGCAATTCCTTGTCCCAGCGATGTATTGTCACGGTCTTTGAAAAGTATCTCAAGTAAATTTGGTGGCAGTGGCGAAACATAGCCTCTAACTCCTCGCGATTCGAAATCAGCCTCTCTAATTCAGAGGCGACGCGTTCAGCGGTCTCAGGAACGAGGACCCATCCGACTCTATGCTCATTGATCCAATGCGCTATGTCGGAATCAGGGCTACCACAAAACAACACCGGTCTCCCCAGAGACAAGGCGCCAAAGAACTTTGACGGCACCACGATACCCGCCCATTCCTCCTTGAGAGTAACAATGTGAATGTCCGCCGTCGAGAGCCTCGTTGAAATCCGGCTTGATTGTACCGGAGGAACAACGATCACGTTCTCGTCGTCGGGAAGAATGGAGCGACGCAAAGCCGTTGCAAAGTGTCCGTTGATACTGAACGCGATCTTGATGTCCTGAGTGCGAAGCCGGCGCGCAAGTTCCAAGACACTCTCAAAGCTGTGTGCCCTTCCTAAACTCCCCGAGTACATCAATGTAAGGCGACTCGTGCCAAAGAGCATACGGCGTTCAGAGTCATCGACGGGGGTTACTTGCAAGGACTCATGTATTGCCCACGGCACCAGAGTTTCCGCGGGAGTGTCTCGCGTGTAGCGCTTCAGCTGTGCTCTCATATGCGGGCCGATGTCGACGATCAAATCGCATGTTGTGTATGCCTTCGAAAGCAAAGCGCGTAGAAACGTAACTAGCCGGCTATCCGCCTTCAGGATGCCGTCTGCGATCGCAGCTTCTGGGTAAAGATCAAAGCACCAATGAACGATCTTCGTCCGAGGCTTCAACTTTCGCCAGATGATAACAGTCAATATGCTGAGAATAGGATCTGTTCCAACGATGAGCACGTCCGGACGTATTCGTGGATCGCAGCCAATCAGAGACCAGCGCACAATCATCCAAGCGGCATTCAGTATTCTGCCTGTGTTAGTAGATTGAGCGAGGCTGGGACGCCATAGACGCCGGATTTGTACACCGTTCCAATTCGGAGTAGTTGAATATTGTACTGTCTCGTTTCGGCAATCCCGATTGCACGGGAATCCCGTGACCTCCCAGCCCCGTTTGACAAGCTCAGCTGCGAGTTCACCAAAGAGAATTGCGCTCACCACTTCATCCGGTGGAAGAAAATGATACAAGACAACTGCCTTCGGATTTGGCAGCTCATGCTCGGGCAATACTCTAGACCGGAACATCCTTGTCCTCGCGCCGCAAATTCCAGTCGACCTGGAGTTGCCGCAAAGTCGCGCACACACTGAGAACGAGTGTACGGGATCAAATATCGATCATACTGGAACAGCTAGGAGAGAGCCAGGGTTGAGGCGCTTGGAACTTCAGTTCCAAGCGCGGGAAGTCGATGCTCAAGACTCAACCATTTTGGAGTCAACGGGAATCAAGCTAGTAATCGCAAAGCCATTTATCGAGCACAGCACGCAGCAATCTCGTTTGCAGACCTGATTTGCGCGTGTTCGGGATCCACGGGTTGCCCGCCTCCTTAATTGCGAATTCGCTGCACTAGGCACTCTGAGCAAAAGATAAACAAACGTGGTCATTTGTCTGACGGAATAGCAAGAGTGTTGACACAGGCATGGCTAACGTGCGCGCGCGGTTTGGCCTCCCAATCGAAAAGCGCATATTTGTTCGCCAGTAGCATTTCCGTTACTTCGTCGCGCGAGCGGCTGAGGACTTCGATGAGCATCAGCGGCCGGGCTTCTGCTAGCACGCGCTTCGCCCCTTTTAAGACCATGCTCTCCGCACCCTCAACGTCAATTTTTATAACATCGGGGGCGGCCCGTTGCTCGAGCAACCAGTCGAGCGTACATGTGACCACGCTGACGCTCTCGCGCACACCTCCTGTCTGCGTTGCGCCACCAGCAGCGGTTAGAAAATTAGACGCCCTGCCTCGCTTTGCAACGTTAAAGGTCGCAATTCCGGGCGCATCAAACACGGCAGCCGGTATAACCTCAATTCGTGCAGAGGTTGGCGGCTGGATTGCCGCGGTTTTTCGCAATAGTGCGGCAAGCCAAATGTCAGCTTCAACTGCGATTACTTTACCGGAAACTCCAGCACACTGCGCTGCCGCCGCCGAAAAAAGACCGACATTCGCGCCCACGTCCCACACAACGCTGCCATTTCGCACAAATTCGCGTGCAAATTCGAAGAGATCGGACTCGAGGCGCAACCTCCAGAATTGAAGACTTGCATCCGGAGAGACCAGAATGGGAACGGAACCGAACTTAGCGGGGAGGTGCCTTTTCAAGACGCGCCCCCTGCTCAGGCGCTCCAGCAACGTACGCGGAAGACTCATGAAGACTCACACTCGGCTATTTCCAAGATCACAATAGACGTTTGAACGAACCTGTTCAAGGTGCAACTTGTTCCGCTGTACGTATCTAGCGGGTACTCAATGCGTATCGAGACGCCACAAAGTGGACCTCCGTGGGTACCTGAGTACACTACTTCATTCGCCGCTTCAGTTGTCTGTATAAAGCTGAGTCCTCACTCCGTTCTCATTCCATCTTCCTCGCGATTTTGTGTGCAGTCACGTAGGGGCTCAAGGTCGAAGCGCTTCAGACGTATCCAGATTCGCTACGACCGTTCGCTCACCGTCTTTCAAGGTTTTTCTTCCAAGTTCTGCAGCCAGCGTTGGTACGGTCGATTCTCCAGCATTTTCGATAGCGCCGCAGTTTGCGTTTGTCGTCGAAGCAACGCTGCCGAAGATGGCTACGATAGAGCGCGATCAGTTCAGTGCCGCTGTGATTCGCTCGCTAATCGTTCGAGTCGGACGAGACTAGCCTATATCTGCGCTCGAATCGCTACTCTCTTAGCCTCAGCGAAGGAGGAATCTTGACTACATAGATCGATGTTTCGTGAGGTGGAAGCCAAGTGTGATACGTGACCGGTGGAAAGCCAGCTAGTCCTCCACATTGAGAAGGCTCGAGTGAGAGCCCATACTGCGCATGGATCGCAGGGGTCGCTTCCGTACCGATCAGATTGTAGTAGCACGATGCAGGAAACTCGATATGCGGATATGGTTTGTAGGCGCCAGGCACGTTTTGAATGCCTGCACGGTTGAGGTAGCCCGTAGCTTGCAGTTGAGCCCAGCCGTCCATTTCCCAAGTGCCGCTGAGTTCGGTAGGTGGCACCCCCGATGAGAGCACGCGGTTGTAAGCGGCTTCAAAGCCACGATACATCACAAAGAGATCATGCGTCGAAACGATGGCAAACAAGGCCCATACCGCCGCTAAGGCGACGCCTGCAATGGGAAACGTAGAGCGTATTCGCTGCTGGTAGTAGCGTGCCAGCCCGATGAGCACAAAAAACTGCAAAGGCACAAAGTAGCGATCCAGAATCAGCACCTGGGTTCTTGGGACGAGCAGAACCCGAAATGGGCCCTGAGCACTAGAGTGGGCACGAGGCTGGCGAGCAACGCTGGAACCACGATTGCAGTGAACGCGAACAAGAGCACACTAAGCACGAGCAAACGGACGTAAATTGTGTCGGCATACACCGATATTCCGCTTAGACCGTGCGTGATCAGGGAAACGTAGTTCATCTTTGAACTGCCGGCATAACGGCGCCCGCGATCGACGGGCACAGATCGAGCGGGAGCTTGGAACGCAGAAGGGCAGCGGCCAGGTTGTTCCAAAGGTCGGGAATCATGGCGAGGCGTCGCGCGGACTTGCGCGAGATCAAGGAAAAATTGCCGAATCCAATTCTCTTCCCAGTCAGGATTTTGAAAACTATCCTATAAATCAGATAAGAGAAGCGGAAGGTCAGGTTTTCCGAACGCTTTCTTCGTTGAGCTACTATGGAAAAATCGGTACGCCCTTCGGCCATTTGCAGAAGTGTTGGAATCTGTTCCGGTGGATCCTCACCGTCAGCATCCATGATGATCACAGCGTCCCAGGGATGATCCTCCACGGCAACACATAGGCCGACAGCGATCGCTTTCTGGTGGCCGAGATTCGCCGCCAGATCCACCAGTTGAATTTCATCCAGGAATTCCCACGCCCGAGCCTGCCGCGTCCAATCCGGCTCGGGCTCAGTCGAGCCGTCATTCACCGCCACCACGTGCACGGAGAGACCGAGCGTCTTCGAGACCTTATTGATGTGATCTAAGAGGATACTGAACGAAACCCAGTCATTGAAAACCGGAACGACAACACAAACCCGCTTCATGAGCGCTTGAGATTCCGCGAGGGCCGAGAAAGAGTGTAAATGAGAAGAGCTTGGATCGATGGGCGCATTTTTGTCAGGCAAGGAAGCAGGAATCATGACCGCAGTATGCCATGGACTAAGAGGAAAATCATCTGTAAAACCCGCATGAATACAGGGGAATCGTGCTTGTCACACACACCGCGACCTCCGGCGTCCAGGTCCTCCGCGGACGACGCCAATCGATGCCCTCCAAAAGCATCGACAACTGCGCACGCGTCAAACAAACAGTGCCTTCTGTTGCCTGAGGCCAGATGAATCGGCCTCTCTCCAAACGCTTGTACCTCAATCAAGAATGCAAATGTTTCGATTGCAGGAACGCGTCTTGTACGGGTGACGCATCCTTTCCATCCACTGAGCGGTCAGCAGCTAGTCTGCCGAGGCGAGCGATACAACCGCTATGGGATGACTCTGCTGCTTGAGACCGAGGACGGATCGGTTTGCTCTGTTCCGCCACAATGGACGGATCTGGTCGCTCCTGACCCCGAGATCGTCATGGGTGAACGGCGAGCGCTTTTCCGTGTGGTGGACTTGTTGGAGCTTACTCGTTTGGTTGAGCGTCTTATGCCGGGCGATACGCCCGAGGAACGGGGACCGTGTGAGGGTAATTCTGCCGCATGTGTAAAGTGCAATGTGCCGCATCCTTCCAGCGTCGGCAACTGAGTTTTCAGTATAAGACAATAATGAACCAAGGAATACAACAGACGGTATCATGTATGAGTGAGATATGCGGCATAATTATATATACGGGCGGCAGGCCGATCCGTGGAGATGCCAGTGCGCGCCAAGAGCGAACGCAAGCGCACGAAGGTTCGTGCCCTTCTCGAGGAGGGGACGTTGAACTCGGCACCGGAAAAGGTCCTCGATGCAAAATTTCACGACAGCGAATTCTTCGACCCCCACGACACTGTGCAGGTCAAGTACGAGATGCTGCGTCGCGTATCGGTCGAGAAGGCGTCGGTGGTCAGCGCGACAGAGGAGTACGGCGTGTCGAGGCCGACCTACTATCAGACCAAGGCTGGCTTCGAAGAGGCGGGGATCGCCGGTCTGGCGCCCAAGAAACGGGGCCCACGCGGCCCGCACAAGCTGCAGGGCGCGGTGTTGGCGTTTATCGAAGAGAACCTTGTAGCGGGCGAGCCCGTTCGAGCGCGCCAATTGGCCACTCAGATCGGGAAGAAATTCCATCTCGACGTTCACCCGCGGACGATCGAGCGGGTGGTGGCAGTAAGAAAAACGGTACGCTGACGCACGATGCAGCGGAGCGCTCGCGGCTAGCGGGCGTCGTGTCGCAATACGAAGACCTGCGCAGTGCCGCACTCGGTTGCCCGCTGCGGCCCGAGGCTCGCTGCGGGCTCTTGCTCTTTCTCCGTTGTGGCATGTGGAGATGGGCACAGGTAATGGCTGAGGCTCGTACCAGCGTCCAGCAGGAGCCGAGGCAAAATGCGTCGTTGAGCTTCGCCGTTGCGGACGAATCCAGAATCATCATTCATGTCTTCGCAGCAATGGCGATGAACGCCGAGCATCGAGGAGCAATGTCATGAGCGATTCCTTAAAAGTGCAGCCTCATCATCTGGAGCGGAGCGCCTACCTGTATATTCGGCAATCATCGATGCGGCAGGTCATCGAGAACGTCGAGAGCACGAAGCGTCAATATGCATTGCGCAGTCGCGCGATCGCGCTCGGCTGGCGGGAGGACGAGATCGTCGTTGTAGATTGCGATCAGGGCGAGTCGGGTGCCTCGGCGGCTTGGCGCGAGGGTTTCCAACATCTGGTAGCTCAGGTGGGCATGGGACGCGCGGGCATCGTCATGGGACTGGAAGTCTCGCGCCTGGCAAGGAACAACGCTGACTGGCATCGATTGCTGGAAATCTGCGCGTTGGCCGATACACTGATCCTCGACGAAGATGGTGTCTACGATCCGTCGAACTTCAACGACCGTCTGTTCTACGAGCTACCAGATTCCACGCCCGTCAAGCACAGCAGTCGTTGGGACCAACTCTCAGATCGAGCACAGGCCCACAAAAGAGAGATGGAATCAAAAGCTTCGGATCGAAGTGAAAGAGGTGCAGTGTGAAGCCAGTTACTTGGCGAAAAGACATTGTCGTTAGCTAATCCTATGAGAGGGGATGTCAAGAGAAAAACTCTCCCTTGCTCCCCTGTGAGGGAAGGTTGTTCGCCTTGCATCCAGCCCAACGCTGTGGGCTAGCCGCATATTTCTTG
>Ga0182024_10012971_pt1 | contig 16392 bp, 21 predicted proteins | sample P32metaG_FD_120480 | JGI IMG/M metagenome (GOLD analysis project Ga0182024, IMG submission 120480) | Permafrost microbial communities from Stordalen Mire, Sweden - P3-2 metaG (Illumina Assembly) | ecosystem: Environmental > Terrestrial > Soil > Wetlands > Permafrost | place: Sweden: Stordalen... | reverse complement strand
CGGAGAGGGGGGGATTCGAACCCCCGATGGACTGAAAGCCCATACCGGTTTTCGAGACCGGCGCATTCAACCGCTCTGCCACCTCTCCGGAGAGCCGTAGGAAAAGTAGCGAGTCAGCGGCGGTTGGCGAAGAACGCCCGCAGGAGGTCGGCCGACTCCTCGGCCAGCAGGCCGCCCTGGTGCTCTGAGTGGTGGTTGAGCTGCGGGAGGTCAAGGAGGTCGATCACGCTTCCGGCGGCGCCGGCCTTTGGATCGCTCGCTCCGAACACGACCCGCGGTATGCGGGCCAGGACGATCGCTCCGGCGCACATCGCACATGGCTCCAGCGTGATGTACATGACCGCGCTCAGTACGCGCCAGGAGCCGAGTGTGGCGGCGGCCTGACGGAGCGCGATCATCTCGGCGTGTGCCGTGGGGTCAGAACGCAGCTCTCGCTCGTTGTGCCCGGCTCCGATCACCTCGCCGTCGAGGACGATCACGGCGCCGACCGGAACGTCGTCGTGCTCCGCCGCGCGCCCGGCCTCCCGCAGGGCCAGGCGCATGAAGTACTCGTCGCGCGGAAAGAAAGGTGAGCTGACAGAGGGCAACCGGTTTCTCCGAGAGGGAAACTTTGGAGGCTCGATGATGTCTTAACTGCCGCCAACGACGGATTAGGCGGAATTTGCGTCGCTTCGCGCGGCGCAGGACCGCGAGGGGCCGAGTATGACCATGAATGAAGATCAGAAGAACGGGTGGCGGATCGCGGCCGCGACAGCCGTCGTCCTGCTCGGCCTGATCCTGCCGGCGGCGGCCGCCGGCGCCCAGTTCGTGCCCGGGCGCCTGGTGGTCGGCTACCAGCCGCCGGTCGCCTCGCCGGCGGTGGAGATCCGCAGTGACACCGGGTTGCAGGTGACCTCGGCAGCTGGAGCGGGACCCGTGCCCTCCGAGCAGCTGCTCCGCCTCCCCGCCGGCCAGAGCGTCCTCGCCGCGGCGGCGGCGGTCCGGCGGGTGCCCGGCATCACCTATGCCGTACCCGACTACCTCGCTCATGCAGCCGGCGCCTGGTATCCCAACGATCCTGGAAAAGCGCACCGCCGCAGGGGCTGGGAACAGTTGCAGTGGAACTTTCTGAGCTCCGCGGGCGTCAACGCGCCGGAGGCGTGGGCGAACCTGATCGCCGACCACGATGCGGGGGCCCGTGGCATCAAGATCGCCATCCTGGACAGCGGTGTGGCCTATCGCAACTGGCGCCAGTTCCGTGAGTCGCCTGACTTCCGGGGCACCAAGTTCGTGGCGCCGTGCGATCTGGTGGATGGGCGACTCTCGCACGGAAGATGCACGGATCCATACGCGCTCGATCGGGACAGCCACGGGACGTTCGTTGCCGCCGAGGTTGCCGAGACCACGAACAACGGGATCGGGCTCACCGGGCTGGCCTACAAGGCTTCGATCATGCCGGTGCGCGTCCTGGACGCCTCCGGGGATGGAGACTCGACGACAGTGGCGGAGGGGATCCGCTACGCGGTCCAGCGCGGGGCGAGGGTGATCAACATGAGCCTGCAGTTCGGCGAGGGCCTCACCGCCTCCGACATTCCCAACGTCATCTCGGCGCTGCGGTACGCGAATTCCCGCAAGGTGGTGGTGGTGGCCGCAGCCGGCAACGACAGCAGCGACAAAGTGGCCTATCCGGCCCGAGCCCGCACCGTCATCTCGGTAGGCGCCACCACCAAGGATCGCTGCCTGGCCTACTACTCCGACAGCGGCCAGGGCCTCGACCTGGTCGCGCCCGGAGGCGGGGATGACGCCAGCGACGTGCGGGATCCCGACTGCCATGCGAACCGCAACCTGCCCGACATCTATCAGATGACCTTCCGCCGGGTCGGCCATCCGGGGGCCTTCGGACTCCCGGGCTCCTGGTTTGGTACTTCGATGGCCGCTCCGGAGGTGTCCGCCGCGGCCGCGATGGTGATCGCCAGCGGGGTGATCGGGCGTCATCCGACTCCGCAAGCCGTGCTGGCTCGCCTCGAGCAGACCGCCACGCCACTGGGCGGGACTGCCCCCAACTCCACCTACGGCTTCGGGCTGCTCAACATCGGGGCGGCCACGTCGCCGAGCTCCTGAGGAGCTTCCCGCGCGCCCGGCTGCCGGGCCATCGAGCCTGGATCAGGTCGTCTTGACGATCAGGACCGAGCAGGGCGCGTTGTGGGAGATCTTGTTCGGCACCGAGCCGAGCAGGAAGCGCCTGGTGCCGGTCATGCCGCGGTTGCCGACGATGATCAGGTCGACGCCCTGTTCCTCGGCTACGTCGAGGATGGCGTCGGCCGGATCTCCCTGTCGGGCGAACGTCTCGACCTCTGACACGCCGCCGGAACGGGCGTCGCTGGCCGTCTGCTCCAGCATCTCCAGCACCTCGTCGCGGGCGTTGAACACCCACTCGCGATCCTCGGCCAGATCCTTTCGCTCCTCCCGCAGGCGAACGTCCGAGACGGGCTCGTAGACGCTGACCACCAGGAGCTTGGCGCCCACGGCTTTGGCCAGCGCCACCGCATCATGAACGGCGCGCTTAGCCGTCTCTGATCCGTCGGTTCCGATCAGGACCGAGCCGAACATCAGGCGAGCTTCGTGATCGCGATCACCATGCCGGTGATGACGAATATCACAATCAGCACCTGCATGTAAATCCAAAGCTTTGGCATTCGCTGGAACGTTAGACCTCGGAGGGCGTGTGCAGCCGCTCCGCGGGGAGGTCGTCCAGCAGCCCCACCGCCCGCGGCGGTAGCCGATCCTCGAGCACCACCGCTCCCCCCGGCCAGTACGGGTGCGGAGGCTGCACGCGGTTGATCAAGCGCGGCTCGTAGAGCCAGGATCCGGTGTTCAGGAAGCCGATCCGCGCCTGCGGATCGCGCCACTGCTCGGGGTCGTCGGTGTCCAGCGGGCCCAGGCGGTGCACGTGCCCGAACACGATCCATTCAGCCTCCACGCCCAGCCGGCGCACCACCCGGGCCATGGCCGGAAGCGCATGCCGGCGCACCTGCAGGCTGAGCAGCCGGGCGGTCAGCGGGGCGATCCGTGGATCGAGCACCCCCTCCTGAAGCGCCGGCATCGTCGTGGCTCGGACCAGGGCGCCCAGCCCTCGCAGACGCGCTGCCGCCGGCTCCGGGAGCCAGCGCATCGCGGGGCTCAGATGCACCCGCCGCGGGCGCTCGTACTGCCACGGCGTGACCTGCTCCTGCGGATCATGGGCACGTGAACTCCGGAGGCGCCCCCAGTTGGAGACCGGGAAAAGATGGCGGTCGAGGTAATGACCATGGGTGGCCCACACCGAGTCGCCCAGGTGCACGCCTGGGTAGCGCACCTCAACCACGCCCGGGCCCAGTTGCGCCACCAGCGAAGCGAGTCCGGGGCTGGCATCGGCGGGCACCAGGTCATCGATGCCGAGGTCACCTCCCCGCCGTCGCAGCCAGGCGCGGATCAGCGGGCGATCGTGATTGCCGGGCACCAGGATCACCTCGCCCTGGCGCCCGAGCGCGGCACCGAGCGTTCCGAGGATTCGGCTCGCCTCGGCCATCGCAGCCTGAGCCCTGCCCTCCAGGAGCTCGACGATGTCGCCTAACAGAACGAGCCGGTCGGTCCTCTGCACCTCGGCCAGCAACCGTTCCAACGGTTCGCTGCGGTCCAGCACCGTCGTGCGTGATGGTGAGCCGAGGTGGAGGTCGGAGATGATCAGCGTCCGGGACAAACGGCCGGCCACGATAGAGGCCGGCCGCCGGGTCGAACGCTCAGCTCACGTAGACCGGCGAGCGGAAGTGGACCGGCACGCTGCGCGCCACGACTAGCACCGGGCAGGACGCGTCCTCGATCGCATTCTGGGCCTGGGCCGAGACCAGCACCAGGCCGTCCCCGGCCTCGGGCCGGGAGCCGACGATCAACAGGTCGACCCCGTGGGTAGCGCTGGTCACCGAAGCCTCGTAATGCGAGGCCAGGCCATGTGCGGTGTCGATCGCGGCGTGGTCATCCAGGCCGGCCAGCAGGCCGATGCTGTGGATCTCGTGCTCCCGGGTGCCACCGTAGCCCGCCGGGGCGAGGGCCACCGACGTGTGGCCGCCCTCAAGCAGTCGCTGGGCCGAGGCCTGGGGTTGCACGTGACCGGCGGCGGTCCGGTAGTCGGATCCGAACACGATCAGATCGGCTTCGGTCCGGTCGGCCAGCACGCGGAGGCCTTCGCCGGTGGAGGCGTGGACGACAACCTGCCGCTCCACGTCCAGGTCGCCGAGCCAGCGGGCGCCGCGCTCCAGCAGCTCGGCTGCCTCTGTTCCTCCAGCTCCTCGCGCAAGCGCTCGGACAGCGTCGCGTGACGCACGTAGGCGAGGATCAGGTCCAGGCCGGCGAGCCGCAGCACGTTGGCCAGGCCCAGGGCGTCCTCGTCGTTGAGAGTTCCGTCGTATGAAACGATCGCGGTAGACATGGCGGGGACAATGGCAGGGTCCGAGCATCAGCGCCAGTGAACGTGATCATCTGTAGTATTAGTTCTGCTTATGCTGAGCCTGGCCAGGTTGAAGGTCCTTGCGGAAGTGGTCAGCCGGGGCTCGTTCTCCGGGGCGGCTGACGCGCTCTCCTACACCCAGTCCGCCGTCTCGCAGGCGATCGCGCGCCTGGAGGCCGAGACCGGCGCCACGCTGGTGGTCCGGGATCGCCGCGGCGTCCGCCCCACGGCCGCCGGCGCCACCCTGCTCGAGCACGCGCACGCGATCTTCGCCCACGTACAGGCGGCCGAGGACGAGCTGGCCGCCCTCCTGGGCCTGCGCGGCGGGCGCCTGCGAGTGGCCTCCTTCCCATCCGCCGGAGCCACGCTGATGCCCGGGGCGGTGGCCACGTTCCGTCGCCGTCACCCCCACATCGAGCTCAGCCTGGCCGAGGGCGAGCCCGAGGACATCGCCCCGCGGCTGCGCGCCGGGGAGTTCGACCTGGCGCTCCTGTTCGTGTTTCCAGGCGAAGCCGAGATCACCGAGGGCCCCCTCTCGACCACCCAGCTGTTCGATGATCCGATGCACCTGGCGCTGCCCGCCGGACACCGCCTGGTCGACCAGGAGACGATCTCGCTGGCCGACCTGAGCGACGAGGATTGGGTGCAGACCTCGTCGGCCAGTCCCTGCGCCCGGCACGTCGTGCGCTCCTGCCTGGCCGCCGGCTTCGAGCCCCGGGTCAGCTTCGAGAGCGACGATTACGCCACTGTGCAGGGGTTGGTGGCCGCGGGCGTCGGGGTGGCGCTGATTCCCCGCCTGGCCCTGGGCTCCGAGCATCCCCACGTGGTCGTGCGCCCGCTCGATCCCAGCAGCCCGACCCGGCAGATCGTCGTCGCCATCCCGGCCGGCCCGAGCGCCGCTCCGGCCGCCCGCTCGATGATGCGCATCCTGTCCGACGTGGCCTGTGCACATCAGGCCCCGCAAGCACCCATGGTCGCGTGAAAGACCTGGACCGCAGGCTCAGCTTCGGCGCGGTGGCCGACCGGTACGACCGCTCGCGGCCGGACTACCCCCCTGAGTTGGTCGACGACGTGATCGCCTACGCGGGCTGTGGCTCCGGCAGCGAGGTGCTGGAGATCGGAGCCGGCACCGGCAAGGCCACCCGTATGTTCTGCGCCCGCGGGCTGTCGGTCGTGGCCGTCGAGCCGGACGGCGAGATGGCGGCGGTGGCGAGCCGGCAAGCCGCCACCGCCGGGCACAACGTTCGGATCATCCAGTCCGACTTCGAATCGGCGCCGTTGCCCGATGGCGCGTTCCCGCTCGCCTACAGCGGGCAGGCCTGGCACTGGGTCGACCCGGCGGGCGGCTTCCAGCGGGCGCGCCGGGCGCTGGCACCCGGGGGCGTGCTGGCGGCGTTCTGGAACCGATCGGACTGGAGCGGGCACGGGTTGCGCGCGGAGCTGCTGGAGGCCTACGAGCGCAACGGCGCCTCGCACCTGAGGCGGGGCACGATGCACCCCACCGGTTCCTCCTCACCGGCGCTGAGCGATGAATGGGATCCGGAGCTGGCCACCGCAGCCGGGTTCGGCGAGCTGAGCGTGCACCGTTACGAGCGTGTGCTCGAGTTCACCTCGGCGGAATACGTGGCGATGCTCAGCACGCATTCAGACCACATCCTGCTGGAGGCGGACCAGCGCGAGCGGCTGCGCTGTAGCCGACGTCGGCGAGATCATCGCCCGCCACGGCGACCGGCTGCGCCTGCCCGTGCCGACGCTGCTCTGCCTGGCCCGACGTTCTTAGCTGAAGGACACGGCCAGCTTGGCCAGGATCTGGGCGTAGATCCGGCGCAGGCCGAGCGGCGCGAACAGCCCCTCAAAGATGCCGGCCACGCCACCGGCGCCCTGCCAGGAGCCTTCCAGCGTGACCCGGGAGCTGGTGCCGGGGCCCAACGGCTCAACCGTCCAGGTGCCGACGAAGGAGGAGAGCTCATCCCGCTCGCGCAGCAGGCCCGGGGCCTCCTCGGCGCGCAGCCGGTAGTCGCGCTCGCGCCCGCCGGCTGAGAAGTGGTAGGCCAGCACGGTCCCCGCCCCGGTGCCGCCCGCCTCCACCCGGTAGGCCGAGTAGTTGTCGGTGAGGATCTGCGGGCGGGCCTGATAGTCGCGCAGGCGCTCGAGCACCTGCTCGGGCGGAGCCGGCACGGTGGTGTTCGCCTGTGCGGTGACCTGGGCCATGTGCGCGTGGATTCTGCCAGGGCGCGGCCGCGAGCCCGGATCCGCCGCGCCGGTCAGGGCTCCTCGCCGCTCGCCAGCGCCGGTGGATCGACGGCCAGGAAGCCGAGGATCACGCAGGCGATCAGGCAGGCCACGCCGATCAGCTGCCCCCACTCGACATCCATGAACACGACGAGGATCAGGCCGGCCAGGAACGCGGCCAGGGCGAGACGGGCCACGCTGGGACGAGCGCCGCGCGGCAGCGACCCGCCCGGATGCGGCGGGTGCGGTTCGGCGGCGGGTGCGGACTGCGCCAGATGGCCGGTCAGGAACAGCCGGAACAGCAGGGCCAGGGAGGGGAACAGGATCACGCCGCCGGCCAGTACCGCCACCACCACCGCCACGAGCGTGTCGTACGGGGCGGCGGCCTGAGCGATCGTCAGGTGGGGGAGGAGGACGGGCTGCTGGGCCAGCCCCCAGCCGGCCACCACGGCCGCCACGGTCAGGGCAGCCACGTAGCGGGCGGGCTCAAAGCGCCGGAACCAGACCAGCCCGATCGCGGCCATCCCGGCCGCGACGGACACGATCAGCGCCACCAGACCGCCCCCGGTGGTCAGCCCGTGGTAGAGCGGCTTTGCCTCCGCGTGGATCACGGCCAGGCCGGCGATCGCCGCGGCGCCGGCCAGCGCGCCGGCAATCAGCGCGCGGGTGCGGAATGCGCCGACCAGCTCGGCGTCATCGTGGCGCACCGCGTCGGCCGCCATGTACACGGCGGCCAGGTAGGCGGCGCTGAGCACCGCGATCACGCCGATCAGGATCGAGGTGGGGCCCGTCCAGCTGGAGATCAGGTGTCCGGCGGCGTTGCCGACGGGGACGCGGCGAGAGGCGATCGCTCCGATGCACGTCCCGAGGGCAAACGGCGTCAGCACTGAGGAGATCGCAAAACCCGTATCGATCCGGCGGGCCTCGCCGGCGGTGCTGGCGCCGGCGCGCAGCGCGTAGGCGGCGCCGCGGAGGATGATCCCGATCCCGGCGATGAACAGGGGAACGGAGAGCGTCGAGGCGATCGAGCCAAAGGCCGTCGGGTAAGCGGTCCAGGTGACGGTCAGGACGAAGATCAGCCACACGTGGTTGGCCTCCCACACCGGGGCCATCGACTCGTGGGCGTGCTGGCGGATGCGGTCGCCGGACTCGCCGCGCGGCGCGATCAGCTGCCAGATACCCGCCCCGAAGTCGGCGCCACCCAGCACGGTGTAGAAGACCAGCCCCGCCAGCACGAAGATCACCGGGACCACGTATAGGTGCATCAGGCGGCTCCTGCCTGCGCGGGGCCGGTGTCGGCGTCCCCGGGGCGGGGTGTGCCGGGGCCGGCTTCGGGCGGGGTGTCCATCGGCGCCCGCGCCAGCCGGCGGAGCAGCCAGAGCACGGCCAGCGCCACGCCCAGGTAGACGGCGGCCAGCGTGCCGTAGCCGATCGGGAGGTCGGGCACGTTCGTGACCGCCTGGGAGGTGCGCATCACGTCATAGACGACCCACGGCTGGCGTCCAACTTCGGTGGTCACCCAGCCCGCCACCAGCGCCACCACCGAGAGTGGGCCGGCGGCGATCACCGCTCGGTAGAACCAGGGCGAGTCGGGCAGGCGGCGCCGGCGCCAGCGGAAGCCGAGGAAGAACACGCCGAGCAGCGCCATCAGCGTCCCGATCCCGACCATCGTCTGGAAGGAGATGCGGGTGATGTTGACGGGCGGGCGGTCCTTGGGCGGCACGGTGTCGAGACCCTTCACCACCGCGTTGGGGTTGTGGTAGGCCAGCAGCGAGAGCAGCTTGGGGATGGCGATCCCGTACTTGACCTGGTCATCGGTGTACCAGCCGAGGATGTGCTCGGGGGCGCCCCGAGTGGTCTTGTACAGGCCTTCCATGGCGGCCAGCTTGATCGGCTGGGTCTGGGCCACCTCGCGGGAGATCCAGTCGCCCAGGACGACCTGCACAGGGGAGGCGATCGCGGCGATCGTCAGCGGGATGGCCAGGGCGGTGCGCTCATAGCGCCCCCAGCGACCGCTGCGGACGCGGCCGAGCGCGTAGGCAGCGGCCACCAGGAAGCCGGTGACGATGTAGCCGGCGATGTACATGTGGATCAATTCCGGCCACAGGTAGGGGTTGCCGAACAGCGCCTGGAGCGGGTTGACGTCGATCGCGTGGCCGTCGTGGAGCCTGAAGCCGCTCGGGTGGTTCATCCAGGCGTTGACCGAGATGACCGTCATCGAGCCGAGGAAGCCGGCGATGATCACCGGTATACCGCTGAGCAGGTGGGCTCTGGGAGACAGGCGGTTCCAGCCGTAGATGTAGATGCCGAGGAAGATCGCCTCGGTGAAGAACGAGAAGCCCTCGATGGCGAAGCCGAGGCCGAACACCGAGCCGAACGTGGCGGTGAAGTTCGGCCACAGCAGCCCCATCTCGAAGGACAGGATCGTCCCGGTGATGACGCCCACCGCGAACAGCGCCACCATCACCTTGGACCAGCGCTGGGCGATCTGGCGGTAGACGGGCTGGCCCGTGCGGTGGTGCAGCCATTCGAGGTAGACGACCATCGCGGGGAAGGCGATCCCGAAGCACACCAGCGGGATGTGGACGGTGAACGACAGCGCCTGCATCTGTCGCGCCTCGAGCAGGTAGTGCTGGTGGGTCGGGGCCAGCGAGACGACGACTCCGGGCAGTAAGCCCATGCTCAGGCTTGGTGTCGCTCGGCGGCGGTTGCGATCACGGGTTTGAACTTACCCTCCGGCGCAACCGACCCGCACCGGTCGCCCCGGTAGGGTTGCGCCCCGACGCCATGGAGCTGCGCGACCGACACATCGTCCTGACCGGCGCGGGGAGCGGGATCGGGCGCGCGCTGGCCGCCCGGTTCGCGGCCGAGGAGCCTCGGGGGCTGGTGCTGTGCGACCTCGACGCCGAGGCTGTGCAGGAGGTGGCCGAGGCGCTGGGGGCCGTGGGTGTGGCTGCCGACGTCGGCCGGCCCGGCGAGGTGGAGCGGCTGATCGCCGCGGCCGAGGAGGCGCATGGGCCGATCGACGTGTTCTTCTCCAACGCGGGCGTGGGCGGGCCACCGGGGTTGATCGATGTTTCGGACGAGGAGTGGGCGCGGACGTGGGACGTGAACGTGATGCCTCACGTGCGCGCGGCACGGGCGCTGCTGCCGGGCATGGCCTTGCGGGGGGAGGGCTACCTGGTGAGCACCGCCTCGGCCGCCGGGCTCCTGACCCAGGTTTCAGCCGCCCCCTACTCGGTGACCAAGCACGCGGCGGTCGCGCTGGCCGAGTGGATCGCCATCAACTACGGGGACGCGGGAGTGCGCGTGTCCTGCCTGTGCCCGCAGGCCGTGCGCACGCCGATGCTGGAGATGGCGCTAGCGGAGGACCCGGTGGGGGCGGTGCCGTTGCTGGCCGGCGGCGTTTTGGAGCCCGAGCAGGTGGCCGAGGCGGTGGTGGCCGGGATGCGCGAGGAGCGGTTCCTGATCCTCCCGCACGAGGTGGTGGGCGAGTACCTGGCGTTGAAGGGGACGCAGCCGGAGCGGTGGCTGGCCGGGATGCGGAAGCTGCTGCGGGGGGCGCGGGCGAAGGTGGAGGGTCAGCAGGGCGCATAGCGAGCGCGGCGATGATCGATGGATGGAAATGGACCTATAGGTCAATTTCCATCCACAGCTCGAAGCGCGCTCGCCCAGGCCACGTTGGCTCCTGGGTCGTTCTCGCCGCCGTACTCGATCGGGAAGCCCGGCACGCTCAGCCCCCCGGCGGCCACGCGCTGGGCCCACTGCATCACTCGTTCCCGGTACTCGGCGGTCGGCAGCGCCACCACCGGGGCGAACTTCGGCCGCGACTGCACCTCACGGATCCGGTCGCGGAGCTCGACGTAACGGCTGTCCAGCTGCCGCTGGAGGACGGCGGGACCAAAGCCGCGTAGCGACTCCTGGGTGGCCGTCATGGCGCGCAAAGAATATGCACGCAGGCAAGGAGACGGCCGAGCCTACGGCGGCAGCAGCTTGTGGACGTGCCGGAAGAACCGGGCCACACGCCCGTGGGCATGGCCAGCGAGCCCCGTCGCTCCGACGAGCACCACGAATACTCCCACCAGGAGCATCAACCCGCCCAGCAGGTGTGGCCAGTGGCGGTGGAGGAACAGCCGGACCCGGGACAGTCGCTCCTGAGCGTGGTCAGGCGCCACCCAAAGTGTTGCCAGGATGCACGCGAGCGGCAGCACGAAGCAAAGGTTGAAGAGCAACAGGAGGATGAGCTGGCGGATCACCCCGACGCCGGATCCGACGATCGCCGCTATGGCCGCGAAGTACGGGAACGCCGTAGGCAGCTCCACCGCCGTGATCGTCGCCCCCAGCAGCGCGCTGGACCGGCTCTGGGGCTCTCGCACGAATCTAGGTACCTCCCTCTCGGACAGCCCCGCCCGGTGGCGCCAGAGCAGCCCGCCGACAATCAGCATGACAACGCCCACTCCTACTTCCACCCCCTGGCGGGCAGCGGGGTCGGGGTGCGGGACGAGCGAGAGCAGCAGCTGTCCCGGTCCCAGCGCGATGATCGCGCCCCCCAGCAGGTAGACCAGGAACACCCCCACCAGGAACCGCGCGACGTTCTCCCGCGGCCGCGGTCCCGCGGCCAGGTACAGAGCGGGAGCGATCGTTGTCGGGTTGAGCGAGTCGGCCAACCCGATCGAGATCGCGATGCCCGCTAGGCGGATCATGGCCGCAAGCTACCGCTACACTGGCCACAGCGCCGGGTGGCGTGCGCCAGCGCGCCCGCGACTCCGTGCCACAACCTTTCAGACCACCATCGACGGGGACGACCAATGGCCCGTGGAGACGTTCGGATCGCTGCCACTCTTGCCTGCGAGGAGTGCAAGCGCCGCAACTACCAGACCAACAAGAGCAAGCGCAACAATCCCGAACGCCTGCAGCTGCGCAAGTACTGCCGGTGGTGTAAGCGCCACACCGCTCATCGGGAGACCCGCTAGCGCGCGCGCTCAGAAGACGCTCGTGGCTCGCAACCGCAAACGCACGCGCGACCGGAGGCCCCGCTCCCCGGCCGACGCCTCTGCCCTGGCTACCTCCAACGGCGAGCCGGTCGACGCACCCCAGCCGCTCAGCCATGCCACGCCGGACAGTGAGCTGGTTGAGGCGCAGCTCGCGCTGGGCCGGCCGGAGCTGAGCGAGGTTCCCGGCGACGAGGAGCTGGAAGCGCTCGCCGCGGGCTCCGGCTCGGGCGGCGGCCGCCGCCGGCGGGGCGGCGTGGGGGATGACGGCGACTTTGCGCCCGCTCCCGGTGGCGCGGCTGCTCCGGTCCGCGCGGACTCACTCTTCTCGCGCCTGGTTCACTTCCTCGTCGGAAGCTGGCACGAGCTCCAGCGGGTACAGTGGCCTGACCGCCGCCAGGTGTTCCAGGCCACGGGGGTCGTGATCGGGTTCGTCATCGTGGCCGGCGTGTTCCTCGGTCTGGCCGATCTGGCCGCCTCCCATTTCGTCACACTGATCCTGAAATAGGTCGAACTTCTGCAATGTTTCGCTGGTACGTCGTAAATACATATTCCGGACACGAGAACAAGGTCAAGCACAACCTCGAGCACCGGGTCGTCTCGCTCGGGCAGCAGCGCGCCGTGCGCCAGATCGTGGTGCCGACCGAGTCCGTGTCCGAGATGAAGGACAACCAGAAGATCACGGTCGAGAAGCGGGTCATGCCCGGCTACGTGCTGGTCAACATGGACCTCAACGAGGACTCGTGGTCGCTGGTCAAGGGCACGCCGGGGGTGACCGGGTTCGTGGGCGCCTCCAACGAGCCGGTTCCGCTCACCCAGGCCGAAGTCGATCGCCTGCTCCATCAGGAGACGGCGGAACGCCCGCGCAGCCGCGCCCAGTTCTCGATCGGCGAGTCGATCAAGGTCATCTCCGGCCCGCTGTCTGACTTCTCCGGGGAGATCAGCGAGGTCAACGAGGACGCCCAGCGGCTCAAGGTGCTGGTCTCGATCTTCGGCCGCGAGACTCCGGTCGAGGTCGGCTTCGACCAGGTGAAGAAGATTTAGTTCTATGTTTAGGGCCGCCCTGTGACGGGCGGCCCCGTTTTTTCGCTTACTTAGGAATTTGAAATGGCCAAGAAGGTCCTAACCGAAATCAAGCTCCAGGCCGTGGGCGGCCAGGCCAGCCCGGCGCCGCCGGTCGGTCCCGCGCTGGGTCAGCACGGCGTCAACATCATGGAGTTCGTCAAGGCGTTCAACGCCCAGACCCAGGCTGACGCCGGCACGATCATCCCCGTCGTGATCACGGTCTACGAGGATCGCTCGTTCACGTTCGTGACCAAGAGCCCGCCGGCCGCGGTGCTGATCAAGCAGGCGCTCAACCTGGACAAGGGCTCAGCCGAGCCGCACCGCGACAAGGTGGCTCAGATCACCCAGGCTCAGCTGCGCCAGATCGCCGAGAAGAAGATGAAGGACCTCAACGCCAACGACATCGACGCGGCGGCCAAGATCATCGCGGGCACCGCCCGCTCGATGGGCGTGGAGGTGGCCTGAGGTGGCCCACGGGAAGGCATACATCGAGGCGCGCAAGCGCCTTGACCGGGAGCACGAGTATTCGCCCGCCGAGGCGATCGCCCTGGTCAAGGAGCTCAGCCGCGTGAAGTTCAACGAGTCGGTCGAGGTGCACGTGCGCACCGGACTCAACGTCCGGCACGCCGACGAGCAGCTCCGCGGCACGATCGCGCTCCCCAACGGCCTCGGCAAGAACGTCAAGGTGGCCGTGTTCGCCCAGGGCGACAAGGCGCGCGAGGCCGAGGAGGCCGGCGCCGACGTGGTCGGCGCTGAGGACCTGGCCGAGAAGATCCAGAACGGCTTCGACGACTTCGACGTGGCCATCGCCACCCCGGATCTGATGCCGGTGGTCGGTCGCCTGGGCCGTATCCTCGGGCCGGCCGGAAAGATGCCGAACCCCAAGATCGGCACCGTCACCGCCGACGTGGCCCGGGCCGTGGGGGAGTCCAAGTCGGGCAAGGTCGAGTACCGCACCGACCGCAACGCGATCGTCCACCTGGTGATCGGCAAGCGCGACTTCGAGGAGCGAAGCCTGCTCGAGAACTATGCGGCCGTGATCGAGGAGCTGATGCGCGCCAAGCCGTCGGTGGCCAAGGGCCGCTACATCCGCTCGGTCACCTTCGCATCGACGATGGGTCCCGGCATCAAGGTCGACCCCTCACGGACTCGGGACATCGTGGAGGAGCAAGTCGCAGCGTAGGCTGTAGAGACACCGACAAGAGACGAAGCCCCAGACCTTCGGCAGCGCCACCGGCGCATAAGCCCGGAGCAGGCGGAGCCTCGACGCTGGCGGCGCCGTGAGCGCCCCCGCCTTCGAAGCCCGCCGCCCGGCGGGTTTTTTCTTGGGAGAGATATGAACCGAGACGAGAAGGCAGCAGTAATCGAAGAGGTGGCCGGCGAGATCAACTCCGCGCAGGCCGTGTTCGCCGTGGACTATCGCGGCATCACGGTGGCCCAGGTCAAGGACCTTCGGGTGCGGCTGCAGGACTCCGACACCCAGCTCCGGGTGGTCAAGAACTCGCTGACCGAGCGCGCGGCCGATCAGGCCGGCGCCCCAGAGCTGAAGCCGCTCCTGGTCGGGCCGACGGCGCTGGCGTTTGTGAGGGGTGACGCGGCTCTGGCCGCCAAGGTCCTCAGCGAAGTGAGCCGGGCCCTGCGGATCCTCGACTTCAAGGGCGGCCTGATGGAAGGCGCCGTCCTCACCGCCGAGGACTTGCAGTCGATCGCGCGGCTCCCGTCCCGCGACGTCCTGCACGCACAGCTGGTGGGCACCGTCGCCTCGCCGCTGTCGGGCCTGGTCCGCACCCTGAATGCGCTGATCAGCGGCTTGGCCGTGCAGCTCGGTCAGATCGCGGAGCAGGGCCTGGTGGGCGGCAACGCGCCGGCGGCTGAAGCCGAGGCGCCGGCGGAACCTGAATCAACTGAAACTGAACAACCGGAAGGCGAGGCCGCGTCGGACGCGGCGGAGTCCGACGCATAAGGAGGAAAACATGCCCACGACTGAAGAGTGGATTGACGAGCTCAAGAGCATTTCGGTACTGGAGCTCTCCGAGCGGATCAAGGCGCTGGAGGAGGCCTTTGGGGTCTCCGCCACCGCGGTGGCGGCGGCCGCCCCCGCGGCGGCCAACGGCGGCGGCGATGGTGCCGGCGCGGAGGAGGAGCAGAGCTCTTTCGACGTCGTCCTGACCGCGGCAGGCGACAAGAAGATCCAGGTCATCAAGGTCGTCCGCGCGGCGACCGGTCTGGGCCTCAAGGAGGCCAAGGCTCTCGTCGACGAGGCTCCCAAGCCCATCAAGGAGGGCGTTGACCGCGCCGAGGCCGACAAGCTGAAGACTGAGCTGGAAGAGGCCGGCGGGAGTGTCGAGCTGAAATAGCTGGTTCTGTCTGAGCGAGGGCCCCGCCCCTCTGCCTCACCCGTGGCGCTGACGCGACGGGCTCGGGCAGAGGGGTGGGACCCTCTGCAGTTTCTTCACGCGGATCTCGCTGAGGTGCACAAACCCGCGGATCGGTCTCATTCCTCTGAGCCACTGAGTGTGTCGCTGCGCCCGCCTTCGCGCGAGTGCGCCACAGTGGCGAGCTCCTCACGCAGCTCTGCTGCGATCACGGAGATGCGATTGCTCTGCTCGTACAGCCCTGCCCGAAGCATCTCGAGTTCACGGTTTTGCGCCGCGGGATCCAAATCGCGCTGACCGCGCAGCTGACGGGCAACGTAGCGGACCAGGCTCGCCAGTTCACGCCGAGCTCCCGGACGAGACATCACTGAGGGTGATACCTGAAGCGCGCTAATGGGAATGTCGACAGGATCAGACTCAGCACGTTTCTTGGCTATCACCAAGTCTTGACCGTGCGAGCCCTCAGGAAGATATCCCAGAAGTGCGAAGTAGCGGACCCAGTGCTCGAAGACGTACCACGGTGCATGGATCGTCGAGTGGTAAAAGTCCGGATGTGTCGATCCGATGAATGCATCGTCGCGGATGAACAAGATTCCGCGCGACTCCAGTTCGTGCCGCCACTGCCAGAGGAGCGGGTCTCGCTCATGCATCCGAGAGAGGCGATTCCAACTGGCCGTGCCCTCGACGGTGAGAAGCAGGAGACCTCCTGGTGCTGTAATGCGCTGCAGCTCCGCGAGCCATACATCCTGCATTTCCTCATCGAGATGCGAAAAGACACTGTGATTGATGATCAGGTCAAAGTAATCATCGGGGTATGGCAGCGGCGGCTCATGCGGAGCCACTACAAACTTCCCATAGCTGACATTTCGAGAGAGCCACTCAATCATCTCGGCATCAATGTCAGTACCGTGGATTTCAACCTGTGTCGAGATTTGCCCCAAGTGGCGAATAAAACGCCCGCATCCACATCCGAAGTCGAGTAGCCGGTTGAAGTCACTGAATTCCTGACCGGCGACTGCAAGCGCCTGCTCGAACCCCTTCAGGTGCTCGAACGCACGCACATCAAAGGCGTCCACGGCGGCGGCCGTGCGGTCAGTGGAGAAGCTGGGCACGACACGAAGGATCAGGTCGGCTGGCGGTAGTGGTGGACGCTCAGCAACCAGTGAAAGCGGCATTCACCGAGTATACCTCGCTGCAATCCCGCTGGACCTTCGAACGGTGGCGGAGGATCTGCTAACCGCCACTGTGTCGAATTGGGAGCCGCGCG
>Ga0182024_10012969_pt1 | contig 16394 bp, 9 predicted proteins | sample P32metaG_FD_120480 | JGI IMG/M metagenome (GOLD analysis project Ga0182024, IMG submission 120480) | Permafrost microbial communities from Stordalen Mire, Sweden - P3-2 metaG (Illumina Assembly) | ecosystem: Environmental > Terrestrial > Soil > Wetlands > Permafrost | place: Sweden: Stordalen... | reverse complement strand
TCCAATTCGATCGTGATACCGGATTGCACTCCATCCCCCGCCACGTCGGCATCGAGCGTGCTCTCTGGATCGCTCGCGTATTTCACCTGATCATGCTGCTCCTGCTGATCGCCTTGATCCCGGCATTCGCTCTGGGCAAGCTCGCCATCGCGGGCGTAATCGCCATCACATTGCTTCTGCTCTACGAACATTCTCTGGTCAAGCCCGACGATCTCTCCAAACTCAATGCCGCCTTCTTCACTATGAACGGCGTAATTTCCATAGTGTTCGCCGCATTCGTCGCGGCGGATATTCTCCTGCGAAGATAGGATTAAGAAAGGGCATGGGGAGGCAACCGGTTGACTCTGGTTGCGTCGACAATTTCATACCATTCGGGATTTTGAGCGCTATGGCCTGTTAACAGAGGCTATTTAGTCACCACGAATTGCGGATTGCTGTTGAGCGTTCCGGCTGGCGTCACGACAGAGACTGTGCCCGTGGTCGCGCCCGCTGGAACAGTCGCCGTGATGTATGTATCGGATTCGACGGTGAAGGTCGCCGTTGTGCCGTTAAACGTGACGCTGGTTGAGCCGGTCAGCCCATTGCCCAGGATGATGACGCGCTTGCCCGCCTTGGCCGCCACGGGCACGGTCTCGACCAGCGGCCCAAGCCCAACTGAGTAGCTGAAGACGTTACCATAGCCGTCAGCACCCCCAGCGGTTGTCGTCCCGATGAATTCACCATTCGTGGCCTGCCCCAGCGCATACCCGGGATTTTCGCCCGTACAGCTAGAGGCACTGCAAAAGTTGTAAAGCGAACTGAACACGCCCGCCGACGTGATCTCATAGATGGTGCCGCCGCTATTGCTCCCGCCCGCATTCGTAGTTCCGTAGAAATTACCGTCGCTGGCCTGGATGAGCCCAGAAACCGGGAAAGCACCGTCGTCCGCGTAATCGAAGCTGTGCAGGACGATCAGTTGGTTGGTGGTTGTGATCTCAAAAACATTACCGTAACCGTTGGCTCCGCCGTATTGCGTTGTACCGTAAAAATTCCCGCTCGAGTCTTGAATCAACCCCCCCAACGGCTCCGAGCCATCAGCGCAGCCAGCCTGGGCGCAGAAGCTGTAGAGCGTCTTGAATACGCCAGCCGACGTGATCTCGTACACTGTGCCGGCGCCACCATGGGCTCCTCCCGCCTCTGTGGTCCCGTAGAGATTCCCGTTGCTGGCCTGCATGGGTCCGGAGAGGGGGTAGTAGCCATCTGTGCAATTGCTCTTAGAGCAGAAACTATAGAGCACCTTGAACTTCCCCGCCGGGCTCACTTCGAAGATAGCGCCGTTGCCGTTGGTCCCGCCACTAATTGTCGCTCCATAGAAGTTCCCGTTGCTGGCCTGTACTAGCCCAACTGGATACTGGCCGTCTGTGCAGCCGTCCGTCAGGCAAAAACTGTAGAGTGTGGTCAGCTTGCCTCCGAGAGTCATCTTGAAGGCCGTGCCAACACCGTAGGCTCCGCCTCCAAGCGTGGTGCCGTAGAAATTTCCATCGCTGCCCAGCACCAGCGCCGACTGGGGGTAGTCCCCATCAGTGCAGTTGGTCGTGGCGCAAAAGCTGTAGAGGTCGGTCAGCTTGCCAGCGGGCGTCACTTTGAAGACAGTCCCGTAGCCATACTCCCCACCGCCGTATGTGGTCCCGTAGTAGCTGCCGTTGGTGGCCTGAATCACAGATCCGTAGTATGGATCTTCACCGTTCCCTCCGTTGAAGCTCGCGAGCGTGGTAAAGGTTTGCGCCTGGGCGCACACCGCCAGGCTGAGGGTGATGGCTGCGGCCGTGAGGAGTTGATGGAAAAATCTCATCGACTTCATTTTGCTCTCTCCGTGAGGGAAACTATCGAAAGCTGGAGCCTTCTGCGGGGGAGCGCAGAGAAATTACGGGGCTGGGTTACAAAGGTCAGGAACATTGCACAGGCTCGGGGGAGCGTCGTCAAGATGAAAGATTTTGCAACCCTCGCCTTCCCAATTGGCGCTATATCGCCATTACGCTCATTGAGCTAATGCGGCTTCCTCGGCGCAGGGAGCCCTCCCAAGAGTGCATCGAGAGCCTCTGATGGATCCGCAGTTCCTTCAAGGTCCTTATAAATGTCCCTGAACTTCAGCCGCACTCCCGCCAGTATCTCTTTGTCCGCCAGAAGGTGGTCTAGGAGCTTCTGCCAATTTTGTACCTCGCGATGTTCGAGTACGAGTTTCAAGGCGATGTTTTCCAGGAACAGGTACTCAGTGGCACGGAGAACGGTGGAGAGGCGCTGCTTCTCTTGTTTGGTCATTGGAGAAAAGGGACAGCTTCAGGGTGACAGTCTAGCGCAACAATGCTTTCGAGCGAGGGAAAGCGGGGTTCTGTCGGGGCAGAAGTGCTGCAGAATCGCGATCGCACCCGCTGACCCGCGTCCCGAGGGCAATCGCCCGCGCCTGTTTCAGGAGTAAACTAATCCCCGCAAGGCCACAATCAAATCAACGTAAAGGAATAATCATGACAGCGCGACCTGCCGTACGTGTAACGGCGGCACTCATACTTCTCTCAATGCTCTGTGGGCGGCTTGGCGCTCAGACCCAGTCTCCCGCGGCTACGCAGACTCCCCCACTGCCGCCCGGATTGGATACTCGCTTTATCGATACCAGCGCGGATCCGTGTGTCGATTTTGCGCAGTACGCGTGTGGCAACTTCAGCAAGCTGTATCCCATACCGAACGATCGTTCTGGATACGGGACCGGCGCGATGGTGGCCGAGCACACTGAAGTTATCCTGCAGAGCCTGATCGAAACCGCCGCTGCTGGTGGCGCAAAGCGCAGTGCCAACGAACAGAAACTCGGCGACTTCTACGCTTCCTGCACCGACACCGCTGCCATCGACAAAGACGGCTTGAAGCCGCTGCAACCTGAACTCGACCGCATTGCGGCCTTGACCAGCAAAGATCAATTGTCCGAACTATTGGCTCACTACCAGCTGATTAACGACGGGGCTTGGTTCAACTTCGGCGAACAGCAGGATTTCAAAGACGCCCGCAAGCAGATTGCAGTCGTCGATCAAGGCGGCCTGGGATTGCCGGAGCGCGACTATTACTTCCGCACCGGCGACGTCGCCGAGAAGACGCGCGTCCAGTATGTCCAGCACATCACCAACATGTTCAAACTCATGGGCGAACCCGATAGCAAAGCCGCTGCCGACGCGCAGAAAATCATGCTGTTGGAAACTGCCCTTGCCAAAGTTTCCATGGATATTACTTCGCAACGCGATCCCAAGAACATTTACCACCTTATGCCGGTGTCGCAGCTCGCCACTCTCGCGCCGGGAATCGCCTGGGATCGTTTTCTTAAAGCCGTTGGCACTCCGCCGGTCACGGAGCTGAACGTGACCAACCCAGACTTCTTCAAGGGGATGAACGCGCTGCTCGCTTCCACTGATTTGGAAACCGTGAAGACCTATCTGCGCTGGCAATTGATCCACGCCACGTCCGGCCTGGTTCTGCCGCAGGCTTTCGATAATGAAATCTTTGATTTTTATCGGCGCAAGCTTGCCGGGCAACCGGAACAACGGGCGCGCTGGAAACGCTGTGTGCAAGACACGGATGGTGCTTTGGGCGAGGCAATTGGACAAGTCTACGTCGCGAAGGAATTTCCTCCCTCGAGCAAGCAGGCCACGGTTCAGATGGTGCATGACATTGAGGCGGCCATGAATCAGGAGATCGACACTCTCACCTGGATGGGCGCCGCCACGAAAGCCCGTGCCAAAGTAAAACTGCATGCCGTCGCCGATAAGATCGGCTATCCCGACCGTTGGCGCGATTATTCGAAACTTACCATCGTGCGGGGAGACGCGTTCGGCAACTCACAGCGCGCGGTTGAGTTTGAAAATCGCCGGCAGCTCGCTAAGATTGGAAAGCCAGTCGATCGCGGCGAGTGGGGCATGAGTCCGGCGACCGTCGATGCCTACTACAGCGCAACCATGAACGACATCAATTTTCCTGCCGGTATTCTCCAGTCTCCGTTTTACGATCCGCACGCGACCGACGCCGAAAACTACGGCCACGGCGGCGCCATTGTGGGCCATGAGCTGACGCACGGCTTTGACGATCAGGGCCGCCAGTTCGACGCCAACGGCAATCTCGACGATTGGTGGACGCCCGAGGACGGCAAGAAGTTCGACGAGATGACCGAGTGCGAAGTAAAGGAATACAGCAACTTCGTCGTCGTGGACGATGTGAAGGTGAATGGCAAGCTGACGCTAGGAGAGAACACCGCCGACAACGGCGGCCTGCGTCTGGCTTACCTTGCATTCCTGGCCGATGCCAGCCGGAAGAATGTCGACCTCACCAAGAAGCAGGACGGCTACACGCCTGTGCAGCAGTTCTTCCTGGGCTTTGGGCAGGACTGGTGCGGCGACACGCGTGCCGAACAACTCCGCCTGCAAGTGCAGACCGATCCCCATTCGCCACGGCAATTCCGCATCAACGGAGTGGTCCAGAACATGCCCGAGTTCGGCCAGGCCTTCGGCTGCAAAACCGGCCAGCCCATGATGCCGGCGAACGCCTGTCGTGTCTGGTGACGTAGCAAAACTAAACCGGCGTCCCCACCCCCTGCGGCGGGAACGCCGGTTTCCCCATTCCCTCTCGGTGACGGAGGGCGTGAAGATCGACATGAATGCCGTCCTAATCATCCTCCAGCTGCGGTCACCGTTTGTCAGACCAATGTAAATAGTTTGTAAAAATTGTCGGGCTTTCTTCGTCACCCCCATTCGTCGCCCATGCTCGCCACCCCTCTTCATCACATCCTGGCGAACACCGTTTCCTTCGTAACTCAATCTCACGCCGCGAAACTGATAGCATAAAGATTCCCCCACTCAACAGCGTGCGTTCACTAGTCCACCTCGGCCTTCTTTTGCTCGTTCTGCCGCTCGCACTTCATGTCGACGCGCAGAGCAACGCCGGAGAACTCCGCCTGAAAGTCACCGGCCCTGACGGCCTGCCAGTTAAGGCTTCCGTCGAACTTCTCAGCCAGGGCAATGAGTATCGCCACACCTTCACGACGGACGATCAGGGCAATCTGAGTGCCAGGCGCTTGCCCTACGGCATGTACCAGGTTCAGATCCAAGTGGAGGGCTTCGCTCCGGTATCGGAGCCGGTTGAAATACGTTCTGCGCTTCCCTTGGATCGCACCATTCGGCTGAGACTAACTTCAGCTTCCGAATCCGTGACGGTCAGCGCAGCCGGCACACTGGTCGATCCTTATCGCGCAGGCTCAGTCAATGAGATGGGTCTGCAGACGATCGAGAATCGATTAACCGCGCTGCCCGGACGCTCTATGCAGGAATTGGTGAACTCAGAACCCGGCTGGCTCTACGAAGGTAATGCGGTCCTGCATCCGCGCGGGTCGGAATATCAAACTCAGTTCGTCGTCGACGGAATTCCCATCACCGACAACCGTTCGCCAAGCTTCGGACCCGAGGTCGAAGCTGATGACGCCGAATCTCTCAAGATCTATACCGCGGGCATTCCGGCGGAATTTGGCAAGAAGCTGGGCGGAGTTGTTGAAGTCAACACGCTCAAGAGCGCAGATCCGGGATTTCACGGACAACTCACTCTGTTCGGCGGCACCTACGATACGGCTGGAATCAATACTCAAGACCAATACACATGGAAAGGGAACACGCTTGGCGTGAGCGCCTCCGGTAACATGACGGGGCACTATCTGAACCCGGTTGTTCCGCAGAATTATACCAACGACGGCACCACCGGCAGCTTTTCGCTGAGCTATGAGCGCGATCTAACTCAGAAAGACCGCCTCACGCTGATTGTCCGCCACGAACTTGCGCGCTATGAAATCCCCAACGAATTTGTGCAGCAGAGCGGAGCGTATGTACCGAACGCGGACAACACGGTCGGCTGCCCACCTGTTCCTCCGGCAGACGAGCCGAGCGATTGCGTGTTCATTCCCGGCGGACAGCTACAGACAGGCGACAACTTTGAAACCGTGGGAAGCGTCGTCTACCAGCACATTTTTTCCTCGAACGCAATCGGCTCACTGCGCGGAATGGCCCGCGATAACTCCAACGATTTTTATTCCAACCCCTCGTCCTGGCCTCTCATTGCCACTCAGCACAATTATTTCAAGGAAATCTATTTCAACGGCAGCCTCTCGGTTCATCACGGCAGGCAGGAATGGAAGGCGGGCGTCGAATCCGACGCGACATTCCTGCACGAAAACTTCAGCTACGTAATGCCCGACTGCGCCGACCCCTTGGATTCCCAATGCCCTATCACTTTGGGGATCCTGGATGCGGGTGCGACAATTTTTGCCTTTACCGGCAGCCGTCCGGATCTCGAACAGGCGGCTTATGTGCAGGACGCCATTCGGCTCGGCAACTGGACAGTCAATGCCGGCCTTCGCTGGGACCATTATCAATTGCTGGTAAACCAGAACGCGGTGAGCCCGCGTGTCGCCATCTCGCGCTACTTCGCTTCGACCGGCGTAAATCTTCACGCCTCCTACGACCGCATCTTCCAGACGCCATCGTTCGAGAACATTCTTCTCTCCAGTTCTCCCACTGCAGAGGCTCTGGACACCAGCGTGCCCGCACTGCAACTCCCGGTTCAACCTTCTCACGGAAACTATTATGAAGTGGGAGCGACCAAAGCATTCCTTCAGAAGCTGCGTGTGGATGCGAACATGTTCCGCCGTGACGTGAACAATTACTCCGACGACGCGCAAGTTCTCAGCACCGGCATCAGCTTCCCCATCGCGTTCAGGAAAGCCATTCTCTACGGCGCTGAAGCCAAGCTAGAAGTTCTTCGCTGGGGACGATTCTCCGGCTTCGCCAGCTACTCCTACATCGTAGGAAATGTGTGGAACCCGGTAACCGGCGGTCTGTTTCTTGGGGATGACGCCACGGGCGCGACAACTCAGTTGACCGGACATTTTCCCGATTCGCAGGACCAGCGGAATACGGCGCGAGGCCGTGTCCGCTATCAGGCCGCCTCCCGGTTGTGGTTCGCCGTGGGATGCGAATACAACAGCGGACTGCCGTTTGAACCGGACTTAACCCCTCAGCAATACGCGACGGAATACGGTCAGCCGGTGATCAACCGCCTCAATTTTGATCGCGACCGCATCAGCCCCTACTTCACGCAGAATGCTTCGGCGGGAGCCGATCTCTACCAGCACGAAAAACGCTCGGTACGATTACAGGCCGACGCCCAGAATCTTAGCAACGAACTAGAAGTAATCGACTTCGGAGGACTGTTCTCCGGCAACGCGCTAGGCCCGTCGCGGGAGTATACCTTTCGCCTGGTTACGACATTCTAGGCGACGAAGCGATCACCAGAGGATTTGTCATCCTGAGCGAAGCATGACCGTCTGAAAGACGATCATGCGCAGTCGAAGGACCCCTAGCAGCCAATAGCGTCGGCGGCCTCAAGAGGAATTTCAGTCCGCGAGGCGAGGCGCTATCCCGCCCGCTTGAAGTACTGCACCGCGCGCTCATGCTTCTGCGCGGCCGCCCGCGACGAAAACGTTCCCAGGTTCTTCCGTTTCCCCGTCTTCGCGTCTTTCTTGCGGGAATACAAGCGATACTCGCCGGATTGTAGTTTGCGAATCATGGGGAAGAAGATGCCAACTGGAGACGTCCAGGTTGGCGAGCAAATCAAAACCGCATCAAGCAGCAGACCAATCCGTGCAAATCTGTGGCAAAAGCTCATACCACGAAATACTTGGCGCCAGGATGATGCACAACGAGAGCCGAAGTGGATTGCTCAGGCTCCAGAAGAAATCCTGAAGTCAGCCGCACGCCAACATTTTCTTCCGGCTTGAGCAGCACAAATAATTTCGTCTGATCCTCAAGATTCGGGCACGCGGGATACCCGAACGAATATCTCGACCCTCGATACTTCTGATGAAACAAATCGCGAATCGCAGGGGCATCATCACCCGAGATTCCAAGTTCCTCGCGCATTGTCTTGTGATGCAGTTCCGCCAGCGCCTCTGCCGTCTCGACGCTCAGTCCGTGAAGATACAAATACTTCGTATACTCTCCGCCCTCAAACAATTTCTGAGTCTCAATCGAAGCCTTGGCCCCAATCGTCACCAGCGAGAATCCAATCACATCCATCTTTCCGGAATTCTTGGAAGCAAAGAAATCAGAGATACAAAGGCGCCGTCCCTCCCGCTGCCGCGGAAAAGTAAACCGCAGAAGTTCCCTCTGTGCTCCCTTGTGTCCCCTGTGTTCAGGATTGTGATCTTCTGGTTCATAGATGACCACATCATTTCCGTCACTCTGACAAGGGAAATATCCGTAAACCACCTTAGGCTCAAACAATCCTGACGCTGCGACCTCCTCTTCCAACTTCTTCTTGATCGGACGAAACTTGTCCTCCACCAACCGCACGTAATCTGCCTGCGAAGCCGTCTTCAACTGCCACTGATTCTTAAACAACGCAGTCTCGTTGATGTATGGAAACACTTCTCGCACGTCATAATGCTTCACCCGAACTCCCCAAAACGGAGGTTCTGGAATATTCGGCGCGTCTGTGACCACTACACTCCGCTCAGCAAACACCGGACCGGTTTCTTCATCCACCGCTGCCGCCTTCGCGTACTCCTTCACCGTTCGCCCGTCTAGCAAACGCGCCTCACGCGCGCCGTTCGCGGTCACCAGATCTTCCATGACATGCAGTCCGGCAAATGCATCCTCCGCATAAAACACAGCGTTCGCGTACTCCCGCCGCAAATCGTCTTCGACATACTTGCGCGTTAAAGCCGCGCCGCCACATATGACAGGGAACTCGAGCTTCTGCCGCTGCAAGTCCTGGATCACATATTTCATCTCCAGCGTCGACTTTACGAGCAGCCCGCTCAGCCCAATCGCATCCGCGCCATGTTCCTGCGCTGCGCTGATAATTTTGTCGCCCGGCTGCTTGATGCCGAGGTTCACGACCTTGAATCCGTTATTCGACAAAATAATGTCCACCAGATTCTTTCCAATATCGTGGACATCGCCCTTCACGGTCGCAAGCACAATCGTGCCCTTTTGCGACCCACCGGCCTTCTTCTCCATCTTCGGCTCGAGATAAGCCACGGCCTGCTTCATCACGCCCGCCGAATCGAGAACAGAAGGCAGCTGCATTTTGCGCGCGCCAAACAGATCGCCAACGGTCTTCATCCCATCGAGCAGTACGGTGTTAATTAATTCCAGAGCTGAGTAAGAACCAAGCGCTTCTTCCAGCAACTCCTCCAAAGATTTCTTATGCGCGCCCTCGCCCACTGATTTCTCGCCATTGATAATGGCAAACTTCAATTTGTCCTCGACCGAGAGCGTGTCCACGTGCGCAGTGGTCGAAGCCGCCGGCTTGCCCTTCAGGCCGGCGAAATGGTTCATGTATTTCTGCAGCGGATCGCCATCCGATTCGTCCCGGAAGATCAGCTTCCGCGCCAGTTCGACTTCTTCCTGCGGAATCTTGTACAGCGGATAAATCTTCGTGTAATTCACGATGGCCATATCGAGGCCGCGATTTACCGCCTCATGCATGAACACCGAATTCAGCACCCGCCGCGGGTAAGCATCGAGCCCAAACGAAATATTGCTCACTCCGAGAATCGTCTTAACATCGGGCAATTCTTTTTTGATCTTTTCTACAGCCTTGAGCGTCTCGATCCCCGCGCTGCGGTATTCATCCTGCCCAGTAGAAATCGGCAACGTCAGTGCGTCGAAAATCAGATCGGTTCCATCCAGCCCATACTTTTTCGTAGCCAGATCGAAAATCCGATGCGCGATCGCCGCCTTCTTTTCCGCCGTCAGCGCCATTCCTTCTTCGTCAATGGTCAACGCAATCACCGCCGCGCCGTAACGCTTCGCCATCGGCAGCACCAGCGACGTTCGCTTTTCGCCATCTTCCAGATTGATGGAGTTAATGATCGCCCGCCCCGGAATCCGCTTCAACGCCTCTTCCACCACATCCGCCTCGGTCGAATCCACCAGAATCGGTGCCGGCACGCGCGTGGCAATCCTTTCGAGAATCGATGAGACGTATCCCTTCTCATCCTCGCCGACGATGGCGCAGCACAAATCCAGCATGTGCGAGCCTTCATTCACCAGTTTCTTCGCCAGCGCCAGGATGTCGTCGTATTTCTTTCCCTGCACCAGCTTCCGGAAATGTTCGACACGCGTAGTCGTATTCATTTCCTCGGCAACGATCAACGGCTTCGGTTCGAGATCAAGAGGAACGGAAGTGTACGCGCTCGAAGCCGCGCCCACGCGCTTCACGTCGCGTTTAGCGGGTTCGACCCCAGAAACCGCATCCACCACGGCTTTCAGATGCGCAGGAACCGTGCCGCAGCATCCGCCCACAATGCGCACCCCGTAATCGACGACGAAATGTTTGTGATACTCCGCCAACTCTTGCGGAGTCAGCTTGTACACAGCGTGCCCGCCTTCGTTGTGCGGCAGGCCCGCGTTCGGCAGGACCGAAACTTGCTTCGTTGAATTCAGCGCCAGATAACGGACCGCGTCGTTCATCTCCTTAGGCCCAGTCGCGCAATTCAATCCGAGAATGTCTACATCGAACGGCTCCAGCGCCGTCAGCGCGGCGCCAATCTCCGTACCCAGCAGCATCGTTCCGGTTTCCTGCAACGTAACCTGCACCGTCACCGGCAGCCGCTTGCCCGCCTTCCGCATCGCTTCCCGCACGCCAATAGTGGCGATCTTCGCCTGCAATAAGTCCTGGCAAGTCTCGATCAGCAGAATATCCACTCCGCCCTCGATCAATGCCGCCGCCTGCTCCTCGTACGCCGCCGCCATCGCTTCAAAACTGATGTGACCCAGCGACGGCAGCTTGGTCGTCGGCCCCATCGATCCCGCTACGAACCGCGGGCGATCCTTAGTAGAGAACTGCTGCGCCACTTCGCGCGCCAGTTGCGCCGCCTTCACGTTGATTTCGTGTACGCGATCCGGAAGTTCAAACTCGCTCAACACGATTCGCGATCCACCGAATGTGTTGGTCTCGACGATGTCGCAACCGGCTTTAAAGAAGTCGGCGTGAATATCCCGAATAATATCGGGACGGCTCAGCACCAGCACCTCGCTGCAGTTTTCCTTACCCCAATAATCGTCGAGGGTAGGATTGCGCGCCTGGATGTTAGTCCCCATCGCGCCGTCGTAAACCACCACGCGCTCTTTCACGGTCTGTAGAAAATCAGTCATTGGTCGTTAGTCGTTAGTCGTTCGTCGTTTGGTCAATGCCCTCGATTAGCTTAGGGCGAACGACCAAAGACGAACGGCCAACGACGCTTTTCCTCAACACAAACGCCGGCCCCGAGGACCGGCGTGGTGATCGACTGCGCACTCTCTTCGGAATCTAACTCCCGGCAACCATCTCCTTGGGAGCTCCACCATCCACGTCGGCCTGATTGAATACGACGTTGGCTCCCATGTGTGCTGGCCGTGAGGCCAGCATTTGCTCCTTGCGGTAAATGAGATTGCTGGCGTTGAACGTAGCCAGCTCAAATCCGTGCCCGTGGGTAATCGCGTCGGTAGGGCAAGCCTCCACGCAATACCCGCAAAAGATACATCGATTGTAATCGATGTTATAAACCTTGGCGTAGCGCTCTGCGCCGCTGACGCGGTGTTCGGCGGTGTTGTCAGCAGCCTCGATGTAAATGCAATTCGATGGACAATTCGCCGCGCACAAGAAGCACGCCACGCACTTTTCCAGCCCGTTTTCGTCGCGCTGCAGCACGTGAGCGCCGCGGAAGCGGGCTTCAATGCGCGCGCCGCGCAGCGGCCCTTTACCATCGGGATAATTTTCCACGGTGGTCGGCTGGAACATCTCCATGAAGGTGATGCTCATGCCTTTGGCGATGGCGGCGATATTTTTCAGGACCGGCATGTTCTTCTAGTATACCGAATTCAGAGGATCGACGGCGCGTCTGAACCCGCCACGGGTTATGAACTGACGTGCGATCCCCGCGCTCGCGGTAGACTGGCTACTGACTCTATGCGCGTGCGCGTGCTTTTCTTCGGGATGTTGAAAGACCTGGCGGGCAAGTCCAGTGACGTGCTCGAACTGCCTGACAAGGCGGTGGTACGCGATGTGCTCGCTCATTATTCGTCCGAGCTTCCGCGGATGAGGGCAGTGCTCGCGTCGATCGCTGTGGCGCTCAATCATGAGTATGCGGGGCAGGATGCTGTGCTGAAGTCGGACGACGAAGTTGGCTTGCTGCCGCCAGTGAGCGGCGGGTCGGGACGGGCGACCATTGTCCGCGGTGCGATCGACACTCCAGGAGTCCTGGCGCGCATCAAGCATGGCGAAGATGGGGCCGCCGTGGTGTTCGAGGGAGTGGTGCGCAACCAGACGCGGGGACGCCGAACTCTCTATCTCGATTATGAAGCTTACGAAGAAATGGCGCTGGCTGAGATGGAGAAGTTGGCCGAGCAGGCGCTAAAACAATTCGCAGTGCGTGACGTTGCGTTGGTTCACCGGCTGGGGCGACTCGAGATCGGCGAAACCAGCGTACTGATCGTGGTCGCATCGGCTCACCGCGCGGCCGCGTTCGACGCTTGCCGATGGCTGATTGATACGCTCAAGCGGACGGTTCCGATCTGGAAGAAAGAGTATTTCGAAGATGGAGCCGTGTGGGCGGATGGGGAAGCGTTTCCGGAAGAAGTTCGGCGCGGAAATTCGTAGCCTGAGGCAGCCCCGGACAGGAGTGCGCATCTAAGTGAGCGGTTGAGGATGGCAGAACGCGCCTCGCTGCGCTCGCTGGACTCTTCGGCTTTGCTCAGGGCAGGCTTGCGAGGCGGCCGTCCCACACAGTCACCAAGAGCCCCACGTATACTTTTTACTGAATGAGAAAATTCTTTACCGCGACTCTGCTGTTGCTGGCCTCCGCCGCCTACGCGCAGCAGGCTCCGGCGCAGAAGCAAGCTCCGTCTCAGCCGGAGACTACGCTTAAGGTTGACGTCAAGCTGGTAAATGTCTACGTGACGGTGACCGACGATCACGGAGCTCCCGTGGGCGGACTCAAAAAAGAAAATTTTGTCGTGCAGGAGGACGGGCGCGAGCAGAAAATTTCGGTGTTCGATAAAGAATCGGCGGTGCCGCTGTCGATTGCGCTGGCAATCGATACCAGTTTGAGCACGCGTCATGACTTGCCGCTCGAGCAGGCTTCGGCTAAGCGGTTTGCGCGGGCGATTCTGCGCCCGGTGGACGCGTTGTCGGTATATGGCTTCAGTGAGACGGTGTCTCAAGCGACCGGCTACACCGCGGAGCTGAAACGCATTGACGAAGGCATCGACCACATCCGCCTGGGTGCGGCCACGGCGCTTTTCGATGCCGTGTATGTGACCTCCCGCTCACTCGACAAGCGCCAGGGACGGAAAGTCATCGTCCTGATCACCGACGGAGGAGACACGATCAGCCGCGTCGACTACAAAGAGGCGGTGCACGCGGCCGAGGAGGCCGAAGCCATTGTCTACAGCATCATCGTCGTGCCGATTGAGAGCAGCGCCGGGCGCGAGACCGGCGGCGAGCATGCGCTGATCCAGATCTCCGAAGATACCGGAGGGAAATACTACTACGCGACTTCAATGTTGCAGCTCGACGACGCCTTTCGAAAGATCAGCGACGAACTGAGGACGCAATACTTGCTGGCCTATTATCCGTCGCAGCGCGTCTCGAACTCGCAGTTTCGCCGCATTCAGGTCGCAATCACAGGGCCTGCCGAGGGCGTCGCTTACCATGTGCGAAATCGAGCCGGCTATTACACTACTAAGTCAGACTTTTAAGGGGCAGTTGCCAGTTGCCGGTCGCCAGTTGCCAGCAAGAGCCGCAGCTTGATTGACAAGGATGGTGGATGGTTTGGTATTGTTCGGACTTGCTTCTACACGGCTGAGGATTGATTTTCCATCCTATAAGATCAACTTGGGTTCGCGGGTTTGCTTTTGACGAGGGCGCTCGCGGCAAGTTGAGATGCGCGTGCTTGTCCCATCGAACGGCGATTGCCGATCCAGTCTGTTGTTGCTTTCTTGTTTTTGAAACGGAACTTAAAAAGAGGGTCAGTGAATAGTTTGAATGGAAGGTTTGCCCGGTTGGCCTGTCATTTCTCTCGGTACTTCGCCGTGCGCGTGGCAGTGTTCGCGGTAGTTGCCCTGGCGGTTTCGCCGTTGCTCATCGCTCAAACAATTGGAACGGGAAGCATTGTGGGTTTTGTCGCCGATCCGCAACAGAAGCCGCTCGCTGGCGCAAAGGTGGAGATCACAGATAAAGCCACGGCTGCGGTCATCCATGGGGCCACTTCTTCGGCAGGATTGTATTCCTCGGGACCGATTCAGCCGGGAGATTATGCGGTACGCATCGAGGTCAAGGGCTTCAACATCGCGCATTTGTCCCTGGCGGTTCATGTCGGGAATACGACCCGCGCGGATGTGACCATGCAAGTCGGGACGGAGAAGCCGCGTCCTGAGACTGTGGGCGGTACGGCCGTTAATATCGAGCAGGGCGGCGTGCAGAGCGTGATCGATGGAGAGACGGTTGAGCATTTGCCGATCAGTGGACGAAATCCTCTCGATCTGGCGCAGCTTGAACCTGGAGTGCAGTTGCAGGACGGCGGCGTTCTCGGTGCGAGCAAGGATGGGATCTCTTCGGTTTCAGTGCTGAGCCGGTTCGGGCGCGGCGTGAGGACTGGAGTGGATGGAGTTGACGTCAGTGACGAGACCACTGGCGCTTCCACGCAAAACATTTCGCCGAGCGCGATCCAGGAATTTCAGCTTCCGGAATCGTTGCTGGACCTTTCTGCCGGATCTGCCGCTTCGACCGTGAACATTATTACGCGGTCGGGAAGCGATCAGCTACACGGCGCATTATTTGGTGTGTACCGCGGAGATCAGGGCGCGGCGCCGCTGCCCGCCTCGTCGGCAGGTTCTGACTCTTCTTTTCAGCGGGAACAATTTGGAGCGAATGCTGGCGGGGCGATCATCAAGGACAAAGTTTTCTTGTTCGCCGATGCCGAGCGCACTCAGCAAAATCTGACGTCAATTGAGCCGTTTAGTTATCCGTTTAACACACTGAATACTGTTCTCTCGCAGCCCTACCGTGAGTTCGACACGGACGAACGCGTCGACTGGAACATGCGAGGGAGCACGCGCGCCTTCTATCGCTTCAACTATTTTCAGAACAGCGATCTGCGGCCCGATGGGTCGGCGACTTCCGCACAGCAACTCCGCAACACGAACAACACCGCGACGAATACTTTGGGCGTCGATTTCAATACCGGCGTGTATGCGCACAGCCTTCGGTTTGAATATCTCAAGCTGCGCAACAGCATATCGGATGCGACAAGTGGGCTGAACGCGGCCGACAACCCAATTCCGGGGCTGGGTATTAACATCGGCGCTCCGACTGCAGGGAATTGCGTTCTCAGCGGCGCAAGCAGTTATTGCGGAGGCCCGAGTTGGCTGGCGCCACAAAAGACAGATCAATCTGACAAACTCGCGCGGTATGACGGCAGCAGGGTTTTGGGCGAGCATCTCTTCCGCTATGGAATTGCGTTCAATCGCATCGACGCCGCGCGCCTTGCCGACTACTCTGCGTTTCCGCAAGCGGGAACAACTTCACTAGTGGGGTCTAGTTCTGCCGACCCAACTTCTTACCCCGCGAATTTTGTAACTCTGGGAAATGGAATTGGATTCTCCACGGCGAAATCTGCATTTGGATTTCCCGGTGGAGGACTCACGCCGGATAACCGGATTGAGCTGTACGTCGGAGATCGATGGAACTACAGTCCACGATTTACGCTGACCTACGGCGTGCATTACGTCCACGACACAGGTCGCACCGATAGCAATCTGGGAGCATTGCCGGATCTGAATCAATGGCTGCCGGGATTGGGAGCTGCGGTCCGCAATCCCAACCTGAACTTCGCACCGCAATTTGGATTTGCGTGGGATGCGGGAGGCAATGGCAAGACGGTAATCCGCGGCGGCGCAGGATTATTTTATGAGAGCACGATTTGGCACAGCACGTTGTTGGACAGTCCGGCGCGGCTCGCGAAGGGAATGTTCGCCGATGCTCCGCAGGTTTGTTCCGCAGGATTAGCTGTTCCGTTCGCATGGCCAACCAGTCTGCTACGAGCGACATTTCCTGATGGAGCAGCTACAGTTGTGACAACACCGACGGGTTTGCAGGCGCTGCCAACATTCTGCGGACAGACCATCTCGACGGCCGCGCCCGCGATTCTCGCGTTGAACGGAGCTTATCAAGCTGCGGCTGCGTCCGTTGGTGGCAATCAGCCGAATGGGGCTTTCGTGGGGACGGCACTTACGGCGCTGAATCCCAACGCCGATCTTTTCTATCCGAACTATCGCACGCCGCGTTCGTAT
>Ga0182024_10012968_pt1 | contig 16395 bp, 19 predicted proteins | sample P32metaG_FD_120480 | JGI IMG/M metagenome (GOLD analysis project Ga0182024, IMG submission 120480) | Permafrost microbial communities from Stordalen Mire, Sweden - P3-2 metaG (Illumina Assembly) | ecosystem: Environmental > Terrestrial > Soil > Wetlands > Permafrost | place: Sweden: Stordalen... | reverse complement strand
CGATGATGCCGCGCTTGAACATCGACCAGAAGCCTTCAATCGAGTTCGTGTGGACGACGCCGCGAACGTATTCGCCCTTGGTGTGGCGGACGACCGCGTGCGGGAACTCGTGCTTGACATTGCGGTAGCCCGTCCATTCGTCGGTGACGACCAAATCGACCTTCTCGCTGACCGCTTGCCGCATAAACTGACCCAGCGTCTCGGCGTCGATCGAATTGACAACGCGTGCGACGACCTTACCGCTGCGCTGGATCGCGCCGACAACCGGCACCTTGCCCGAACCGATGCCACCACGGCCGCCGCCGCTGCGCCCGCCATGTTTGTTGTAAGCTTTGCCGCCGACGAAGGTTTCATCGACCTCGACGGTGCCGAACAACTGGCCCTTGGCGCTATTCTGCATCGCGACGCGAATGCGATGGCACATGTACCAGGCCGTCTCGTAGGAGCCGGTGCCGAGCATCCGGTGGATTTGGTGCGCGCTCATGCCCTTTTTCGAGTGGTACATCAGGAACGCGACCTTGAACCACTCGCGCAGGGGATACTTGGTGTTCTCGAAGATCGTCCCGGTGATGACGGAGAACCGATAGCCGTTCTTATTGCACCCCTTGCAAATCCAATGGAACGGCTTGGCCTTGGGCTGCCAGACCTTCGCATTGCCGCAGCGCGGGCAGGTGATGCCGTCAGGCCAGCGACGCGCCACAAGGAATTCCTTGCAGTCGTCTTCGGTCTGGAACCGGGAGAGAAGTTCGTTGAATTTCATAACCCGGAATATAATCTACCGGCGACTTGGTGTCAAGTGCCGGATAATCGCCCTCGCGTTGAGCGTCACGCGGGTGCGCGAGTGGATCATCGACACCATCCCGATGTCGCAGAAGATCGCGATCTCGGCCGGGATCGGTCTGTTTCTCGGCATTATCGCGCTGAAGGATGCCGGCCTCATCGCCGCCAGCCCGGCGACGCTCGTCACCCTCGGCGATCTGAAGGCCCCGGCGACGCTGCTCGCCGCGGCTGGGTTCGTCGTGATGGTCGCGCTCGACCGCCGACGGGTCCCCGGCGCGATCATCATCGCGGTGATTGGCACCGCCTTCGTCGGCATCCTCTGTCACGTGTCGCCGTTCGTCGGGATCGCCAGCCTGCCGCCGAGCCTCGCGCCGACCTTTCTCGCGCTCGGTCTAAAGGGCGCGCTCGATATCGGTTTCGCGACGATCGTCTTCGTTTTCCTGTTCGTCGACCTGTTCGACAATACCGGGACCTTGGTCGGGGTCGCCTATCGCGCGGGCCTCGTCGACGCCGACGGCCATATCCCACGGCTCGGACGGGTGCTGGTCGTTGATTCGGCCGCCTCGATCGCCGGTGCGCTGCTCGGCACCTCCACCGTGACGAGCTACATCGAAAGCGCGGCCGGGGTGCGCGCCGGCGGGCGCACCGGCCTCACCGGCGTCGTCGTCGCCGCACTGTTCCTGCTGACTCTGTTTTTTGCCCCGCTCGCGGAATCGGTACCCGAATACGCGACCGCGCCTGCCCTCCTCTTCGTCGCCTGCCTGATGGCGCGCGGCTTCTCCGAGCTCGATTGGAGCGACGTTACCGAATACGCCCCGGCGGTGGTGACGGCGCTCGTCATGCCGCTGACCTTTTCGATTGCCAACGGAATTGCCTTCGGTTTCATCACCTATGCCGCCGTCAAGCTGCTCGCCGGACGCTGGCGCGACGCGAGCCCGTCGCTTCTGGCTCTCGCGGCAATTTTCGTCCTCAAATATGCGATGTTTTGACAGAAACCGCGTGACGCACGCCTGCGGATGAGTAATATGTTGGCAATAGCATACAGCACGGGCAAACAGCCCGGCCCGAGTTCAGGGAGGTTCTAAATACCGGTCGACGGCGGTGGTCCGCGGTCGGAGAAACGAGAAAAACCGCAGGCAGGGCATTGGCCCTGCCTATTTTTTTGGCAAATGACCGGGTAGCGCGGCATTCGGTGGCGGGCTGAACTGCCGGATTGGCGATTGCTTAACAGGGGTGCGTGATTATCCTGCGCGCCATCACCGAGAGCGAGACCGCGTCCAGACGCAAGGATCAATGCGATGGCAAATACGCACGGCTTCCACTTTTTCATGAACCCCGGTCCGACCAACATTCCGGACCGTATCCTGCGCGCCATGGACCGCGGCTCGATCGACTTCACCGGCGCCGCGTTCAAGGCAATCTCCGACGAATGCTTCGCCGGCCTGAAGCGTATCTTCAAGACCGAGCAGCCGATTCTCGGCTATGCCGCGACCGGGCATGGCGCATGGGAGGCGGCGCTGGTCAATTTGTTCTCGCCGGGCGACAAGGTGCTGATCGTCGAAAGTGGCTATTTCTCGTTGAATTGGGGCCTGCGCGGGGAGTCTTTCGGCCTCCAGGTCGAGACCCTCGCCAATGATTGGCGCCGCCCGCTCGACCCCGCCAAGCTTGAAGCCCGGCTGCGCGAGGACAAGGCGCACGAGATCAAGGCGGTGCTCGCCGTCCATAACGAGACCTCGACCGGCGTCTGCTATCCGATCGCGGCGATGCGCAAGGCAATCGACGCCGCCCGGCACCCGGCGCTGTTCTGCGTCGACACGATCTCCTCGCTCGGCTCGTTCGATTTCCGCATGGACGAATGGGGTGTCGATGTCGTCGTCGTCGGTTCGCAGAAAGGGCTGATGCTGCCGACCGGCATGGCCTTCACCGGGGTCAGCGCCAAGGCGATCGCGGCATGCGCGGTGGCCAAGCTGCCACGCGTCTATTGGGATTGGCGGCGCCTGCTCGGCCAGGGGACGCCGCAGCAGGGCTATTGGAACGGCACCGTCCCGGTCCATTTCTTCTTCGGGCTGCAGGAGGCGCTGCGCATGTTCGAGGAGGAAGGGCTCGACAATGTCTTCGCGCGCCACCACCGGCTCGCCGAGGCGACCCGCCGAGCGGTGCGCACCTGGCGGCAGAATGACGGGCCGGAAATCTTCGCGATCGACCCAAACGGGCTATCCGACACGGTGACCGCGGTGCTGATGCCCGAAGGCCATGACGCGGACGCCATGCGCCAGATCTGCCTCGACAAGTTCAACGTGTCGCTGGGCGGCGGTCTGGGGCATTTGAAGGGCAAGCTGTTCCGGATCGGCCATCTCGGCGACCTCAACGAGGCGATGGTGCTCGGCGCGCTTGCCGCGATCGAGATCGCGCTCGACCTCACCGGCGTGCCGCACGGCAAGGGCGGCGTCCTCACGGCGATGGAGTATCTGTCGACCCAGGCGTGATTGCGGCCGGCGGCTGATAAGCCTATATACCCGCTCGGCGCAAAAGGGACAGGGCGATGAAGGACAAGATCCATCCGGACTACCACGAGATCACCATCCAGATGACCGATGGCACCTCGTACAAGACGCGCTCGACCTACGGCAAGGAAGGCGACACGCTGCGCCTCGACATCGACCCGAAATCGCACCCGGCCTGGACCGGCGGGCAGCAGCGCCTGCTCGACACTGGCGGCCAGCTCGCCCGCTTCAACAAGCGCTTCGGCGGTTTCGGGCCGAAATCGTAGCGGCCAGTCGCCGCCATCCCGACGAAAGCCGGGACTCATCGTTCGGCCGCACGACAGCGGATAAATAGGCTCCAGTCCGCGCTGGAAGCCCACGCCAAGGTTCAAGACGAGGGCGCGGCGGCACGCATCCGGATGCTTGAAACCCCCTTGCGAGTACCTAAATCAGTCTTGCGCGGACGCCCATTCGGGGCCGCGCACTAAGACCGGCACTGGGCCGTTCGGCCGGTGCCAAACCCATGTTGCTCAATGGAGGACTTGGTCATGGATCGCTTTGACTTCTCACCTTTGTTCCGCTCGACGATCGGCTTTGACCGCCTGGCCCGCTTGGTCGACAGCGCCGCTCGCTTCGACACGGCCGCGCCCGCCTACCCGCCCTACAACATCGAGTCGACCGGCGACGAATCCTACCGCCTGACGATGGCGGTAGCCGGCTTCTCGCATGACGAGCTCGACATCACCGTGCAGCAGAACTCGCTGGTGATCTCCGGCAAGGCGCAGAAAGAAGACGAGGAGGCAACCGGCGGCCGCTATCTGCACCGCGGGATCGCCCGCCGCGCCTTCGAGCGGCGCTTCAGCCTCGCCGACCACATCAAGGTCAATGGCGCGAGCCTCGACAACGGCTTGCTCCATGTCGACCTGGTCCGCGAGGTGCCGGAAGAGGCGAAGCCCCGCCAGATCAAGATCGGCACGGTCGAGCAGGCGCAGCCCCAGGTGACCCAGCAAAAGGCCGCGTAACCGCGCTTTCTCTCACCTGCTCAAACGCGAAACGCCCCCGAGGAACCGGGGGCGTTTTTGCGGGTGTGAGCCGGTCCCAAGCCGCGCCGGCATGGATCTTCAGCCAGTCCCGCGTGCCGGCGGTGACGACCAGGCCAGCCCGGCCATCGCGAACGCGCTAAGCGACAGCCGCAATCGACAACCCGCCTTCCCGGATGACGAACTCGATGATCTCGTCGACCCCCTTCCCGCTTCTCAGGTTGGTAAAGACAAATTGGCGCTCGCCGCGCATTCGCCGCGCGTCGCGGTCCATCACCTCGAGGCTGGCGCCGACCAGCGGCGCCAGGTCGATCTTGTTGATGATCAGGAGGTCAGACCGGGTGATGCCCGGGCCGCCCTTGCGCGGGATTTTGTCGCCGGCGGCGACGTCGATCACATAAATCGTCAGATCGGCGAGCTCGGGCGAAAATGTCGCGGCGAGATTGTCGCCGCCCGACTCGATCAGGATCATGTCGAGCCGCGGAAAGAGGCGGTTCAGCTCGGCGACGGCCGCGAGGTTGATCGAGGCATCCTCGCGGATCGCGGTGTGCGGGCAGCCGCCGGTCTCGACGCCGCGGATGCGCTCGGGCGGCAGCGCGCCGCTGCGGGTCAGGAATTCCGCGTCCTCGCGGGTGTAGATGTCGTTGGTGATCGCGACGATCTCGAACCGGTCGCGCATCCGCTTGCACAGATGATCCATCAAGGCGGTCTTGCCCGAGCCGACCGGCCCGCCAATGCCGAGCCGCAACGGTCCGCGATCGGGAATCATGAGCGGAAGAGCCTCGTGTATTGGGTCTCGTGCGCCATCGAGGCGAGGTCGACGGCGAAGGTCGCCGACCCGAAATCTGGCATCTCCCGCGCCAAGGACGCGGCGACCGCCCCGGTGATCTCCGGCTCCAACGCGGCGAGGATGCGCTGCCCGTCGCTCTGCCCGACAAGCCCGAGCCGCAACCCGGCCGACATCAGATTGGCTGCGAAAGCCTGGAGGTAGGCGGTGAGCGCGTCGCTTAGCGCCACTCCACCGCGCGCCGCGGCGGCGCCGAAGGCCGCGGCGTGGCAGATACCCTCACCCGTCGCGCTGCGCGCGCCACCCTCTCCCGCAAGCGGGAGAGGGGCATCTTGGCTGGCGCGTACATCCCCTCTCCCGCTTGCGGGAGAGGGAGGGACCCGCGGCGAAGCCGTGGGAGGGTGAGGGTCGACAGCCCACGCCGCCTCATAGGCAGCGACAAACGCCGCGCCCTGCTGGCCGGATTCCAAAGCCAATTCGGCGGTGGCGCGATAGGCGGCGCCGCGCCGGTTGGCCTCGGCGAGCGCGTCATCGTCGCCCGCGGCGGCGGCGCGCCAGGCGTCGCGCAGGATGTCGGCGTCGAGCCGGCCGCTGCCGTGGACGATGGTCGCCGCGATCCAGCGTTCGAGCGTCGCGCGGTCGCGCACCGCGCCGTCGGCGGCGGCCGCCTCAAGCCCGTGCGAATAGCTGAACGCGCCGGTCGGAAACACCGGCGATGCCCAGGCCAGCAGCCGGTAGAGACCTTCAATGCTCATGGCCGTGAGCCTGCTCGGCGCCGGCATAGGCGCCGGTCTCCGGGTCGAACGGCGCGCTGAGCCGGGTCACGCGCCCGCCCAGCCCCTCGACCATCGCGGCGATGACATGGTCGTCGCGGATGCGCAGCCGCCCCGCGAACGCCTGCACCGGCAGATGCCGATTGCCGAGATGCCACGCCAGACGCAGCAAATCCGTCGGCCCGTCGGCCTCGATCTCGATGACCCGCTCCGCCGCCGCGCAAACAAGCACATAACCGCCATCGTCGAGCTCGAGCCCGTCGCCGTCGGCGAGGTGCTGAGCGCGCGCGAGGTCGAGCAGGAACGGCGTGCCGCTTTCGGCCACCAGACGCAGCCGCCGGCGATGACGGTCGACAAAGGCCAAGGTCACCCGGTCGATCGCCGCCTCCTCCGGCCAGTTGCCGCCTTTATGAACCGCGATCGCCCGACGCATGTCGTTACCCGGTTGTCATTGCGAGGAGCCGAAGGCGACGAAGCAATCTCGTGCGGAAGACTCTCGCTCGGCACGAGATTGCTTCGCCACGCTCGCAATGACAATCATGGGCGTTCAATACAGAAAATACCGCTGCGCCATCGGCAGCACGCTTGCCGGCTCGCAGGTCAGGTGGATTCCGTCGGCGCGCACCTCGTAGGTCTCCGGATCGACCTCGACAGTAGGCGTCGCCGCATTGTGCACCATGCGGCTCTTGTCGATCGCTCGAATCCCGCGCGCCGGCAGCACCATGCGCTCGATGCCGAGCTGCGCCGGCAGCCCGCGCTCGATCGCGACCGCGGGCAGAAAGGTCACCGCCGTCGCGGTCAGCGCCTTCCCGAACGCGCCGTACATCGGCCGGTAATGCACCGGCTGCGGCGTCGGGATCGAGGCGTTGGGATCGCCCATCAGCGCCGCGGCGATCATCCCGCCGCGCAGCACGACATCCGGCTTCACCCCGAAGAACGCCGGCGACCACAGCACCAGATCGGCCAGTTTCCCGACCTCGACCGAGCCGATGTGCTCCGCCAACCCATGCGTCAGCGCCGGGTTGATGGTGTATTTAGCGAGGTAGCGCTTGACCCGGAAATTGTCGTTGCGGTCGGTGTCCCCGGGCAATTTGCCGCGCTGGCGCTTCATCTTGTCGGCGGTCTGCCAGGTGCGGATCAAGACCTCGCCGCAGCGTCCCATCGCCTGGCTGTCCGACGACATCATGCTGAACGCGCCGAGATCGTGCAGGATGTCCTCGGCGGCGATCGTCTCGCGGCGGATGCGGCTCTCGGCGAACGCGACATCCTCGGGAATGCGCGGGTCGAGGTGGTGGCACACCATCAGCATGTCGAGATGCTCGTCGATGGTGTTGACCGTGTAGGGCCGCGTCGGGTTGGTCGACGACGGCAGCACGTTTGGCAGCCCGCACAATTTGATGATGTCGGGCGCATGGCCGCCGCCGGCGCCCTCGGTATGGAAGGCGTGGATGTTGCGGCCCTTGAACGCGGCGATCGTGTCCTCGACAAAGCCGCTTTCGTTCAATGTGTCGGTGTGGATCGCCACCGCGATGTCGAGCTGCTCGGCGACCGACAGGCAGCAATGGATCGCCGCCGGCGTGGTGCCCCAATCCTCGTGCAGCTTGAGGCCGCAGGCACCGGCCTCGACCATCTCGACGAGCGCCTTCGGGTCCGACGCGTTGCCCTTGCCGAAAAACCCGAGATTGACCGGGATCGCCTCGGCCGCCTGGATGATGCGCGCGAGATGCCACGGCCCCGGCGTGCAGGTCGTCGCCGCGGTGCCGGCCGCCGGGCCGGTGCCGCCGCCGAGCATCGTCGTGACGCCGCTGTAGAGCGCGTCCTCGACCTGCTGCGGACAGATCATGTGGATGTGCGAATCGATCCCGCCGGCGGTGATGATCTTGCCCTCGCCGGCGATGATCTCCGTGCCGGGGCCGATGACGATGTCCACTCCCGGCTGGATGTCCGGGTTCCCCGCCTTGCCGATGCCGGCGATGCGGCCGTCGCTTATGCCGATATCGGCCTTGACGATCCCCCAATGGTCGAGGATCACCGCGTTGGTGATGACGGTGTCGACCGCGCCCTCGGCCCGGCTCTTCTGCCCCTGCCCCATGCCGTCGCGGATCACCTTGCCGCCGCCGAACTTGACCTCCTCGCCATAGATCGTGCGGTCGCTCTCGATCTCGATGACGAGCTCGGTATCGGCCAGGCGCAACCGGTCGCCGGTCGTCGGCCCGAACATCGCGGCATAGGCGCCGCGCCCGATCGTGTTCGCCATCAAAGGCTCCCGTTGACGCGGCCGTTGAAGCCGACGACGCGCCGCGCGCCGGCATAGGCGACGAGCCGCACCTCGCGGCTCTGTCCCGGCTCGAACCGGGTCGCGGTGCCGGCCGGGATGTCGAGCCGGAACCCGCGCGCCTTGTCGCGGTCGAAGCGCAGCGCCGCATTGGTCTCGTAAAAATGATAGTGCGAGCCGACCTGGATCGGCCGGTCGCCGGTATTGGCGACGGTAAGGGTCACGGTCGGCCGCCCGGCGTTCAATTCGATGTCGCCGTCGGCGACGAAGATTTCACCGGGGATCATCTTGCCGACTCCTTATTCCCCTCTCCCGCATCGCGGGAGAGGGGAATTCTGCGGTCGTCATACCCCTCATCTAATCGGCTCGTGCACGGTGACGAGCTTGGTCCCGTCGGGGAAGGTCGCCTCGACCTGGATCTCGTGGATCATCTCCGGCACCCCCTCCATGACCTGCGCGCGCGATAGCACGGTGGCGCCGTCGCGCATCAGCTCGGCGACCGTCTTGCCGTCGCGCGCGCCTTCGAGCACGTAATCGGTGATGAGCGCCACCGCCTCGGGGTAGTTGAGCTTCACGCCGCGCAGCAGACGCCGCTCGGCGACCATCGCGGCGACCGCGACGATCAGCTTGTCCTTTTCGCGCGGTGTCAGGTTCATCGACCCTCCCCTTGGGCCTTTTGTTTAGGCATCAAACGTGCCAAAGCCGCGGCAGACGCGGCGGCAATCCCATCGCGGCGGCCCGCAAATGGCAAGCAAGATCGGCATAGGCGCGGCGCACCGACACGGCATCGCCGAGCCAGCGCGCGACCAGCACCCCATTCAGCGCGGTGACGCCGGCTCGCAACCCGTCCGCGGCTAGGCGTTGCCGCGCTTGGCGCGCCGGGTCGACAAAGCGCCGCGGCTCACCGTCCTGCGGCGCGAGGATCAAGGTCGCGCAGGCTTCGGCGCCGGCGAAGCAGGCCGGATCGGCCATGATCGCGGCGACATCGCCCCCCTGATCGTCAGCGACGTGCAGCGCGTCGCCCCAGACGAGGGCGCCGTCGCGACGGATTTCCCAGCCCTCGTGCAGCAGGCCCGCGCCGAACCGCTCGCCCATCGCGATGCGGCCGAAGACGATGATCCCGCCGCCGAGAAACCCGGCGCCCGCCGCCAGCGCGACCCGCGTCTCGCGGCGCAGCCGCGCGCGGTCGAAGAGGATGGTCTCCGGCGGCAGGAATTCGAGCCAGGCGCCGGGCCGGGCTTCGAGGCGCTGGTCGACGATCGTCGTCGCGCCGGTCGAGCGATAGATTTTCTCGGCCGCCGACCCGGTGACATGCGCGACCGCGCCTGCCCCGGCCTCGACCGCGATGTCGACCCGGTCGCCGGCGACCAGCCCGCCGGAAGTCGTAACCAGCACCGCCAGCGCCGCATCCCCTTCCGTGGGGGTCGGGAACAGCGCGCGCAGCGGATGGCGCTCGTAGAGGTGCGCGAGCCGGGTTTTCCCGTCCCGCACGGCAAAACCGATCTCGGCGACGCCGTGAACGGCGGATGCTGAAAACTCAGCCGTCATTCCGGGGCGCTGCGGAGCAGCGAGCCCGGAACCCATGAACACCGGCAACTCAAGATTTTCTCGGACCTTTGGAGAAACCTCCGAGAGGTCCGTGTCCATGGATTCCGGGCCCAGCCCTGACGAGCCGTCCCGGAATGACGATCGAATACTCAATACCCGAGCGCCAGCCCGTCCTTGCGCGGGTCGGAGCCGCCGATCAGCGCGCCGCGCTCGTGATCCATCCAGATCGCCTGGCAGCCGCCGATCGGCACGTTGCGGACATCGATCTGGTGACCGCGGCGAGCGAGGTCGGTGACGATCGACTCGGGGTTGGCGCGCTCGACCTGCAGCTTGCCGCGAAAGGCAAAACTGCGCGGGGCTTCGGCTGCCTGTTGCGGGTCGAGGCCGCGGTCGATCATGCGATGCACGACATGCGCGTGGCCGACCGCCTGATACTGGCCGCCCATCACGCCGAACGGCATCACCGTGCGCCCGTCCTTGACCAGCATCGCCGGGATGATCGTGTGGAACGGCCGCTTGCCCGGCGCGATCGCGTTCGGATGACCGGGGGTGGTGCGAAAGCCGCTGCCACGGTTCTGCAAGATGACGCCGCTTTCCGGCGCGACGATGCCGCTGCCGAACGAGGAGAACAGCGAGTTGATGAACGAGCAGGCATTGCCGTCGCGATCGACCGCGCAGAGATACACTGTGTCCTGGTGCAGCGTGCCGCCGTGCCATTCGTTGCCCGGCAGCACGGCATCGAGCCGGATCTGCCCGCGCGCCCGTTCAGCCCATTCGTCCGACAGGAAGCCCGCGACATCGACATCAGCCTGCGCCGGGTCGGCGAAAAAATCGTCACGCACCCGATAGGCCGACTTGGTGGCCTCGGCGAGCAGATGCAGCCGGTCGGCCTCGCTCAGCGACTCGTCGCCCAGGGAAAAGCCTTCGAGCTGGCGCAGGATCATCAGCGCCGCCAGCCCCTGACCGTTGGGCGGGCATTCATAGATGTCGTAACCGCGATACGGCGCGTGGATCGGCTCGACCCATTCCGCGCGCTGGGCGTCGAAATCCTCCGGCTCGTGCAGCCCGCCCAGTGACTTGAGCCGGCCGACGATGTCGCGCATCACCGCGCCCTCGTAAAAGGCCGCGCGGCCCTCGCGGCCGATCCGGCGCAACGTCGCGGCGAGCGCCGGGTTCTTCATCCGGTCGCCGGCGACCGGCGGCTTGCCGCCGGGCAGCATCAGCTTCGCGGTGACCGGGTCCTGCAGCTTCCATTGATTGCGCGACCAGTCCCAGGCGACGCGCGGGGTCACGACATAGCCGTCCTCGGCCGCCTGGGCGGCCGGCTCCAGCAATTCGCTGAGCGGCTTCGAGCCGTATTCGCGGTTGAGCTCGCACCATGCGTCGACCGCGCCGGGCACCGTCACGGCATGCGGCGTTTGCGTCTCGATCTCGCGCACCTGCCGGTCGGCGTACCACTCGACAGTCGCCTTGCCCGGCGCCCGGCCGGAGCCGTTGAGCGACACCGGCGGCGCGCCCTTTTGCGAATACAGCACAAAACAGTCGCCGCCGATCCCGGTGCTTTGCGGCTCGACGACGCATTGCACCGCGACGGCGGCGATCGCCGCGTCCAGCGCATTGCCGCCGGCGCGCAGCACGTCGAGCCCGGCCAAGGTGGCGCGCGGCGCCGAGGTGGCGACCATGCCGTTGGCCGCCATCGCCGCCGAGCGGCCCGGTACGTTGAAATCCCGCATCGCTTTCCTGTCTCCGCTAACGCCTTGCCCGCGCAATCCAGACAGGCGGCCTTATCGCTTGTCGTGCTGTCTCGCACGGACTTAGCTTGCCGGTCAATTCGCGAGCTTAATCAAGAGCCGCTCGCGCGGCCGGGGAAGAACAATGGACGGCAGCCTTAATTTTCCGGTCGCGACGCCGCCGACACAGGGCGAAACGGTGCCGATCGCGCCCGGCGTTTACTGGCTGCGGATGCGCCTGCCTTTCGCGCTCAATCACATCAACCTGTGGCTGCTCGAGGATGGGCCGGGCTGGACCATCGTCGATTGCGGTTATGCGCTCGACGAGACCCGCGAGGCGTGGGAGCGCATCTTCGCCGAGCGGCTCGGCGGCCGGCCGGTGCGGCGCGTTATCGTCACGCATTATCATCCCGACCATATCGGCAACGCCGCCTGGCTCACCGAGCGTTGGGGCGCGCCGTTGTGGGCGACCGAGAAGGAATGGCTGCACGCCCGGATGCACGCGCAGGATGGCGGCGGGCCCTCCGAGGATGCGCGGCGTGACTTCGCGCATCGCGCCGGGCTGGACGACGAGGCGAGCACCGTCTTCGCTGAGCGCCAGGGCAATTACCGGCTCGGCGTGCCGTCGGTGCCGCAGATTTTTCGCCGTATCGGCGAGGGCAGCGTCATCGAGATCGGGGGACGCGAGTGGCAGGTCATCATCGGCGAGGGTCATGCGCCGGAGCACGCCTGCCTCTATTGCGCCGAGACCGGCGTGTTGATCGCCGGCGACCAGATCCTGCCGCGGATATCGCCCAATATCAGCGTGCAGACCTATGAGCCCGACGGCGACCCGCTGGCGCGTTATCTCGCGTCGTTGAAGAAGCTGCGCGCCGCGCTGCCGCCCGACATCCTGGTGCTGCCGTCGCACAATCTCCCGTTCTACGGCGTGCACGAGCGGATCGATGAACTGGCCGCGCATCACGCGGCGCGTTGCGACGAGGTCATCGCCGCCTGCGCCCGGCCGAAGACCGCGGCCGAATTGCTGCCGGTGCTGTTCCGACGCCAGCTCGACCGCCACCAGATGGGCTTTGCCCTCGGCGAGGCGCTCGCCCATCTGCACTATCTGAAAGGCCTCGGCGCGATTACCCGCACGGCCGGCGAGGATGGCGTCGACCGGTTTCTCGCCGCCTGATTACCTTGACATTTGTAGGGGCATAGGCCATCTGGGCGATGCCCTTCGAATGGGACTTAGCGAAGCAAGAAAGCAATCTTGCCAAACACGGGGTCGATTTCCGTCGAGCTATCGAGATTTTCGACGGTTACGTCATCGAGACACCTGATAACCGACGGGCTTATGGCGAAGTCCGTATCCGCTGTCTCGGTGAGATCGGAGGTCGTGTCTACAACGTGGTTTATACTTGGCGGGAGCCGAATCGCCGGATTATCAGCGCGAGAAAGGCCAATGAAAGAGAAGCACGAAACTACTATTCGCATGACCGCGGAAGAAGCCCGCCGGCTGCCTGACCGGACCGATTACGCTCGCCTCGACGCGATGACCGACGAGGACATCGCCCGTGCCGTCGCCGAGGATCCGGATGCCTGCCCGGTCGACCTCGACTGGACCCAGGCTACGCTCGTGCTGCCGCCCGGCAAGGACAACGTCACCCTGCGCGTCGATCGCGACGTGCTCGCCTGGTTCCGCGGCACCGGCAAGGGGTTCCACACCCGGATGAACGCCGTGCTGCGCGCTTATATGGAAGCCCACCGACATCCTTCTCGCTGAAAGGAAAAAGCATGGCCCGCATCAATCACATCGCCTTGAAGGTCGCCGACCTGGAGACGGCGACGAAATTCTACGAGAACGTCTACGGCTTCAAGCAGGTGCGCACCGGGCGTTCGCGCGGGCACATCTCGCGGCACATGACCGACGGCAACATCGACCTCGCGCTGATGATCTACGACAGCGAGGACGACGAGGAGGCCAAGATGGTCGGGCCGGGCCCGGCGATCCACCATTTCGGCATCGAGGTCGAGGACCACGAGGCGTTCGCCGCCAAGGTCGCGGCGAATGGCGGCACGATCCTGTCGAAGCCCGGCGAGGTGCCGATCAAATACCGCTCGCCCGACGGCGTCATCGCCGAGGTCGTGCCGATGGGCCGCTACGACAAGATGAAAGCCGCGGAATAGGGCTTATTCGGGCTCGGCCAGCTGCCGGCCCGCCGCGACTTCGGTGCGGATGCGCTTGCTGGCCATGAACATCTCGACCGCGTAGGCGGCGATCGCCGCGAGGGTGCAGGCGATCGCCAGCCCGAACGTGACGAACAGCATCGTCGCGATCGGGAAGCCGCCCGTCTCGCCGACGAAGAGCGCCAGCACCGTCACGCAGGTCATCGCCCCGGCCACCGCGCCGAGCGCTACCGCGAAGTCGAGCGCCAGCGAACGCTGGTGCAGGTGCTTGAGGCGCAACGACAGCGTGGCGGCGGTGGCGGCATCCGCGCCGTCGAGCCCCTTGGCGGCCGCGTCGACCTGGTCGGCGACACGCGCCAGCCGGGTCGAGAAGACATTGAGCAGCGTCGCGACGCCCGACAGCAGAAACACCGGGGTCAGCGCGATCTGGATGATATGAACGACCGAGCCGAGCGCGACCGCCGCTTCGGTTGAGCCTATCGGCACGGATCAGCCGGCCGGCTAGAGAGCAGGCGCCTTGAGCGGCTTCAAATCCGCCGCCTTGTGCAATTTGGCCTCGGTCTTTTCCTGCAAGGTCGCGAAGTCGATGTCCTCGACCATCTCGCGCACGACAAACCCGTCAGCGGTGACGTCGATCACCGCGAGGTCGGTGTATATCCGGCGTACGACCCGCGCGGCGGTCAGCGGGTATCCGCAGTGCTTGCGCAGCCGCGGCGAGCCGTCGCGAGTGGTGTGCTCAACCAGCACGCGGACTTCCTTGGCGCCGGCCGCGAGGTCCATCGCGCCGCCGACGCCGGGTGGGAATTTCGGGTCGTCCGTCGTCCAATTGGCGAGGTCGCCGTTCTCCGCCACCTCGAACGCGCCCAAGAGCGCCAGGTCGAGATGCTGGCCGCGGATCATCAGGAACGAGTCGGTATGGTGGATGTAGCTGCCGCCTTTGAGCAGCGTTACCGGCTGCTTGCCGGCGTTGACGAGGTCGAGGTCGATTTCGTTGTCCCCCGGGGCCGGGCCGACGCCGAGCACCCCATTCTCGCTCTGCAGCACGATCTCGCGGCCCTCGGGCAGCACGTCGGCGACCAGCGTCGGCAGACCGATCCCGAGATTGACGTAGACTCCGTCGCCGAGGTCCTGCGCGGCGCGCCAGGCGATCTGTTTGCGGCTGAGCGGCATTATCACACTCCCCGGTTGAGTTTCCGTTCCATCAGCACCTGCTTCTGCTGAGAATCTACAGGTGACACAAGCTTAAGTTGTCCGGTCCGAAACCTTTCCGTATCCTGTCGGGGCGAGATATAGTGCCTATTTCGCAATATTCAATATCGCAATCACACTCAAACCGGCACCACGACCATGCGGTCGATGAAGATGCCGGGGGTGACGATATGCTCGGGATCGATGTCGCCGAGCTCGACGAATTGGCGCACCTGGACGACCGACAGCGCCGCGGCCTGGGCCATGGTCGGATTGAAGTTCCGCGCCGATTTGTTGTAGGTCAAATTGCCCCAGCGGTCGCCGCGATCGGCCTTCAATAGCGCGACATCGCCCTTCAGCGGCTTTTCCAACACATAGCGGCGGCCATCGATCTCGCGCTCTTCCTTGCCCTCGGCGAGCCGCGTGCCGACCCCGGTCGGCGACCAGAACCCACCGAGCCCGGCCGCCGCGCAGCGCATCCGCTCGGAAAGGATGCCCTGCGGCACCAGCTCAAGCTCGATCTTGTTCGCGCGGTACAGTTCCTCGAACACCACCGACCCCGAGCTGCGCGGATAGGAGCAGATGATCTTGCGCACCCGCCCGGCATCCATCAGCCCGGCGAGACCGGTGCGGCCGGTACCGGCGTTGTTGTTGACGATGACAAGGTCCTTGGCGCCCTGCTCCAAGAGCGCGTCGTAGAGCGCCTCGGGCGAGCCGGCGCCGCCGAACCCGGCGGCCAGCACCACCGACCCGTCCTTGATCCCGGCGACCGCCTCGGCCAGGTTCTTGACGCGTTTATCGATCATTGTTCCCAGCTTGATGCGAGATGCGGGTTTCCCCTCCCTCTCCGCCCCCTGGGGGGAGAGGGAGGGGCCCATTGCGGAGCAATGGGAGGGTGAGGTGGGAATCCGCGGGCGCTTCTGGAATCCCCCACCTCACCTAACCTCTCCGCCCCCGGGGGCGGAGAGGGAATGAAGTTGCGGAGTTTCGGTATGTTCATCTCAAAACGCCACATCGTCGCCGCCCTTGAGGGCGAGGAGCTTGCGCGCCTCGTCGGGGGTGGCGATCTCGAGCGACAGGTTTTCGAGGATGGTGCGGATGCGGGTCACCTGCTCGGCGTTGCCCTGGGCGAGCTGGCCGCGGCCGAGCCACAGCGAATCCTCGAGGCCGACGCGGACATTACCGCCCATGATCGCGCCCATCGTCACGAACGGCATCTGGTGCCGCCCGGCGGCGAGGATCGACCAGGCGTAATCGTCGCCGAACAATTTGTCGGCGATGCGCTTCATATGGACGAGGTTCTCGTGATCGGCGCCGATCCCGCCGAGGATGCCGAAGATCGTCTGGATGAAGAACGGCGGCTTGATCAGCCCGCGATCGACAAAATGCGCCAGATTGTAGAGGTGCCCGACATCGTAGCACTCGTGCTCGAACCGGGTGCCGCAGCCCTCGCCGAGCTGCTTTAGCACCTTTTCGATATCGGCGAAGGTGTTGCGGAAGATGAAGTCGCGGGTCATCTCCAGCGCCTTCGGCTCCCACTCGTATTTCCATTCCTTGTAGCGGTCGAGCATCGGGTAGAGCCCGAAATTCATCGAGCCCATGTTCATCGAGCACATCTCGGG
>Ga0182024_10012967_pt1 | contig 16396 bp, 18 predicted proteins | sample P32metaG_FD_120480 | JGI IMG/M metagenome (GOLD analysis project Ga0182024, IMG submission 120480) | Permafrost microbial communities from Stordalen Mire, Sweden - P3-2 metaG (Illumina Assembly) | ecosystem: Environmental > Terrestrial > Soil > Wetlands > Permafrost | place: Sweden: Stordalen... | reverse complement strand
TTCCAGCGCTTCGATGCAGAAGGAAGTCTCCATCGTGATCGATAACTTCCAGGCAAGAACGCGGCGGCTGAACCAGTCCACCACCGCCGCCAGATAGATGAAGCCGCGCGCCATGGGGATGTAGGTGATGTCCATGGCCCAGACCTGGTTGGGCCGCACCACGGACAGATCGCGCAGCAAATACGGATAGATCCTGTGTCCTGGCGCGGGTTTCGAGGTGTTGGGGCGGCGGTAGATGGCCTCGATTCCCATCCGTTTCATCAGCGTCTTGATGTGCCTGCGGCCAACCTCCAAGCCCTGCTGCCACAGCAGACCGCGTAGCATTTGGCTGCCGGCAAAAGGATAATTCAGATGGAGTTCGTCGATGCGTCGCATCAACCACAGGTCTGCGTCAGAGATCGGGCGCCGTTCATAGTAGACCGTGCTCCGGCTGATGCCCAGCACCTCGGCCTGTTGTTTGATAGCAAGGTAGTGCTCGGGGTCGATCATCGCTTTGCGCTCAGCAGTCCCGCCTTGGTGAGCGCGCCTTCTAAAAAATCGTTCTCCAGTGTCAGCTCGCCGATCTTGGCGTGGAGGGTCTTCAGGTCCACAGTAGCCGTCGCGGCCTCTGCCTTCGCCTCGCTTCCAAAGACCCCGACTGCGCCTTCCAGAAGCTGGCTCTTCCACTGCGTAATCTGGTTGGCGTGCACATCAAACAACTGCGCCAATTCCGAAAGTGTCTTTTCTCCCTTGATGGCGGCCAAGGCCACCTTCGCCTTGAAGGCCGCTGTGTGGTTCCGACGCGGACGTCTGCTCATCTGCTCTCCTCATCCCAGCCATTTTAGGCTGCGGGCGAACAGGTCCTCCACTTAACCCACTGTCTGAATTTGCGCGACCGGCTCTGATGCCCAAAAAATGTTCCTTGATGCGATTGGGGTTGCCTTAGATGACCGAATCTCGGGTTGAAATTCGGGTTGTCACTTTGATTGCCATTCACTCCTAAGTCTTTTGGAATGTATGGCGGGGACGACGGGGCTCGAACCCGCGACCTCTGCCGTGACAGTTATACAAATGCTTGTAACCCATTGATTTCATGAGCATCGAAGGCTAAGTAAGGCACTCAAAATCATTGGAAAGCACCCTTAGGAAAAATCTTAGCACCCTCGCCAGCACCCTCGATTTGGGGATGCGAACGAGGGTGCTGACCTCTGCCGTTCTGCGGCAAAGGTCCGAAAAATGGCGGCCAAGCCTCTGCCTTGTAGCGGCAGAGGTTTGGCCGCAAAAATCGGTAAATTGCCACTTTTAACCGTTTCCTTCGTTTTAGGGTGCCGGCGAGGGTGCTGGAGGCTGAGATAGAAGGCGCAAACAATTCCCTTACCCTTTGCGGGACGATTTACGGGGTTCGGGGAAGCGTCTCTCTTCTTCAGGCTTGTGAACGCCCAGCAGCCGTCGTTCGAGAGAATGCAACGTCCGTTCGCTGAAACCCAAGAGCATGGCCACGCCTAAAACGATCAGAATCTTGACCGCCGATCCGGGCAAGGTCGAAGGTGCAGCGCACGCATTCAGAGCATCCGTAAAGGTTTGATTCTGTATCGCAACGGGGAATACTCCCCACCCCAGAAATGCACTACCGATGAGGCTGGCGATAGCCCCAGCAACAGTGCCACTGAATATCCGACGCTCAAAGGTATCGAGTTCCCCTGAGAGGCTCTCGTCCAGTGCCGGAAGCTTCGCTATGGTGCCAATAGAGCTACCCGCGCCACCCGCAAAGAAGAGGCCTAGCCAAAGCAAAGGCGAAAAAAACCGTGCGCAGTAGAGAGCCGTCATTGATAGCAGTACCAGAATGATCGCAATGCCGCCGAGTTGCCGGTGGTAAGACTTCGAACTGTCTGCATACTCGTCGACGTAATCACTCCACGAGTCCTGTTCAGAGAAAATGGCGTGCAAGGCGGAACGCGCATTTTCTGGGTTCTTGCTCGCATTTTTCAATCGGTCGGTGAACAGCTCTCGCAGTTTCCTAACCGCAGATTTCGGAATGCCCCAACCCTCTAAATTGTCGATGACTAAGGTGCCTTCGTCCTGAATATCGTCCACCGGGCAGAAATAAGCCGCAAACAGTCCTTGTAACACCCCATCCGCTTTGAGGTCTTCCAGCTCATCAGGATGAGCCACATTTCTCGCTCTCTCTTCAATATCGTCGATTTGCGCCAACACCGTTGCTAGCAACGCATCGTTTTGAGGATCGTCAGGCTTCCTCGGACGCTGGGCCATCAGTTGAACATGCACCCGGTCGCCGGTGATGCTGGATAGCGCCTCGGCACGGCACTTCTCTAGCTTCCATTTGGTGCGCGCCGCGCCGGGCAACCACCGCAAAGCGCTCATAAATCCTCCGCGCTAATGGTAACGTGTCCCCGAGACGAGTGCTAAAACCGCCGATGCACTCGGCGAGCGCTGTAGGGCGCTGCTAACGCCAATCCGTTCGATCGCGGGCGGATCACGGAATACCCGGAAACTGGCCCACTACTGCTAAAGGCTCGGTAGATTCGCCTTCAGCTCTTCATATAGAGTCTGCTCACGTTGATACGAATCATGAGCAAGTCTCTCTTCTTCAGGTGTCAGCGCCGCAAGAAACGAGAAGCCCCGCACGCAGTCCCTTGTGATCCTGTCCTGGTCGATTTCAGCCGACCGCCGAGTTAACTGGCGCAGGTCGTCCCAGTCGAAGTCTCGCCCATCTTCAAATTTCTTGACCAAGGCCGCCGGATCGAATGAGTCGCGGGCCTGCCAGAGCTTGATGACAACCATGCGGCGAATCAGAGCTTGATTGAGGGGCCGGCTTGCAAACATGCCGAGGTCGTAAATGTCGCGCGCCTTGTTGCGCTGATAGCAGGCACGGATTTTCTCGGCAAGGATCTCGTTGAGAGCGAGGCATCGGATTTCAGCCGGGACGAATGGGAGGAACTTGAAGTAGCTCTGCTCCTGTTGCCTCATCAGTTCAGTCGGAAGCGTGGGTGTTTCGCGTCGGCTGATTTGCAACTTGACCTCGCTCACCCCGCTCTCGTTCCAGTCATGAGCATACGTCGGGTTCACGCCCCATGAGAGCGTGTCCTGCGTCTCGTAGAAATCGTCCATATGAATCGCGAATTGAATGCCGTGGAAGGGCTGCTCGAACGCCGCCATCATGTCGAGAATCACATCCTGATGATCGTGCTCTTCGAGACCCGTAAAGTCGAGGTCGGTCGAAAATCTGCCCTGACTTCCGACAATCATTTTCCGCAGGCAGGTTCCGCCTTTGAAGGCGACCCGATCCAGCAACCCGCGTTCTGAGAGGAGTTGCAGAAGAAAGGTCAGGACGACTTCCTTCTCCGCGATCATGATGTCGCGCAAGCCCGACTCCATCGCAAAGCGCTGTACTTGAGGCTGTGTGAGCACTCTTCTATTCCTCCTTCTCTGCGGCTTTGCGCTTCCCTAGTCCCGCGATCCCATGCAACTCTTCGGGTGCGACATTCACAAAAACCTTCCATGCTTCGTCATATCCAATAGCGCGGGGCACAAGGTGTTCAGGAGATTTGCCTAACCACGTCCTACGGCTACGAGCGGCGAGATCAACGATGCGCGCGCGCGCGGATGGTGGAATGTCCACCTTGATGAAATCAGCCAACCAGCCGAAGCGTCGCGCTAACGCGCCCGCGCCGATGCGTTCCAGGTAGTCAGATGCTTTGTCCCAGTCGAAGCGGCGACGACTGGCCGTTGCAAAGATTGCAGCGGCTTCCCCAACACCTCCGGCAAACTCAGGGTGGTCTATACAGTCAATGGCCGTCTTCTCTCGGTCGGAGAGCATGACCTTGTAGCCCAGCACATCGACCTCTGCGAAGCCAAAGAACTTGCTCTCCGCCTGAGTGACGATTTGAACCCTTGATCCGCCGACTGTGCGTTCGCGCAGCCGTTGCGGGGTGACCACAAAGATTACGTTGCGGTGCTGTGTCGTCAGACCATAGTGGGCAGCCGCCGTTCCGAACCCGATGTAATAGTGCTTTGTGATGTGACTCGCGAGCGCAAGGAGATTGCTGTTGCCGAGCGCGTCAGGTCCATATTCAGGAGGAATGAAGAGGTAAGCTCCCCAGGTTGCTCGTTCCAACCATCCCTTACGTCGCAACGATTCGATGACATGGTCAGCCGCCTTCGACGTGCTCCCGAGCAGCTCGGAGATTTCGGCGCGAGTGATCTCCCGCCGACCGCTCTCGCTGAGTGCGAGGACGATCCTGCTTTCCTGAGCCGAGAGTGATCGAGTCGCGAATTCCATGTCATTCTGTGTAACGAAACCCCTCGATTCAAGGTGTTTCGATGAAGACTATAGCACACGGGGGACCAAATGCTACCACTTCACGTAACGAAACCCCCTTATTTAGGGAGTTTTGCAACATAACGATGCATGTCAACCGCGAAGGCGACCGTAAACTACATAAAATCAGAGGAATGCGAACAGGGTCCAAATGAAGGCTCAGGGGAAGTTCGTGAACAGTTCCGTTGGCGGCACCGACAGCGCACGAGCCAGTTTGATGATGTTCTCCAGGGCGACGTTCCGCTCCCCTCGCTCAACCCCGCCGACATAGTTGCGATGCAGCCCAGCTCGTTCGGCCAATTCCTCTTGCGAGTACCCGCGCTCGTCGCGGAGCTTTCGCAATGAGGCGCCAAATCGAGTCTTGACGGAGGGAGAGGTCACTCTCCCATACTTGGATCGTGACCACTATGAGTCTACACACGATGAGTGTGATAATTGAGGACCAGGGTCGTGACGGGGATTTCCACGACGGCGAGGATAAAAATGGCGGCCTCAGCTTGCGTTATTCACACGAATCCAGTGGTTCTCCATCTGCAATCGCGCAATAATGTTTGCGTCACAATCAAGCAAGAATTGCAGTGGTTCCCCGTAGAGCCTAGCCAGTTGCAGAGACTCGATCACGTCGATGCGACGCCTCCCAGTGTCGCATCTCGAAAGAGACCATCCTGTTTGGCGAAAGGGCGGGAATGATGACGGACGATTACGTTGAGTGTTCACAGGTGTCAGGTAAGACGATCCAGTCTCTTCGGATTTATAAAGATACGGGGGACGGCACCGAACTCCAGATCGACTTGACCGACGGGACCAGCTTCTTGTGTTCCTTCAGCGTTAGGCCGGTTGTGGAGGCGAGCGTCATACGTGCCGGTTCAGGCGAGCCAGAGGTCCTGCACAAGTACGACCTTGAGTAAATCCTCCCCACCCCAAGCCATCCTCACCCTCATGTATTCCGCCACGGAATAGTCCTCTGACGAAAAGTCATTGGACGAGATGCGACAAGCAGCCGTAGGTTTGCGCCATACCCGACGAGATTCAAGTCGGATGGAGGTGCAAACATGAAATCGCTTCATAGTGCAGCCCGAGTGAAGAGGCCGAATCAGCGGCCTTCTCTCTCGGGTTTTCTACTGCTCACTCTTCTAATGATTCCACTGGCGGCTCATGCGCAAAGCTCGCCCTTCGACACCGGCCTCACATCCCTCCAGACACTCTTCACCGGCACAGTCGCCAAGGCAAGCAGCTTGATTGCAATTGTGTTGGGTGGCTACGCCTTCGCCCACGGCGAGCCCGGCGCGAAGAAGACTCTCGCCGGGGTTGCGGCCGGCACCGGAATCGCGGTGATGGCCGTGAATGTCCTGACTTGGCTCTGGGGTTAACCCTTCGGTCTCGTCCTTCCGATCACGCTTCATTCACCCGCGAGGGGCCTATGACAGAAATCACACCAAGACGCCGAAATCGGGTCTACAAGGCTCTGCATAAGCCCCTCACGTATCTCGGAGTCGAACGCACCGTCTTCTACTTCGTTTGCGTGGGAGCCGTTGGCGCATTCAACATGCTTAACTCACTCCTTGCCGGGGCCGCAGTGTTCATCGGCGGATACATTTTCGGTCGCTGGGTAACGACCACCGACCCGGCTTTTCTCAAGATTATGGGCAAGTCGGAACGCTTCAAAGCGCGTTACGACGCGGCCAAGCAACAGGTTCCGAGTGTGGAGATACGCTGATGCTGCGACTCGACAAGATCATCAAGCCGTGGAGCGAGGCAGGTTCGCTCAACGCGAACATCAACCTATACGGCTTTTGGGACGAGACGACCTTCCTCACGAAGAGTGGCGACCTCGGCATGGTGCTCAAAGTCGCCGGTGTTGACTTCGAGAGCCTTGACCAGGCGGGACAGGAGTTCGCCGTCAGGCGGCTTGAGGCCGCGCTCAAGTCGTTCGGCCCCGGATTCCACATCTACCAGTACCTCTTCAAGACGAACAGACCAGAGATACCATTTGCCCGTTACGGCGAACCGTTGATCGATGCGGCTATCGTGGTGCCAGCGACCGAGAAGATCATGGAGGCTGCGACCGGCGACAAGGACTTCTGGATTGTCGATGTGGTGGGGAGTTTCTGCTTCGTCCATCCGGCGAAGCAAGGCATCAACTCCAACCTGAATCTCATCACCGACAAAGGAAACATCTACAGCTTCACGCTCCAGGACATCTCCGGCCAGAGCGGCGAGCCGGATCTCAAGGTCATCATTCAACCTGCCGACCAATCCTCGATTGCGGCTTCGACTGGACCGGCGCAGTACGTTCCTGCTGCTCAGCTCGAACAGACGCGGTCGCAACTCGCCACGCTGCAAACTCATGTCACCCAAGCCGTGGACGAGTACAAAAGCGCCTACCCGATGCAGCTGAGGTTCGACTACATTTTCAAAAGCGAGGAGCCGTTCGCTATCCAGTCGATCTACCACGACGACAAGTTCACCTATATCAAGACGACGGCCAGCGAGAAGTTCAGCGTGTACGAGCTGAAGGACGGCAAACCCGACCTTATCAACTACGACCTGCACGACGGCACCTACATCATCCCGAAGATCGTGGACAAGGGCTACATCGAGATTGGCAAGAAGCACATGGACTTCTCACGGAAGGGGTGAACCATGACAGACCAGACACCGCAGCTATCGCAGCGCGCTCCCGAACCGAAGGGCGTCATACGGAAGAACATCAAGATGTTCGTCTATCTGGGCGCAATCGTCCTGCTCCTTGCAGCGAGCCTCTTCAGCTCCAGAAAGAAGACGCCGACCGGCACACCGGCCAAGGGAACGCCACCGCAGCCGTTCGTGCAGGACAACACCGCGAGCAACATCGCCGATCTCCAGAACCAGCTTGCGGCTGAGAAGCAGAAGCAGCAACAGGACGCTCAACTGGCGGCAGCGATGCAGACACCGGCGCAACAGCAGGCAGCGGCGATGTATGGTCCAAACGGCCAATCTACGACGCCGCCCCAGCAGGGCGGCCAGCCGCAACTCAGCCCCGAGCAGCAGCAACAGCAGCAACTCGTCAACAAAGAGCGTGAGTTGAGCTTCGATTCTCGCTTCGCCTCGAATCTTGCCTACAGTCACAGCAAAGAGGAGGAACTGCGGGCGTCCCAGCCCCAGGGCGGGCCGCAGATGATGCCTGTCTCCGCCGCAAATCCTTATGCCGCCGCTCTCGCGGGGGGCGAGGGGACAGGCTTCACCCCAGGCCGTGCCATCGGGGAGCAGGCTACCCCAACCAATTCAGCCACTCCGAAGAAGGCACCCGAAGTGAACGTCGATTCCGCAGTCGGGCAGCCCTATGTGATCTTCGAGGGTGCCGTGCTCGACACGGTGCTGATGAACCGGCTTGATGGAGACTCAGCCGGTCCAGTCAAGGTGCTCGTCTCCAATCCCTTCTACTCGCATGACCATCAGCATGTCTTGATTCCTGAAGGGACTGTCGTACTTGGAGAAGCCAGGAAGATCGGCTCGGCAGGCTTCGGCCAGCAACGCCGGATGGCCGTCGTCTTTCACCGACTCATCATGCCCGACGGCTATTCCGTGGACCTCGACCAGTTCCACGGTCTCGACCAGGTTGGTCAGGAAGGATTGAAGGACAAGGTCAACAATCACTATCTGGAGATCTTCGGCACCTCGATTGCTTTGGGTGTGATTGCCGGTGCCGGAGAGATTTCTCAGGGGGGCGGCACGATCTCTACCAGCGGCTCGCAAGCATTCTCCACTGGAGCCGCCGGAAGTGTTTCTCAGTCGGCAACCACTATCCTCGACCGCTTCATCCAAATACCACCAACGATCACCATCCGGGAGGGTCATCGGGTCAAGGTTTACTTCGCCCAAGACATGCTCCTCCCGGCATACACCAACCACACCATACCCCAGAGCTTTTAGGAGAACCCATGCGACCAGTCCTCTATGCCACACTCGCGCTCACTCTGCTCACGCTCGCCGGCTGCACCGACAAGAAGTGCTTGCCGGGAGACTCGCCGACAAGCTGCCAAGCACTGACGCAGTGCTTCAACCGGGGGAGCGGCTCGAAAGCCTGCCGTCAGATCGAGAGCGACCAGGCCGAGTACGAAAAGAACTTCCAGAAGAACATCGCCCCCGCCTACACCGGGGCTGGTGCGGCGCTGAGTTACGACCCCAACAAGGCGACACAGAAGCCACCGGCCAAACCACAGCCGCAGCAGCAACCACCCAAGAGGTAAAGGAGACCGGTCATGAAACGCCTCGTCTTACTCGCAGCACTCGCAGCAACATCCCTCGCGCCGTTCGCGCGCGCGCAGTTCGGTTCGGGTGTCGTCTTCGACCCGACTCAATCGGGCCATGCGGTTCAGCAGATTGTGCAGGGCGCGCAGTTGAACGCAAATACCTTGCAGGAGATGCAAACCGCAATCAAAGCCTACAACTTTACCCGCGAGATGATGACGGCACCGCAGATGCTTTACCAGCCGTTTATCTCTCCGTACACATGGGAGGCGGCGATCAATACGTCCGCCAACACCTACAACAACACGTCGATGTGGACGAACGCCGCCAACACCGGCAGCGGGGCGACAATGGCCATCCAGCAAGCCTATGTCCCGCGCACCGGGTCGCAACTCCCAAACTACGGGGCACTGAGCACCCAGTCCCAACAACAGATTGCGGCCCAGGGCGCGACCAGCGACCTCAACGATTCTGTGAACGCAACTACATTGCAAACCCTCGGCACAATCCGGTCGAACGCACAACAGCGAGCGACAGACATCTCCACTCTGGAGGCAGCCAGCCACTCGGTCGATCCGACCCAGCAGACCGAGCTTGCCACTCTGCAGCGGATCAATCAGGCACTTCTTCTTATGCTCCGTACCCAGCAGGAGACGAACCAGATCAACACCACGCAATCGCTACAGCAGTTGATGGCGGCCAAACAGCAGCAGGACGCCCTCAAGACCAGCTTCCAGAACGCAACCAGCTACCAGACCAACTTCCAGACATCCGTCGCTCCGGCCTACACCGGCGCATCGTCCGCAATGACCTACTAACCGTTTCATCCACCATGCGGGGGTTGCAGTATGGGACTACTGAACTTCATCACTCAAGGGTGCGACTCTCTCTCGGCGACAGCCGCACCCTCCGTTACCGCAATGGGCCTGCGCATGTGCATAGCTCTTGCCACGATCATGCTTGTCTGGTTCGGAGTGCAGGAGGCTCTCGCGTCCGCACAAGGCGGACCGGGATTCAGCATGTCGCGCTTCCTCAGCTTCTTCATGCTCATCACGTTCGCCTACGTGATGGTCAAGTATTACGACTCGGCCATTCCGGGCGTCGGATCTTCGCTGAAGGGCTTCATCAACGGCGGCGCGCAGAATCTCGTTCAACTGATCGGCACCAGCAGTACCGACCAGATGATGAACGAGCTGTCCCAGGCTCAACAGAGCGCCGGCCCCGGCATGGTGGCGAGCTTTCAACAGCCCTATCTCGTCATCATCTTCGCCATCACCCAGGTACTGCTCGGATTGCTGTCGGCACTCATCGCCGCCATCATCGGCTACGGTGCCATCGCCAGCACCGTCGTTGGACTATTGGGGCCAGTCTTCATCCCGTTTCTTGTCTTCGACAAACTGGACTTCCTCTTCTGGGGTTGGGTTCGTGCATTCATCAGTTTCAGCTTCTATAAGGTTGTCGCTGCCGCGTGTCTGAGCGTCCTCAGCCACATCCTTGTCGGCTATTACACCAACTTCGTCAACGCCACCGATCCCGTCACGATGGTCAAAAACTTCCCACTGCTTTTGCTGCTTATCCTCGTCAATGTCTTCATTCTGCTCAAGATTCCGGCTCTGACGGCCTCTATCTTCTCCGGTTCGAGCAGCGGACACGACGGCGGTATGGGCATGGTAACCGCCGCGATTGCGGCACTTGGATAAGGAGAGCGGCCATGAAGGAACCCACCAGGTCTGAAGTCACTCCCGAGATCAGTCGCGCGGCGGAGCGATACCTTGAGCAGTACGGCGACCCACTTGTCACCAACACTTACCTCAAAATCGCCATGCTCTGCCTCGCCGCGCTCTGCGTGATGCTCGGATTGCTTGTCTTCAAGAGCCAGAAGGCACTCGCCTCCGCCAAGCCTTTCATCATCCGCATCAACGATGTCGGCCACGCCGAGGCGATCGACTACCGCAACTTCGACTATCGGCCCCAGGAGGCCGAGAACAAGTATTACCTCACCCGCTGGGCCAACCTTTACTTTGGACGCAATCGCTACACCATCGAGCGCGACCAGACGCAAGCCCTCTACTTCCTGAATTCCGATGTCCAGCGGGCAGTCATCGAGCAAGAGCAGAAGAACAATTTGATCGCTACCTACGTCAAGGACTCGACTCTGCCCTATGTGGACGTGGAAGTAACGAGCGTCATCCTCGACGACTTGCGCCAGTCTCCCTATTCGGCTCGCATCGAGTTCGATAAAGTGTTCACCAACTCCGGCGACCAAAGCGTGATGAAGCGGGAGCGATGGACTGCCACAGTTACTTATGTCTTCAACCCGCAGGTATCGAACGAGAAGACCACGGTTGACCCCCTGGGCTTGACCATCATCCGCTTCCGCGTTGACCAGGCGTTCAGCTAGGACTTACCCCACACTCACGAGGCTCTACGATGTCCCTTCTTGCTGCCAATCCGGCTGCTACGCCCTCTCTGTCCCTGTGCGCGGGGCCGGGGCAGTGGCAACGCCTCAGACACATGCCAGCTCACGAGACAGCCGCTCCCCGTCCCGAGGAACCGTGGCAGAGGGTGAATCCGTGGATTGTGTGGCCTGCTACAGCCGAGTCGGAGACGAGGATTGACTCAGCCCATTGCCGTCTTGCCGTGCGTATCCCTCTTCTACTCAGGCACCGCTGCGGGTCTAGTCCGGCGCCCAGCGGCACTTGGTCTTCTGCTTCGCGTTCCGCGCCCCTGCGGGGTTACGGCTGTCCCAGAACAAACTTGAGAGCCGCGATACAGAACATCGCACAAGTTTCTTCCGGGCCCCTCCGCAAAAGCAGACCTGCGGCACTTGGGAGCCGGGACCCTTCGCCATTTGGTGCCCCGAGCAGATCGGGAGATCGAACACACGGAGACGCAACCATGTACAGGAACACAGTCAACCTCATCGGATTCATCGGCAACGACGCAACCGTCCACACCAACAACAACCGCACCTTCACCACCCTCTCGCTCGCCACGAAGAGTTCCTACAAGGACAAGAAGAGCGGCGAGTACGTCTCGCAGACCGAGTGGCACAGCCTGGTCGTCTTCGGCAAGATCGCCACGTTCGCCGGCAGCCTGAAGAAAGGCGCGCACATCGCTATCGAGGGCGAGTTGCGGAGCCGGGAGTACACCAGCAAGAAGACCAACGCCACGCGGCGCGTCTGGGAGATCAGGGTCAAGTCCATCCTCAAGCTCGACCGCGCCGAACAGGCCGCCGCAGAAGAAGCGGAGTTGGAAGAGCACGAGGAGTTCGCAACCGAGGACGTGGCCGCATAGGCCGCTTTCTCTCGCCAAGCTGGCAGTCCGGCACCGCTGGGCTGCCAACTTTACTGAGGATCGTATGAGCTTTGAGTTGATACTTCCGTTCCTTCGCCCTATCGAGTCGCTGCTCGTGGACGACAGCGTAAGCGAGATCATGGGCAATCCCGATGGCATGTGGTGGTACGAACAGCGCGGCAAGCTCTATCCCGCGCCCGAAGTAAAGTTCGAGATTCGGCAGCTCTTGACCAGCCTTGACGTAATCGCCAACAAACTCGGTCGCAAGCTCGGAACGGACAAGCCGCTCCTCAACGCGCAACTCCCAGATGGGAGCCGTCTTGCCGCAGTCATCCCGCCAGTCGTCCGGCCTCATCCGTCAGTCACCATTCGGAAGTTCGCCAGGGTGCGCTACACCCTGCCTCTCCTCATCAAGGAGGGCGCGTTGGACGAGTCACTCGCCGAGTTTATGGGCAGTCTGATTGCGTCGGGCAAGACGGTTCTTATCAGCGGCGGAACCGGGAGTGGCAAGACCACGTTGCTCAATGCACTCACTGACTTCATTCCCGAGTCGGAGAGGATTGTCGTGATTGAAGACACATCGGAGCTTCGCATCGCCAAGCCCAACCTGTTACCGGCAGAGTGCCAAACCGACGGACATACAGGCCAGGTAAGTTTCAACGACTTGCTCAAAGCTGCTCTCCGGTGGAGACCGGACCGGATCATTCTGGGCGAGGTGCGCGGAGATGAGGCCCGTACTCTACTCGACTCCTTCAACACCGGCCACGCTGGTTCAATGGCGACGATTCATGCCAGCTCCGCAGTAAAGGCACTGCGTCGCTTCGGCGAGCTTGCCATGCGTTCGCATCAGCAAGCCAACCGGGACGACATCGCCGCCGAGATCGCGGACTCCGTGCAGTACGTCGTGCAAGTACAGCGATATGCCACTGGCCGCAAAGTCAGCGAGGTAGTCGAAGTTCTCGGCTACGACCGTACAACAAAGGTCTTCGAGTTCCACCCCAAGTTCACTCGCGCGGACAGCGGGAACTCCGCGCAACTTGCACTACCTGCCGAGTGGGCACAGTTCGATTCACCGTTGCACACCCCCGCACCCATTCATCACTAAAGGAGAAAGAACATGGCACTACTTGAGATCCAGACAGTCAACAAGATCACCGCTACCATTGCTCTCGACGAGACAATCGCTCTTCGGGTGGACCAGTACGCACTCTTCATCAACGCGCCTTCGGACGAGGTCGTCTCGAAGGCGCTGGAGTATGTGTTCTCGAAAGACAAAGACTTCCTTACCTTCGCTCAGTCGGCGAATGGGAAGAAGCCCGAACATCCGCTACGAATCCGCAGACCGATGGAAGCGGCGGAGAGAGCCAAGCGCGGACGGCGCTCGACTCCACCGGCAACTACTCCCTCAACTCCAGCGGCCACTCAGAGTGTGAAGTAGTGGCTACCCTCAGCAGTCTCGGCGAGATGGAAACGGTGCTACGCACCGGAAGCATGTTGACACTCCACCCCTCCGAGGGTCGTGCAGGGTGCCGTACAGCAACCTGAGAGCTAACGCTCAGGATCAATGATTTGGAGGAACCAAGTTGCTCTACGGTAACCCGGAGCAACTTGGAGTAACGCAAAAGGAGACGATCCAATGGCGATTCTCGAAGACAGCGAAATAGCGACAAAAGCTGAGGAGCGAACCCGTTTCCGCTTGAAGAGCGCGGGCACGAAACTCAATCAGCAGGAGCTTCGCAACCTCGGTGTTCTGGCGAAGCGCCGTGGGGTAAGACCCGGCGAACTCATCCGCAAGCTCATCCTTGACGAGCTTGCCCGCGACGCCGATACAGTGGCGGCCAGCACAGAACTCACCGAGATCGTGGGCATTCGTCTCATGCTGACCAACCTCTTTCGCCCGCTCGCCACGGGGCAAAAGCTCACGCCGGAGGCCTTCGACAACATGATTGCCGAAGTCAAGAAGCGCAAACGCAGTGTCGCCGAAGACGCGATGCAAGACCTGGAGCGTGCATGATGAATACGACGAAATGGGGCCGCAAAGAAACCATCATCTTCCCACAGCATTCGCCCATTTACACCTACGGCGCGATCTTTCTTGCGTTGATACTGACGGGTGCGTTTGTCTATCTCCGCTTCAGCTACGGTCAGACTCCCTTGCAGCAGTTCTACACACCGACTTACGCGCGAAGCGCAGCGGGTGGAGCGTTCAACAAGAAGGACAAATACCAGCTTCTCTATGTCGGCAATGGCGCGAAAGCGGCACGGCTGGCGACCGAAGCCGACGTGCAGGCCGGAACAACCGCCGCACCAAACAACAAGTCCATACCGCTTGCCTTATCGAGCCAAGCCACCGCTCAAGGGTTTCATGTTCTGTATCGCGGCCCCGAGCAAACCCTTGTCGATGCGCCGCTCCATGCTTACCTTCGCAGCGCGGTTTTCGGAGGCGACCAACTCCGCGACATCTACGAACTTCCACTCCTCTTCGGCCTGTTGTCGCTGCTCGCGCAGCTACCGGTTGCCATCCGCAAGGATATCCGCCGCCGCAAGGAATTGAAGTATGGGCGTCGGCTCAAAGGCCCCGTCTTGCTCACCCCCAAAGAGTTCAACAAGACCGTGAACGGCGACGGCATCGGCTTCGTTACCACCGAAGCCAAACAGATGATGCGTATCCCACAGCAGGCCGAGGCACAGCATATCGAACTCATGGGAGACACCGGGGCCGGTAAGACCACACTCATCATGCAAATCCTCCGGCAGATTCAGAGCCGGGGCCATGCCGCAATCGTCTACGACCCCGCCTGTGAGTTCATTCAACGGTTCCACGATGCCGACCGTGGCGACATCGTTTTGAATCCGTTGGACGCCCGGTGCCCTTATTGGGGACCGTCTGAGGAGCTGCGGCGCAGGGCCGAGGCCAAAGCAATCGCCGCCTCACTCTATCAACCGACGAGCGACAAAAAGGGCGAATTCTTTACTGAAACTCCCCAGAAGATTTTTGCCCATCTCTTGACCTATGGGCCGAATCCACAGCAACTCGTGGATTGGCTGTCCAGACCCTCGGAAATCGACGAACGAGTGCGCGGCACCGAGATGGAAGCCATGATCGCCAAGGGAGCACAGCAGCAGCGCAACGGTGTTCTTGCCTCTCTCGGACTGGTAGCCGACAGCCTCCGTATGCTGCCTACCAAGGAACAGGCGAAGAACAAGACATGGAGTGCAACCGAGTGGGCGGTGAGCCGGAAGGGATGGATCTTCATTACATCCAGCGCGACCGAGCGCGAGGCTTTGAGACCGCTGCATAGCCTTTGGATCGACCTGCTCGTCATGCGCTTGCTGACCGCGCCGCAGGCGAATCAGACTCCCGTCTGGTTCGTACTGGACGAGCTTGCGAGCCTTCAACGTCTCCCCCAGCTCCATACCGCCATCACGGAAAACCGAAAGTCCGAGAACCCGCTCGTACTCGGATTTCAGGGCAAGGCTCAGTTGGAGGTCATCTACGGACATCTCGCCGAGGTCATGCTCTCGCAGCCGGCGACAAAGATTTTCCTCAAGACCACCGAACCAAAAGCCGCCGAATGGGTATCGAACGCCATCGGCAAAATCGAGATCGAACGCATGAAGGAGACGCACTTCGACGGGTCGCGCTCCGGCAAGAACTTCACCGTGGATCGTCAGATCGAGCCTCTGGTAATGGACTCTGAAATCTCCGGGCTTGAGAACCGCCATGCGTTTCTCAAGCTGGGCAACAACGTCGCCCGCTTCCACTTCGACTACATGGACGTGCCGCAAAACACACCGGGATTCATCCCGCGCATGGTGGAAGACGATGAGCTGCCCTTCGATCCGAAGACACTGGCTCCGAAGGTATCGGCACCTATCGAACCGGCTATCGACCTGGAAGCAGGATCGCAGCCCTCACCTGAGCCGCCTACAACAATGCCGCCAGTAGAGACAACGGCTGACGATGCGAGGGGCGACGAAGACGCCGTGGAGCAGGACGAGCCAACTGAAGACGAAATCTCGGCCAGCGGCCACGATCCCGACAGCCCAGAAGACGACCAGGAAGAGGATGTACCAGTAGCCGCGCCGGAACCGATGCGTGTCTGAGATCACCCCATGCTCACCATCTCCAAACCGCTCAGTTCCAGTCAGGCGCAGACCTATCACGCCAAAGAGTTCATGTCCGCCGAACAGAACTATTGGAAGCAGGGCGACACCATTCTCGGAGAATGGCAGGGCCGGATGGCCGAACAGTACGGCTTGGCTGGAGGTATTGACGCGCAGCACTTCGCACGTCTCAGCGAGGGCCAGAATCCGCTCACCGGAGAGCAGTTGATTCGGCATCGCAACGGCCAGGAGTACACAACCGCCGAGGGAACCACGGTGAAGCCCGTCGAGCATCGGGCCGGTTGGGATGCGACATTTTCAGCGCCAAAGTCCGTGTCTTTAACCGCTCTTGTAGGCCGCGACGACCGGGTACGCGAGGCGCACCGGCAGGCGGTGACAACCGCTCTCACGGAGTTGGAGCGGTACACTCAGGCGCGGATCGGC
>Ga0182024_10012966_pt1 | contig 16396 bp, 14 predicted proteins | sample P32metaG_FD_120480 | JGI IMG/M metagenome (GOLD analysis project Ga0182024, IMG submission 120480) | Permafrost microbial communities from Stordalen Mire, Sweden - P3-2 metaG (Illumina Assembly) | ecosystem: Environmental > Terrestrial > Soil > Wetlands > Permafrost | place: Sweden: Stordalen... | reverse complement strand
GTCTCAAACGCGAGACCTGGGGCACCCTTCGATTTGTTTTGGGGAAGGCAGGTTCGTCACCTGGGATTTGCTAGTCGGTGCAAGCAAAAGCGTTCGATGGGCTACGCCCACCATTTTCGGCCCACGTACGCTGTTGCGAACGTTGGGGCACCCGTCCGATTCCCTTTGGTCTCGGCTATGGGTTGTGAAGACCTATCAGTAGTAGAGATACTTTCGCCACTTGTGATCCGAGTGGCCAATCATGCGCATGATATGCCGGCTCGTGTGCAGAGAAAACGGACGAGGCTCGCGCAACAGCTTAATCTCACTGAGCTCGCTGAGCAGATGATTGCCCTTCCTGCGATTGCAGGAGTGGCAGCAGGCGACCAGATTTTCCCAGGTGGAAAGGCCGCCACGCGACCGAGGTATTACGTGGTCAAGCGTGAGTTCACCCGCAGGCAACACCACGCCGCAGTATTGGCAGCTGTTGCGGTCACGGAGAAGGATGTTCTTGCGCGAGAGGGCGCGCGTCTGATGCGGAATGCGACGGTATTCGAGCAGGCGAATGACCGAGGGCATGGGAATGCGCAGCAACGCTGCATGCAGAATGGCACCCTGCTCTTCTTCGGTCTTGGCCACGCCCTTGAGAACCAGGATCAACGCCCGGCGAGCGCCGCAGATATTGATCGGCTCATAGGAAGCGTTCAACACCAACACCGGCTTCTGCATGGTGTAGGCAGAAGAAACCCGTTGCCCCGGCCAGCCTTCATGAGGCTCAGAGGGTTCGTGAGGCAGCGCTCGGCCCTGGGCGTTCCCTTTCGGCTTGCGTGCGTGGATCATGGCTTTTCCCAAAGACATGTTGATCCTCCGTTACGGTCTCAATTCACCTGCCTGCTTTCGAGGAAACCAGCTTCCCAGAAAGCAACACTTTCGCGTTGCGTGCGGGCAACGGTTGCCACCCGGACCGATCGAGCGCCGGCATTCCTCAGCACTCGGCTGCAAGCGCGGGCCGTAGCCCCGGTGGTGTAAATGTCATCAATCAACAACACGTCCCGTCCGGCCAGGCGCTCGGGATGGGGCGCAAAAAAAGCGCCACGCAGATTCTGCCGGCGCTGGTGAGTAGTCAGGCCTGCCTGACTCACCGTGACACGCACGCGTTTCAGGCCTGTTTCCAGGTGAAGTCCCCATTGGGGATGGCGGCGGCGCATCTCCGCCATGGCCGCGCGGGCCAGGAGCTCGGCAGGGTTGAAGCCGCGCTGACGCTGCTTGACGGTGTGCATGGGCACCGGGATAACCAGCATCTGGGCCGCAGATCCAACAAAGGCTTCCAGGCTATCTGCCAGGACCACACCCAGGCGGCGAGCAACGGGCTGCATACCCTGGTACTTGAGCAGATGGACCAGCGAGCGGAGTTCACCGTGGTAGCCGCCGTAGGCAACAGCTTTGACGAAAGCGGGGGGGGCTAAACGGCAGGGCTGGCAAAGCTGGGGATCAACGTCGTCCGCCGGCAAGGGAGAGAAATTCGCGATGCCCAGGTCTTCCCCGCAACAAGCGCAGAGAATGCCGGATTGGGGAGGGAGTTGCGCGCAGCAGAAATCGCAGATGGGGACGCGGGAAAAGCGCAGAAGTGAGCCGCCGCAAAGGGCGCAAGAGCAGGGGAACAATGCACAGGAGAGGCCGTCTGCAGGACTTCGAAGCACACGAACAACAGCACGCCAAACCGAAGTTTGCGACAGCGGGACGTCGAGAGTCAGGGTATCAGGCTGACCAGAAAAGACGCACCTCACAGCCGGCCGGCGAGGCTACGCAGCTGCCCTGCCGCCGTTGTGCAGAGTATACGGGTAAGTCCAGCCCGAAAGCCAGTCCCGGTTTAGGCCACTTTCTCAGCATGTTCACGCCGTGCAACACGCTTGCCGGCAATGGTAGAGGCTACGCCGGCCACTACCAGGGCGGCTCCCACGTACTGGATGGGCGTGGGCCGCTCGCCCGCCAGGAGTGATCCGAGCAACAAAGCGATCAGCGGATTGACGTAGGCATAGCTGGCGACACGAATGGTCGGATCCCGCGCGATGAGCCAGACATAGGCGGTAAAAGCAATGATGGAAGCGAAAATGATGAGGTAGGCCATGGCGAAAACAACGTGCCAGTCCCAGCGATAGGAGAGAGCAGGCAATTTGCCCAGTTCCCCGGTTGCGGCGGAGATCAGGAGAAGAAAACCGCCTCCCCAGGCCATCTGCAGGCCTGAGCTCATGCTGAGCTGCTTAGGCAGCTGGAGGTGGCGGCTGGCAACCGTTCCGCCCGCCCAGAGGAAACAGCCCATGAGCAGAACCAGCGCGGATGTGGTGAAGCCGCTGCTATGGAGTCCGGCAGGCAGCATCAACAGGATGACTCCTGCAATGCCAAGCACGATGCCAACCAGGGACTTTGCAGTCGGTCGTTGCGAGCCGGCAAACAACCACTCGCCCAGCAAGACCCAGACCGGAATGGTGGCGGCGATCACAGCCGCCAGGCCCGAAGGCACTTCCTTCTCTGCCCAGAAAAGGCAGCCATAGTCGCCGGCAAACATGACCAGACCAAGCACAGCAGTGCTGATCCACTGCCGCCGGTTTGGCTGCGGCATCCCTTTCGCGCGGCTGTAGGCGTAGAGAATGCCCCCAGCGCACAGAAATCGGAAAGACGCGGCAAAGAAGGGAGGGGTCACCGCAACCACCTGGCGAATGGCCAGGAACGACGCGCCCCACAGAACGTAAATCGCAGCGTAGGCGAGAAGCTTGCGTATTGCCATAAGTCACTGTATTAGATTGAAGCGCATTTCGAGATACAGTTGTTTCCACATACGGAGGCACGCCGAGTGCACACAACGCCCCAGTCTTTTCAGCCTTACGTTCCCGCCACCGAGACACGCCCTGAACTGACACCCCGCGCCCTGATCCTGGGCTGTATTTTTGGATTGCTCTTTGGCGCGGTCACCGTCTACGTGGGACTGCGCGCAGGCTTGACGGTGGGGGCGTCGATTCCCATCTCCGTGCTTTCGATCAGCCTGCTGCGCGCGTTCGGGCGAGCGTCGATCCTGGAAAACAACATTGTGCAGACCACCGGCAATTCGGGGCAGTCAATTGCGTCCGGGGTGATCTTCACCCTGCCGGCCCTGATTTTTCTCGGCTTCGACCTGGAGTACACGCGCATTTTCGTGCTGGCGCTCCTGGGTGGGCTTCTGGGCGTCCTCTTCATGATTCCGTTACGACGACAGTTGATCGTTAAGGAGCATGGCCGGCTCACCTACCCCGAAGGCACGGCTTGCGCCGACGTTCTGCTGGCTGGCGAGCGCGGAGGCTCCTTCGCCGGACGTGTCTTTCTTGGTCTCGGCTTAGGTGGTCTCTACACTTTTTTCCAGAATGAAAACCTCTTCGGCGCGTGGCCAGGCACACCGGACTACCAACCACAGTGGTTCAAGGGTGCCGCCATCCGGGCTGACGTCACTCCGGAATACCTGGGCGTGGGCTACATCATCGGCCCCAGAATTGCGGGCTTGCTCTTTGCTGGGGGCATCTTCTCCTGGCTGGTCCTGATGCCGACCATCTACTTCTTCGGTTCCCACTTTCCCCAGGCGATCTATCCGGGGACTAAGCCGATTGCGCAGATGTCCCCCAGCGATCTGTGGGCTTCCTACGTTCGTCCTATGGGTGCGGGCGCAGTCGCAGCGTCGGGACTGATCACGCTGATCAAGACCATGCCGACCATCGTTGGCGCGTTGCGCGGTGCGATGGGAAACCTGCGGCAGAGCGGTGGGGCGAAGGCTACTCCGCTGCGCACCGACGATGATCTCCCTTTCAGCGTGGTGGTCGGTGGCTCGGTGGTGTTGGTGTTGATGATGTTTTTTTTCCTGACATTCAAGCCGGTCCCGGGGGCGCAGGTGAGCTGGATGGCAAACCTCGCCGCTTCGCTGCTGGTGGCTCTGTTCGGATTTCTTTTCGTGACGGTCTCCTCGCGCATCGTGGGGTTGATCGGGAGTTCCTCGAATCCTGTGTCAGGGATGACGATCGCGACGCTCATGGCTACTTCGGCGATCTTTCTGGTGAAAGGCTGGACGGCGCCCGCGTTCGGCGCGTTAGCCATCACTATTGGAGGTGTGGTGTGCATCGCGGCTGCGAACGCGGGTGATACTTCGCAAGATCTCAAGACCGGGTTTCTTATCGGGGCGACTCCACGCAAGCAGCAGATCGCGTTGGTGATTGGCGCTTGCGTCTCTACGTTGGCCATCGGGGCGACGTTGCAGTTGATGAACCAGGGTTTGGCGGAGTTCCGCCAGACCGCGAGGCCATGGGATATCACTGCTGTTCACAACGGTGTGCAGGTGGAAGAACAGAGCTTTCACCAGGCGCAGATACGGGTCATGAACGCCGGCAAGCTCGTCGACACGCGCCCGGGCAATGGTTATGTTCTGTTGAATGCGCTCAATTCACCTGAGCTGGCAGACGGTAAATATCTCTACAATCCGCAGACGCAGCAGATTGAGGTGCAGTGGATTCAGGGGATAGGGAGCGAAAAGGCGGCTGCGCCACAGGCCCGGCTGATGGCCACGGTGGTCAATGGAATCCTGGGCCGCAAGTTGCCCTGGGGGCTGGTTTTGCTGGGGGTCTTTCTGGTCATTGCGGTCGAGATATTGGGGATTCGTTCTCTGTCATTCGCGGTCGGTGCGTATCTTTCAATCGCGACTACGCTGGCGATCTTTGCTGGAGGCATCGTGCGGTGGATGATCGATCGAGCGGTAGAGAAGACGGAGAGCGAGAGTGAAGTCAGTCCAGGCTCGCTCTATGCGAGTGGACTGATCGCGGCCGGGGGCATCGTCGGGTTGATCGGGGTCGCGCTGAAGCTTTACGAAACCGCGACTGGTAGGCAGGATGTGCTGTTGTTCCCGGCGACCAATCCTCTGCACCACGATTGGGTATCGGTGTTGATGTTTTTGTTGTTGGCGGGTTCACTTTATTACTTTGCACGCAAGCCGCTAAAGAGCTGAGAGTGATGAGCAAGCGAGAACATCGCTACTTCGTCTACATCGTCGCTAGCCGGACGCACGTCCTCTATGTTGGGGTTACCAATAGCATTGAACGGCGTACGGACCAACATCGCACAGCGGATGGTCCCGGGTTTACGGCTGATTATCACTGCCATCGGCTGGTTTGGTTTGAATGTTATCGGTATATCAACAACGCTATTAACCGGGAAAAGCAGATCAAGCACTGGGGACGCGCGAAGAAGATATGGCTTATCGAGCAAACGAACCCTACTTGGGCCGATCTAAGCGAAGAATGGAGAAAAGAAACCGCAGATCTCTCCACTGCGCTACCCCGGATTTCCTGTAGAGGTTGGTGGCGCTGGCGAACTTCATGCGGCTTTCCTTAACGAAAGCCGCACACGTGGTCGCGTCCTGTGCTGCGTGGCAGGAAATCCGGGTGCGCTCCGGTCGAGATGACAATTCTGTGGGATAACAAAACGTTGTTCTTCCACGGGACAGCGAGACGGTTCTGAGCCGAAGCTATTCAGAGCAGCCGACATTAATCATGGTAAAGGAAGTGTTCGTTCTACCCACACCTTGTCATCTCGACCGGAGCGTACCCGGATTTCCTGCTTCGCTGCCCCGGACACAACCACGAGTGCGGCTTTCATTAAGGAAAGCCGCATGAACTTTGCCAGCGCCACCAACCTCTACAGGAAATCCGGGGTAGCGCAGTGGAGAGATCTGCGGTTTCTTTTCTATTCGGTGCGGAGACGCTTCAACGCGTCGCGGCCGCCTGGGCTGGTGCCGTCGATGCGGACTGCGGCTTCGAAGGCTTGTTTGGCACCGTGACTGTCGCTGCGATCGATCAGGACCTGGCCGTAGTAGTCGAGGGCTGCGGCGGCTAGCTGAGGGGGCAGAGCTCCCTTCGCCGCGGCGGCCTCGGCCTGCGGAGCGATCACAGTAAAGTCACTCGCCGCCTGCTCCCGGCGCTTGTAAAAAAAGGGCAGATGCCAGGTGGATGCAGCAGGAATGAAACGGGCTTCCAAGTCGCCGGGCGCTCGGTTGACCGCCTGGTCCATTCTTTCCAGACCCTCATTGGCTAGTCTGCGCTTATCCCATATGGCCCAGGTGCGGGCCGCATCCAGAAGCTCCAGGCTGCCGCTGTAGGCATCGACCACCGGATTCCCCGGGTAATCGCGAGAGAGTGCTGAAAAGCTTGCCCTCGCCTTGTCCGCGGCTGCACGATTTCCCTGCAGGTCGGCAAAATATTGCACGCGCGCTACCAACGGTTGCATCACCCCAGACGATAAGCTCGCTCTTTCCAGGTGACCTGCTGGCCGGCGAGTTTGCGTAGCAAGGCATACCACTGAAGTAGGAGCAAAAGGGTAACCCCAAGTGGATGCAACAACGCGCTCAATAGAGACTGACGATATTTCCAGACGGAGAGCAGGCGAGGGATAAACGACGCTGCCAGTGCGGCGAGAATGAGAGATCGTGCACCGTCGCTGTACGACGCCGGCGTGACGACTACAGAGATGGCCAGCAGCAGGGGAAGAACCTGTCCGCAAAAGAGCAGGAAGGTGAACGGCAAAATACGAGCCGGCGCAGCCATGCCCTCGGTAGCATTCTTTGCCAAACCCTGCCAAACCTCTGTCGCATTGTGATACATGCGGCAAGTGGCAAGATGGGTCAGGTCAGCAATGTCGGTACGCAGCCCGTGACGTCGAAAGAGTTGCGGCAGCAACAGACCATCATGCATGGTGGCGCGAATCTCCGAGTGACCGCCAGTCTTGCGGTAAGCATCACGGCGCACCATGAGGAACTGGCCACACCCCGCCGCGAAGCCAGGCGCGGGCAGAGCACGCATGCCGGCCAGCGGCAAATACGAAAGCAGCACAAAGTGAATCAGCGGCAGTAATAGGCACTCCAGAGGAGTCTCCGTCTCCTGACGGGGAAAGCCGCTCACCAGATCGGAGCCGGAACGCATTAAAAACGAACACATAGAGGCCAGAGCCTCAGGAGCAAGACGCACATCTGCGTCGAGAAAGCAGAGGATCTCCGAGCGAGCCGCTGCCGCGAGCGCGTGGCAGGCGTGTTGCTTGCCGTTCCAGCCGCGGGGCAGCGGGGGAGAACTCCGCAAGCGCACGCGTGCATCCTTTTCTGCAAAGCCGCGCACAATCTCCGCGGTTCGATCGGTCGAGGCGTCATCGAGAACAACTACCTCGATCTGAACTCCGCGCGAAGCAAGCAGGCTGGCGATCGAGGCACCGATGACGCGTTCTTCGTTGCGCGCGGGGATAAGCACCGAGACCGAACCAGGCAGAACGCAGTTGCCCGTTTCAGCACAGGTGCCGGACTGCGGTTCCCGGTAAAGCAACATGTTCCAGACCCAGAGCACGGCGGGCACAGTCGCGCACCAGAATGCAAGAACAATGAGGATGCTCATAGGTGGCGGATGCTCCCGTGGCTGCCTTCATAGACGCGCCCGGTCAGCAGAGCAACAAACCGCTTCCAGGCCTCATAGACGCCACTCATGCCAACCCGCCCGGAGAGGATAGTTTCGAAGCGCGCGGGATCGCGGAGCTTGGCCAGGGATTGAAGCTCGTCCTGGGTTGCTGCCAATGCGGCCGCCAGGCGGTCGTTCCACTCTGCGACACTGTGGAGTTCGCCATCAGTCACCTCCATCGGCTGGCCGCAGGAGACAAGAACCTCCGGCAGGCGTTCATCCCAAAAGGTGTACTCGAAAGCCAAAGGGACTAGAGTGCACGCGCCGAGCTGGGCGACCAATGCTGCGAGCCCGGGACGGAAAACTGCGGGGCGGGTGCGCGCATCCGTGAAACGCCCCTCGGGCGTGACCCAGAGAACGGAGTTTGGGATAGAGAGGATCTGGTGCGCGGCGCGCAGGAATTGGGTAGCTCCCCGGTGGGTTCCGTTTTCTACAGGGAAAAGACCCAGCTTGCGGAGAAATCCATAGTGCTGCAGAGCAGCGGCGTCCATGGGCCCATAGTGCGCGGCTGCGGGGAGAAAGTGTCGGGACATCACGATGCAGGCAAGCGGGTCCCACCACGAGGCATGATTGGCGAAGATGATCAGCGGGCCGGTTGTCACCGGAAAGCGCCCCGGGTTGGCCAGGCGCAGCGCGTGGAAGTGCCGCCCGATATACCAATGCAAGTAGTGGGAAAAGAACGCGAGCAGGCGTTGCGAAGGACGGACCAAGGTAGTGCTTTCGTCGTGCATCGCCATGCTCATTTTCCTAAATTGCCAACCAAGGCTGAGTGGTTGAGCGCCATGGTATCGCACATCTCGCAAAAAGCGAGCGAGATACCCCGTATTTCCTGTAAGCAGCACTGGACACGACAGCGTGTGCGCCTTTGATTAAGGAAAGGCGCATGAAGTTCGCGGAACCACTGAGCTTCACAGGAAATCGGGGATATGGCATACCCAGCCTGGTTGAAAGGGACAAGGTGTTTATCAGGCATGGGTTAACAACTCTTCCGCCTGCCGTCGCGCAGAAATGGCGGCATTTGTCCCGCGATAGTGCTGATCGAGGGCGTCGGCGGCGATCCAGCCGCTCATCATTACCATAGGCATTCCCGGGCCGGGGTGCGCCGCTCCCCCTGCCAGGTAGAGACCCTCCAGATCGGGACTGGCGTTGGCCGGTTTGAACGCTCCATTCCAGCGACCGTGGCTCGAAATGCCGTAGATCGCCCCATTCAGCACCTGGTATCGCTCATGGATATCCACCGGCGTGAGGGCGCGCTCAAAGACAATGCGGTCCTCAATGTCGGCAAGACCGGCGGTACGTTTCAACTTATTGAGAATCACCTGGCGATAGGCAGGAAATATCTTTGACCAATCATGCTTAGGACGCAGAAACGGGGTGTGCACCAGCACGTAGAGCGCATCGCCACCCGCGGGCGCGGTGGTCGAATCGGTGGCGGAAGTGGAGGCGAGATAACAAGTCGGGTCGGGCGCTGGCTCGGCCAGATCGTAGATGTGGTGAAATTCCTCGTGCGGATCGCGGGAGAAAACGAAGTCGTGGTGCGCCAGATGCTCGTAGCGCCGGTTAAGCCCGAGGTAAAGCACCACACCGGAACACGCAGGCTCGTATTCTCTGCGTCTATCAAAGCGATCGGCGAGCGCACCGCCGAGCAGCTCACGATGGGTGCGCACTGCGTCCTCGTTGGAAACGACGGCGTCAAAGCGATGCTGTTCCCCATTGCTTGTTTCGAGGCCGGAAATAGCACCGCCCTCGGTGAGCAGGCGCGCAATCTCGATGGAGGTGTGGTAACGCACGCCGAGCTCGGTGCCGAGACGGACCAGCGCCTGGGGTACCGCGCGAGTGCCTCCCTTCGGGTACCAGATGCCTTGTTCCGCCTGCATGTGACCAATGGAACAGAGAATCGCCGGGGAGTTATCGGGTGACGAGCCTACATACTGCACGTAGTGATCAAGCATCTGGGCCACGAGCGGATCTTTGATGAACTCGCGGATGGTTCCGGACACGCTTTGGCCGAGACGCATGCTCAGTACATCCTTGAGCACCGCAACCTGGAAGCTTCCACCGATATCGAACGTGTCGCGCATCGAACCGACCGACTTCCAGAAGAAGAACTTGTCGGAGATGTGGTGCAGCCTTTCCGACAACGCCATGAACTCGGAAAAGCGGGTGCCCAGCCCGGGTTCCCTGCCCTCGAGCGAGGCCGCCATCTCGCGGACATCGTCTTTGAGGTCCAGAACCGTGCCGTCGTCGAAGAAGCAGCGCCACTGCGGATCCAGACGAACCATATCGAGGTAGTCACTCATGGTACGGCCGGCTTCGCAGAAGATGCGCCGCAGCACCGAGGGCTGAATGAGTATGGTGGGGCCCATATCGAAGCGGAAACCTTGCTCTTGCAGCACGGCGGCCTTACCGCCCAGCCATGGGTTCTTTTCAAAGACTTCGACCTGGTAGCCGCGCGCGGCCAGGGTACACGCCGCCGAAAGTCCTCCTAACCCTGAACCGATTACTGCAACACGCATGTTGTTTCTCCTAAGTCTCAGTCAAGCTTTGCAGCCGCTCGCAAAAACCGGCGCAGGCCGTGCCACCGGGCCGCCCAGTGACCGCCATGAACTGCTTTGATGTAACCGGCAAAGAACGGCTGGTGAGCGGGCGTAGTAGGCCGATAGGCTCGCCGGTCGCGGCTGCGTTGGGCGACGATCGTCTTAAGCGTGGTCATCTCCAATAAGCCTTCGCGGCCGCGGGTTACGCCAAAGCCGCTCGATTTGCGGCCGCCGAAGCTCACACGAGGATCCGCAGTGGCGACGATCAGGTCATTGATAAGAACAGTGCCGACCGGGAGCCGTTGGGCCAAGGTGCGCGCTTGGGTCTCGGGTCCGAAGATGGCCGCGGTGAGGGCGTAAGGACAGGGTGCGTGAGCGGCAATCGCGGCGTCTGTATCGGGCACATCGAAGATGCAGAGCACAGGGGCAAAAATATCGGTCTGCGTGATGATCATTTCGGGAGTGGCCTTCAGAATCACGGCGTAACGCAGTCCTGCATCCGATTCATCCCTGAGAATTGAGCCTCCCAGACGCCTGGCATCTTGCAGCAAGTCAGCGAGCTGAGACTCAGTGTGGGGAGGCAGAGCGACCGGAGGAAGGCTCTGCAACTGATCAACGAGCGCCCGCACAAGACCAGGATGGTCGCCGACCAGGAAGACCCGCCGCGGCGCCATGCAAGTGGCTGAACCGTTGAGCCGCATGCCGAAGGCCAGCGCCGCAACCGTACGATCAAGATCGGCACCGGGCAACACGAAGACAGCGTCGCAGCCGGAGAGCTCCATGACGGCGGGCGTCAAATGGGCCGCGAGTTGATGCAGAACGGCCGTCCCGGTCGTGGCGGAGCCGGTGAGAAAAACCTTATCCAGGCCGGCAGCAATGGCATTGCTGCCGGCCTGGGCTGATTCGTCAAGCAACTGCAATAATGCGGGGTCCAGGCCGCACCCCACCAAGACATCGCGCAGTGCCTCTGCGGCTGCCATGCCGCCTGGCGCGGGCTTCCAAAGGACGGCGTTGCCGGCGGCGAGCGCCTGCAGTGCCTGCACCCCGGGGAGGAACAGAGGATAGTTTGCTGGGGCGATGATGAGGACCACCCCGAGCGGATCGCGCGTGATCTCCGCCGTTACCCGGCGAAGCCAAAACGGGCGGGTATGTGAACTGAGCCGCTGGGGAGCAAGGATCCAGGCAGCCTCACGCTCGAGAAAGCGGCAGGCCTCGACCAAGGGCAAAACTTCTGAGACCAACGTGTCGGCTACGTTGCGATGCAAGGCCCCGGGCTGCTCGCAAGGAACAGTCTGCGCCATTTCTTCCGCGGTTGCGGCTATGCGGTAGCGCGCGCGACGCAGGAGGGCAAGACGTCCCTTTATTCTTGTGCGCGCCCAGATTTGCTGCGCGGCCCGCGCTTGCCCCAGGGCGATTGACCGGGCCAGTGCCTCGCGCTGCATCTTCAACGGCATAGCTTTGATTGTGCACCCTGACGCCATTTTACGAAGCAGCTTCGTACATGGCGGCTTCCGCCAGCGCCGGGGAGGTGTCCCACTGCGGCTCGATCTCCAGATCTTCGAGCAGCAGGCGCGCGGTAATGCGCGCGGATTCGAAAATCACCGGCAAACCACTGCCGGGATGGGTGCCACCGCCGACCAGGTAGACGCTATCAAGATCTTCAAAACGGTTGTGCGGCCTGAGGTGGAGCATTTGCCGCAAGTTGTGCGCCATGCTGAAGGTGGCGCCTTTGTGGAGGGCGTAATCCGTTCGCCAGCCGGCCGGCGTGACCACTTTTTCAAAGCGAATGCGGCGTTCCACATCCTCGATTCCGACCTTCTCCAGTTGGCGCAGAGCGAGGGATCGAAAGCGCGCCTGTTCGGCAGGCCAATTGATATTTTTGTGCTCGTGCGTAACCGGCAGCAGAACGTAGAGCGTACTCATCTTCTTCGGCGCGAGCGACGGGTCAGTGACGCATGCGTTTTGCACGTAGAAGGATGGATCGTCCGAGAGCTGATGCAGTTCTTCAATATCGCGCAGGTTCTGCCGGTAATCTGCAGCCAGGTAAATGGTGTGGTGGGAGACCTCGTCGTAACGTCCTTCGATCCCCAGATAAAGCATGAAGGTGGAGCAGGAGAAGAGCTTCTTCTCGATCTTGCCGTCGGTCCAGCGGCGGCGAATGCTGTCCGGAACCATGCGCTGCATGGCCTGAGCGAAGTCTGCGTTGACCACCACGGCATCGGTGGCGAGGGTTCGCTTGGCGGTGCGCACCGCGGTGCACTTGCGGCCCTCAAACATCATCTCTTCGACCGGCTCGTCGAGCAGCACTTTGGCGCCCAGGTCTTCGGCAACACGAGCCATAGCCTTGGTAACGGCGCCGCAACCACCTACGGGATGGAAGACGCCGTGCTCATACTCCAGGAAAGACAGGATGCTGAACAAGCTGGGGCAGGTAAACGGCGACATGCCCAGATACTTGGACTGGAAGCTGAAGCCGAGACGAATCCGCTCATCTTTGAAATAGCTGCGCAGATCGGAATCCAGCGAGCGCCAGGGGCGTAGCAACGGCAGCAGCTTGAGCATGTCAAGCTTGGCCAAGTCTCTCCAGCTCTCGAAAGGAGACTCCAGAAACGGCATAAATTTCTCGAGCTTATTGCGGTTGTCGCAAAAGAACCGGTGGAAGCCGTGGGCGTCTTCCGGACTGAGCTCAGCGATCGCGCGCTCCATACGCTCCAGGTCCGGTGTGGCCAGCAGTTCTCCGCCCGAGCCGAAGACAAGGCGGTACTGGGGATCCAACCGATACATGGGGATCTCCTGGTCGAGGTTTCTGCCTGCGGCGCCAAAGATCTCGCGCAGCACCCTGGGGTAAAGAAAGAACGTCGGTCCGGTATCGAACTTGAAACCCTTTCGCTCGATGGTGGAGGTGCGACCCCCGACGACCTCCCGGCGCTCTACGACGGTTACATCAACGCCGGAGCGTTGCAGCAGAATGGCAGCAGCCAGACCGCCTGGACCGGCCCCGACAATGATGACTTTGTTCTTTGGCTTAATCATTCGTTCGATTGGTGAGATACTAACTCGGTTCTGAGTGGCATTAGCTCTTTATGTTTCGGCAACTTAGCTGCCTTCTTGAATTTTTCACAACTGACACTATCGCGCTACCAGGCAAAGGCAGCCAATTCCAGCAGATGTGGAATTGCAGGCTTTCTTTTTGCTCCTGCCAAAGTTGACTACGTAGGTTTAGGACTTGTGTCAGTTTGCGACATGTTGCGGCCGGCCGGAGAGCGATCGTGCAGCGGAGCGACCTTGCCGGATGAGATCGGGCAATCCCACTCCATAGTAGGCGCTCCCCACCAGACGCAGAGTTGGCAGCGCGCTGAGCATTGATTCCAACTCCGCCATACGATCCAGGTGACCAACAGAGTATTGCGGCAATGACAGAGGCCAGCGGCGCACTACAGCTTCTATGGTTTGCGGTAGTGGACCTAAGATACGGCCCAGCTGTGAACGGGCACGCTCAATGAGCTGATCGTCCGGCTCGCCAAGCAGCGCATCGCCGGAGCGGCCGCCAAAGAAGGCCCGGAGCAAGACTGCCCCTTGCGGGACGCGGCCGGGGAATTTCTGATCGACGAAAGTGCAGGCCAGGAGTGGATACTCTTCCGCTCCGCTTTGCCCGGAAGCTTGTGGAACCACGAAGCCAAAGCCACGAGGAATGCGCAGGCGGGCCGCTTGTTCGGGAGCGAAGGCCAGCGCGACTACGATCGCCGATGTGGCCTGCTGGGGTAGAAAATCGGCCATCCGACCGCCCTCTTGATTGAGCTGGCGGAGCAGAGGGCCGGTAACGTGAGGGGGAGTGGCCAGGACCACGGCGTCAAACTGTTCGGAGCCAGCCGCGCTGGTGATGCGCCAGCCTCCATGATCCGCCTCAATCCGCTGTACAGGTTGGCGAAGTTGTAGAGACGGTACCGGCAACCTGGCAACCATGCGATCGATGAGCGTCTGAAGACCACTGGTGAGGGTGGTGAAGATGGCCGGAGACGATTGCTGCGCGCGGCGCTGGACGGCCTGAATCAGGCTCCCCTCCTCAGCTTCCATGCGGACGAAGGCGGGCATAACGGCGCGGACGCTGAGCTGCGCAATGTCTCTACCGAAAACTGCGGCCAGCAGAGGGCCAGCGATGGTGGAGGTGACCTCATCACCAAAGTGGCGGCGCACAAAGCCGGCCACTGATTCGTCTTGACTGGGGGCAGAGAGCTTGAGCTCCTCGGCGCGTTTCGGCTCGCGCAGGTAGGCCAGGCGGGCCTGCCAACTGAATAGCGGCGATTCCAGCAGTGGACCCCATTTGGCGGGAACCATCATGCGCATTCCGTCTGGAATGGGGAGCAGCTGCGTATGGCGCCCGGTACCCGTCAGGACATATGTGCGCCTCCACTGATCGTTCGAGGGGATGATCTGGTTTTCGAGGCCGAGCTCTACTGCCAGTTCCCGGGCCCAGGGTTTTTCCGTCACCCAGGAGTCAGGGCCGCACTCAATGACGAACCCGTCGCGATGAACGGTCTCGACGATGCCGCCCAGCCGATCTGAAGCCTCAAAGAGGGTGAACTCGAGTCCTTCGCAGGCCAGCTGGTAGGCCGTCGCCAGGCCGCCGATGCCGCCACCCACAATCGCGATCATACGGCGGGCGCGGAGAGAGCCTCGGAAGGAACCTTTGCGGCCGACCGAGCGAAGCCTTGCCGGGCCAGGTCCTCAAGCGTCGCCGTAAGCAGCGGAGAATCATTGAGCGACTGGGGACGTACGACCTCCAGGCCGATTCCAGCGGCAAAATCGCGGAAGCCGATATCGATGTCGTAAAGGATCTCGACGTGGTCGCAGAGAAAGCCGATGGGCTGGATTACGACCGCGGAGTGGCCCTCCTGGCGCAGCGCGGTGAGGGTGTCCTCCACCGTGGGACCGATCCAGGTAGCACCGGACATGCCTTGGCTCTGAAAGGCGAAGAACCAGTCGGCGGCGGTGAGGCCCAGGGGTGCGAGCAGGGCGGCGACGTTGGCCGCGGTGCGCTTGGCTTCCACGGGATACGGGTCTGGACCGGGGGAGGGCGGTTCCTGCCCATCCGCAGGCTGCGCCTGGATGGTTCTGCAGGGCACGCTGTGTGCGGTAAAAAGCACCGGAGCCACGGCGCCGATGCGCGCCGAGAGGCTCTGCCACACCGGTTGCAGCCGTTCGGCGAAGGCCTGGGCGAGTTGTGGGTGATCGGCCCAGCCATCAATGAAGTCCATCTCGATGGCCCCGGCGGCTTCGGCAAAGGCAGCGCGGCGATAGAGTCCGACACTGGTGCGGGAATTTTGTGGCGCCAGACAGATCACAACTGCCGAGGTAATGCCGTCCTCTCGCATCTGGCGCACTACATCGGCGATGTAGGGCTTCCAGTTACGCATGCCGACGTACACCGGCAGGCCGAGTGCCTGGGAAAGCAGGCGTCCCTGCTCCTGAGTGAGCTCGGTCAGCGGGCTGGATCCAATAAGACTGTAACGGTGACGAATCTCTTCGACCACCGATTCAGGCATGGGGCGTCCGCTGGTGACGTTGCGTAGATATGCGGGAATTTCGTCGAGCGACTGGGGTGTCCCGTGGGCAAGCAACAAAACCGCCTGGCGATGGGGTGCGATGTCAGGCACGGGAATGGTCTCCGGGGGTGGCGCTGAACTCGCGCACGTATTGGACGACTCGCTGCACATTTTCGACCGGCGTACCGGGAACGATGCCGTGGCCAAGGTTGAAGATATGCCCGGGGCGGCCTCCGGCCTGCTCGAGGATCTGACGCACGCGTTGGCGGAGCAGGTCTTCGTTGGCGAAGAGCGCTATAGGGTCGAGGTTGCCTTGCACTGCAACCCCGTGGCCGAGAGTGGACCAGCCCTGATCCAAAGGCACCCGCCAATCGAGGCCGATGACGTCGGCGCCGGTTTCGCACATGGCAGGCAGCAGGGTCGCGGTGTCTACGCCGAAGTAAATGACCGGCACGCCGAGGGCCTGCACCCTGCGTACCAATCGGGTGGTTATGGGGAGCACGAAATCGCGGTAATCAGTTGGGCTGAGAGCGCCGGCCCAGCTATCAAAAATCTGGATTACGTCGGCTCCCGCCTCCACCTGCTGGGCGGCGTACTCTTCCAGGACCGCAGCGAGCTTCTCGAGTAGGATCTGCCAGACGGATGGCTCGCGGTACATCATTGTTTTGGTGAAGATGTAGTTGCGGGAACCGCCGCCTTCGATCATGTAGCTGGCAAGGGTGAAGGGGGCGCCGCAAAATCCAACGATGCCGATGCGGTCGTTGAAGTGGGCCACCACTTTGCGTATGGCTTCGGCCACGTAGCCAAGCTCGTGGGCACGATCGGTGCGGAG
>Ga0182024_10012965_pt1 | contig 16397 bp, 16 predicted proteins | sample P32metaG_FD_120480 | JGI IMG/M metagenome (GOLD analysis project Ga0182024, IMG submission 120480) | Permafrost microbial communities from Stordalen Mire, Sweden - P3-2 metaG (Illumina Assembly) | ecosystem: Environmental > Terrestrial > Soil > Wetlands > Permafrost | place: Sweden: Stordalen... | reverse complement strand
GGCCGATGCGAAGGAGTCGCGCTTCTTTTGGTTCATCGCCGCTGCCTCAGAAAAGGCGCAACTTCAAAAAGCGCAAGCGAGGGGGCCGGTTCCAAACCAGCACTTCGGGTCACGAACCTACTCCCTCGCTTGCGCTTCGGGTTAGTGTGCGGTCGCTTACGCCAACAACTTCGTCGCCACCTCCCCATGCACGTCCGTCAGCCGGAAGTCGCGGCCCTGGAAGCGGAACGTCAGCTTCGTGTGGTCCAGCCCCAACAGGTGCAGCACCGTCGCCTGGAGGTCGTGGACGTGAACGCGGTCCTCGATCGCGGCGAAGCCCAGTTCGTCGCTGGCGCCGAGGTTCAGGCCCGGCTTCACACCGCCGCCCGCCAGCCACATCGTATAGGCGTCGATGTGGTGATTGCGGCCCACGCTGTCGCGCACCTCGCCCATCGGCGTCCGCCCGAACTCGCCGCCCCAGATCACCAGCGTGTCGTCCAGCAGGCCGCGCCGTTTCAGGTCCGTCACCAGCGCCGCCGACGGCCGATCGACCTCGCGGCAAACCTGATCCAGCCCGGTCGTCAGGTTTTCCGAGCCGGCGCCGTGGTGGTCCCAATCGGTGTGGTACAGCTGCACGAAGCGCACGCCGCGTTCCACCAGCCGACGCGCCAAAAGGCAGTTGTTGGCGAACGACGCCTTGCCCGGCTCCGCCCCGTACATTTCCAGAGTCTTCTTGTCCTCCTTACTCAGGTCGATCAACTCCGGGGCGCTCGTCTGCATCCGGTAGGCCATCTCGTAGGAGGCGATGCGCGTGGCGATCTCCGGGTCGCCGGCGTCGGCCAGGTGGGCCTGGTTCAGCTCCTTCACGGCGTCGAGCACGTCGCGCTGCCGTTCCGGCGCGACCGATTTCGGACTGGCGAGGTCCAGGATCGGTTCGCCGCCGCCGCGGAAGGGCACGCCCTGGTAGGAGGTCGGCAGGAAGCCGCTGCCCCACAGCGCGGCGCCGCCGCGCGGCCCGCGCGGCCCGGACTGCAACACCACGAAGCCCGGCAGGTCGCGGGCCGCGCTGCCGATGCCATACGTCACCCACGACCCCATGCTCGGCCGGCCGAACTGCGGCGAGCCGGTGTTGACGAACAGCTTGGCCGGCGCGTGGTTGAAGACGTTCGTGGCCATCGACCGCACCACGGCGATGTCATCGACGATGCCGGCGGTGTGCGGCAGGCACTCCGACAACCACGTTCCGGCGTTACCGTGGCGGGCAAACTTGCGGCGCGTCGCCAGCAACTTCGGCGGCTTGGCGGAGAAGGTGTCCATGAAGGCGAAGCGCTTGCCCTTGATGAACTCGTCGGGGATCGGTTGGCCGTTCAACTCGTTCAGTTTCGGCTTGTAGTCGAACAACTCCAGCTGGCTGGGACCGCCGGCCATGAACAGGAAGATGACGCGCTTGGCCTTGGCGGGGAAATGCGGCTTCTTCGGGGCCAGCGGGTTGGTGAGGGCGTCGTCCGCGGCGGCGCGGCCGTCGTTGAACAGCGCGGCCAGGGCGGCGGCGCCGAGGCCTACGCCGCATTGGCCGAAGAAGTGGCGGCGCGTTTGCAGCAGGAGCGGATTTATTTGCGTCATGGCGGCGTCGTTCCCTTGAGAGGTTTTCGTTTTCGGGATCGTGGGCGGACGGCTTCGGCGTCTTCCCGGCTGTCGGCACCGTTTCCCTGCGCCGATTCGGAGCCGCACCGCAGGATGTCGTTGAGGACCGCGATGGGGTGCCGGTCTTCCAGCTCGCTAAGCGTAGTAATCAACTCGGACACTCGCTGGCGGTAATCATCGGACTCCTCGGATGCAGGGATCATCTGATAGAACGGGCGCCCTTTCCTCACGGTCGTCTCCTCAAAGCGCAGGAGGTTCGGATTGGGGTTAGGCTTCAGCCGCCAGCCCTTGTGACGAAGGTAAGCCCCAAGATCCGAGACGCGCACGGACTGGACGCGCGGATCAACCCATCGCCAGGGATTCATGCCACATCTCCCGCACGACAGTTCGGCTACTCCAGGCGGTATTCCCAGGGCGTTTGGGCCGCATCCTTTAGAGCGTATCCGGATCGGACAAGTTCAAATGCCTTTGGCAAGACAGGACGGCCGGGGACTTTTGCCACGGCTAACCGCTTCCGTATGTGATACTGAATCTTGCTGGACAAAGTCTTGAGTTCCTGCCAGTCCACTCCATCATCCAAGCCCCACTTCCTCGCGCCAACTTCACTAAAGTGGCCGAAGTGCGACTTGGTTATGACCCGTTCGTGAACGCCCCCAAGATACAGTTGGATAAGCGCGCCGCCATCGATCCGGTAGCGGAACGTGTGACCTGCGCAGTATTCGGGTCGCAAGGCTATCCGTGTAATCACAAGGTCTTTCATGACCGACGGCGACCAAAGCTGTAGCAGGACGGCCGTCCCATTTCCACGCTCGTCAGTTCCCAGGCGGAATGCGTCAGCCAGTTCGTCGACCGAGCGAAATTCTCGAAGCTCTCGGCCGTATTCCGAGTAAGACTCAAAAACGCGCACGTTCGTCGCCGAAAACAGAAACGTGACAAGCGCTCTTTGGTCGGCCTCCGCGGCGAAGAAATCGAGGTTGGCCACTTCGCTGCCCTCTTCAAACGCCCCTTAATCTCTGGAAATCTTCACTCCCGCGTGATGGTCTCATCCAAATTCAGCAGCACCCGCCCCACCACCGTCCACGCGGCAGCCTCCGCGTCAGCCCCCGTCCCGGCATACTTCTCGCGCTGTTTCGCTAGCAGCCGGCCGAGAATTTCGCGCTCATGCGAGTTCGGCGGCCGGGCCGTGCAAAGGCGGAACCCGTAAGCAAGACGGTCATCGTCGCCGGCGCCGCCTTCCTTGAGGATGCGCGACGCCAACCCCTGAGCGCACTCGAAAAACGCCTGGTCGTTGAGCAGCGTCAGCGCCTGGAGCGGCGTGTCGGAGCGGTTGCGGCGCGTGCAGGCCGAGGTCGCGTCGGGGGCGTCGAACACCGTCAGGCCGGGGTGCGGGGCGGAGCGCCAGAAGAACGTGTACATGCCGCGGCGGTAGCGGTCGGGGCCGTCCGCGGCCTTCCACTCGCGCGGCACCTGCGTGAAGGCGTAGACGCCCTGCGGCTGCGGCGGGAACACGCTCGGCCCGCCGACCGTCGGCGTCAGCAAACCGCTCGCCGTCAGGGCCGAGTCGCGCACGATCTCCGCCTCCAGCCGCAGCCGGTTCTGCCGGGCCAGCAGACGGTTACGCGGGTCGAGCGTCGCCAGGTCGGGCCGCGCCTTCGACGCCTGCCGGTAGGTCGCCGAACAGACGATGAGTTTGTGCATTGCCTTCATGTCCCAACCGCGGGCCACGAACTCCGACGCCAGCCAGTCCAGCAATTCCGGGTGCGACGGCGGCGTTCCCTGCGTGCCGAAGTCGTTCTCCGTCTCCACCAGGCCGAGGCCGAAATACGCCTGCCACATCCGGTTGACCGTCACCCGCGCCGTCAGCGGATTTTTCGGATCGACGATCCATTTCGCCAGGTCCAACCGCGTAGGTAGGGGCGGGGTCGCCCCGCCCCTGTTCGCCGGCAGGGGAGGCAGCACCGACGGCGTGCCCGGCGTCACGAGCGCCCCCTTGCGTGTGAAGTCGCCGCCGAGGTGGATGTGCGTCTCGCGCGGGGCCGGCCGTTCGCGCACCACCAGCGTGGAAGGGATGACGGGAAGGTCTTTTTTCAGGTCCGCGATGCGCCGTTCCAGGGCGATGCGCACATTCAGAGCCTGGAGGTCGCCCGGCGCGGCCAGCGGGTTGACTTCGCCCAGGGCGGCGACGACATGCCGCACCTGATCGGCCTTACGGTAGGCGTCGAGCACCATCTGTTGCTGTTTGTCGTTGCGGCCGTTGACGGCGATGGCCAGGATCGTCCGCACCTTTTCCGGCAGATGGGCCTTGTCCTCCGTCGTGAGCTTTCCTTCCCACGCCTGCAACGACTCTGGCGTCACGGCGTCGAGCGTCTTGAGCTGCTTTTCCAGCGCGGCGATCCGTCCCCGGACTTCTTCCCGCTTCTTCGTCTGTTCCAGCGTCGGCAGCTCCAGCTTCGGCTCATCCACGCTATTGAAGAACGCGAATAGCTGGTAATATTCACGCTGCGAAATAGGGTCGAATTTGTGGTCGTGACACTGGCAGCAGCCGACGGTCAGGCCGAGGAAGACGGTCCCGGTGGTGTTGACGCGATCGACGACCGACTCGACGCGGAACTGCTCCACATCGATGCCGCCCTCCTCGTTGATCGGCGTGTTGCGGTGGAAGCCGGTGGCAACGATTTCGTCGGTCGTCGCGTTCGGCAGCAGGTCGCCGGCGAGTTGCCGGATCACAAATTGATCGAACGGCATGTCCTTGTTGAGGGCGTCGATCACCCAATCGCGGTACGGCCACATGGAGCGCGGGGCGTCGATGCTGTAGCCGTTGGAGTCGGCGTAGCGGGCGAGGTCGAGCCAGTGGCGGCCCCAGCGTTCGCCGTAGTGCGGCGACGCCAGTAAGCGATCCACTAACTTCTCATAGGCGTCGGGAGATTGGTCCGCGACGAAGGCGTCCACCTCTTTCGGCGACGGCGGCAGGCCGAGCAGGTCGAGGCTGAGACGGCGGATGAGCGTCGCCCGGTCGGCCTCCGGCGACGGCGCGACGCCTTCCTTTTCCAGCCGGGCCAGGATGAAGCGGTCGATGGAATTGCGCACCCAGGCCGCATTTTTGACGGCCGGCTCGGCCGGGCGGACGACGGGCCGGAACGACCAATGGTTGCTCCCGGCGGGGGCGGTGGCGACTTCGCCGGTCGGGGCCGACGCGCCGGCGTCGATCCAGGCCCGCAGCACGGCAACGCGGGCCGCGTCGAGGGGCGGCCCCTTGGGCGGCATCGGCTTGACGCCCTCCGCCCCGGTGAGGGCGAGGACGATTCGGCTTTTGCCGGACTGGCCGGGGACGACGGCCGGGCCGGAATCGCCGCCCTTGCGAACGGCGACGACCGTGTCGAGGCGGAGGCCGGCGCGCTGCCGATCCGGGCCGTGACACTTGACGCAGTTTTGCGTCAGGATCGGCTTCACGTCGCGGAGGTAATCCACGGCCGCGGACGGCGGCGCCTCGGCCGGCGCGGCGGCGAGACAGAGCAGCAACAACGGCGTCATGCGTTCGCTCGGCAGGGGGGCGGGAAGGTAGGGCGGCGCGGGCGGATCCTCACCCTATCAACGATACCCGAAAACGCGATGGCGGCAAGGAAAAAGTGGCCGCGGCCCGCCGGGCGCGTCAGCAGCGCAACCGCCTGCCGCCTCGACGGTAGGATGGGGGAGCGGTGTGGTGCGAGTGTTGTGCCTGATTCGGCGACGCAACGCCTCGCCTTGACAGGGATAGGAGGCCGGAGACAATGCGGGTGTAGACAGCCATGCGAACCTCTTCCCCAAGGAGTCGCACCGTGAAAGAGACGACCTACCTGCCCGAAGTCGAATGTACCATCGCGATCCCCAACGGCATTGTCAACATGCAGCTCGTGGCCGTGCCCGACGAGACCGGCAGATGTCATTACCTGCACCTCGGCCAGGGGAACCTGACCGAAGACGAGGGCAAGACCTACCTGCCCATCGGCGTCATCGACCTGGATAACCGGGGGCAGCGAGCGCTCGTGGAACTCCCCATGGAGGCGGGTTCGGGCACTCGCCGCATTTGGGTTCCGTACAAGCGATTCCGACCGCAGAGGGCAGCCTCATGATCCTCTGCGAACGGGAGATTCAAGCGCTGCTGGACGACGGCGCCGTGCTGATCGATCCCCGGCCGGGCAACGACTCGGGCCAGTGGAGTTCGACGGCCGTGGACTTGACCCTGGAGGGGGTCGTCCTGGAGTGGACGCCTCCGGCGGGGGGCGCCCATCCACCCATTCAGCTCCACTCGGAGAAATTTGACATCCAGGCCATGACGGAAGACGCCGCGCTCGCCCGGAAGATCGCCATCGACCCGGCCAACGGCTATGTCATGTCTCCGAAATCGTTTATCCTCGGCTTCACGCGGGAAAAGGTCCGCTTCCCCGCCCGCTGCCGGGTGGCTGCCCGCGTGGAGGGCAAGAGCAGCTTGGCTCGGCTCGGGCTGGGCGTTCACGTCACGGCCCCAACGATTCATGCCGGCTTCGGCGCCAAACGGGCGACCGACTCCGGTTCACCGATTCAGCTGGAGATTTTCAACCTCGGCCCGTGGCCCATCCGGCTCGACACGGGCATGAAGATCTGCCAGCTGATCTTTGAGGAAGTCCGCGAGGTCCCGACCACGCCCTACCGCGGCCAGTTCAGCGGGCAGCAGGCTTTCACCGTTCCGACGCCGTGACCGCCGGAAGCCGTCGGCCGGCCCACGAAACGGTCTCACGGCTTCCTGGCGTCCACGTCCTTCCAGAAGTCGGCCGCCGGTTTGTTGTTGATCTTTTCCAGCGTCTTGATGGAGTGCAGAAGCTCGGCGTCCCGCTCCGGCTTGAAGTCGCCGAAGAGGTCTTTGAGGGGCATCCCTTGCAGCGGCGATAGGTCGAAGCCCTCCGCCGGCGCGGCCCCCAGCCCACGCGCCGATGGGGTCTGGTCGTCCTCTCAGGCCGGTGAAGCAATTCAGGGGGTGTACCAGACCTCGGAACCTTCCACCCGGCGCGGCGCCGAGTCCACGGAGTAGAACGCTGTCAAAGGGCGTTCAACGATCTGATACAGCCCTTCGTGCAGGTGCTGCCCGCTGCCAACCGGGTCCCGCGCCAGCAAGTGGTCGATCCGAGCCTGCGCCGCGGCCACGGCGTTCGGGTCGGCGGCTTGCAGCCAGGCCTCGACCAGCGCGTCTTCGGCCGCGGGCAGCCACTCGACGGCGTGATTCATACCGCTTCCCCGGCCCGCAGGCGGCGGAGCAGTTCCAACATCTTGTCCCGATCCATCCCTTCCCGCTGACGGATTCCCTCCAATACCCGAAGGTGCGCCTGAACCTGCGCGGACGGGATTCGTGGATCAGGGGACGCCAGGCGCCGTTTGCACTCCAGGATGGTTTCCGCCAATGCGGGTTCGAGGGGTTTCAGGAAGCTGACAATCCGTCCCTGGGGGTCGAAAACATCGACGCTCGCCGTGGATTCGGCCACCACGCGAGCCTGATCTTCCGTGAGAACGATATGGGGCATGTCCGATACCTCCTTCTCCCGCCACTCTACCCGGCGACTTCTGTTGGGACAAGGCGACGGGGCCCGTCGCCACGGGGCGTCAGAAATAGTTTGCGGAATTTTCATGGGCGCCTTTGCGTAACTGTATTGACCCTGAATCGAGCCGGAGACGCGACGCCGCCCGCGCGACCTTGGCGCCATTCAGGGCTTCGGAACGGGTTTCTTGTCTTCCACGTCCTTCCAGAAGTCCGCCGCCGATCTGTCGTTGATTGTCTCCAGCGTCGAGATGGAACGCAGGATGTCGGCGTCGCGCTCCGACTTAAAATCGCAACGGAGGTATTTAAGCGGCGTCTCTTTCAGCGGCGACAGGTCGGACACCTTCGCACCCCAACACTCCACTACCGTCAGCGATATGTCCTTAATCGGGGACAGGTCGGACACCCGGGTGTTGCCGCACCACAGCTCCTTGAGGGGCATCTCCTTCAGCGGCGACAGGTCGGACACCGGAGTGTAACCGCAGTTCAGGTACGTCAACTTCATGCCCTTCAGCGGCGACAGGTCGGAAACCTTTGTGCCGTAGCAGTACAGGGTCGTCAGCTTCATGTCCTTCAGCGGCGACAGGTCGGAAACCGACATGTTGTTGCACCACAGGGTCGTCAGCGGCATACCCTTCAGCGGCGACAGGTCGGACACCTTGGTGTCTCCGCAGTACAGGGTCGTCAGCTTCATGTCCTTCAGCGGCGACAGGTCGGAAACCTTGGTCCAGCCGCAGTCCAGGAACGTCAGCTTCATGTCCTTCAGCGGCGACAGGTCGGCAAGCCGTCCCTTGCCCGGCCCGCTTCCGGCGCACTTCAGTGATCGGAGGGCCGGCAGCGCCCGCACCGGCGCAATATCCGTCACGTCGTTGGTGACAAACTCCAGCCCGACCACCACGCCGTTTTCGACGGTGGGCGTGACCTTCCCGTCGAAGCCGGGGTTGCGCTTCTTCAGATCGTCGGAGACGGCCTTGACCTGTTCGTCCGGCGTCATCGCGGCGACCTGCTTGCACCAGGCGTCGAAGGCGGCGACGGGCTTGAGCGGCGCCTCATCAACTCCATTGGCAACCTGCTGAGGTTTTGGCGTCCATTTCGCGTCGATGACGACCTCGCCGCCGCTCTTTAGTGAGAACGAATCCGTGAAAAGTTCCTCCTGCCCCCGCTTCACGGTCAGTTTGTGTTCGCCAGGAATCAACTCCACGCGGCCCACCTTTTTGGAGTCGATGACCAGTTTTTCTTCCCCATCGACCAGCACTTGCACGTCGGGTTCCGTCACCGACACGACCAGCGTGCCGTTTTTCGTTCGGAGGGTAATGACCGCCGCCAGGCACACCGCCGCGAACAGGAAAGCCGCCGCCGCCGTCAGCAGCCAGCGTGAGGACAGGCCTCGAGTGGGAACGGGGGGCAGGGGGACCGACGGCCCGGCGGGTGCCGCCTGCTCGCTTCTTCGGCTTTCGGTGACCGTCTGAGGTGTAGGGGAAGCGGCGGCCGTCGCCTGCGCTCCCTGAACTCTAGCCAGTTCCCACTCGATGGCCTTGATTGCCTTGGCCACCGCATGCGCCGATGCCGGCCGGTCGTCCGCGTCCTTGGCCAGGAGCCGCATCACCAGGTCGTTCACCGCCGGCGGCAACTCCGGATTCAGTTCCCGAGGCGGCTTCGGCTGTTGCCGGATGATGGCCAGCAGAATGCCCGTTGAGGTCGAGCCTTTGAACGCCATCCTTCCCGTACACATGCGGTAGAGGACGCAGCCGAGGCTGAACAGGTCGCAGCGATGATCGATCTTGTCTCCGTTGGCCTGCTCCGGCGACATGTACGCCGGCGTGCCCAGGATGGCGCCCGTCCTCGTCAAGGGGGCGTCGTCGGTCGCCCGGGCCAGTCCGAAATCGAGGATCTTGACGCGGCCGCGCGCGACGGGGATGGTGAAGGAGTTTTTCGGCATCTCAACCGTATCCGCGTCCCCGCCCCCCGGCGCTTGCCCCAGGAGGAAGGCGTCCTCTGGCGGTCGAGGCGCGGGGGCATGGATCGACTCCATGGTTTCCAGCCAGACGTTGCCCGGCTTGATGTCGCGGTGGATCAATCCGTGCTGGTGGGCGGCCGCCAACCCTTCGGCGATCTCCCGGGCAATCCGCAGCACCTCCGCGAGGGGTAAGGGGGACCGGGCAAGGCCGCCGTCGGCGCCCTTGCAAGCGCGCAAGGCCGCCTCTTCCCGCTTGAGCCGGTCGTCCAAGCTTTCGCCTTCCAGGAACTCCATGGCCAGGAACGGCATGTCCTGGTCCTCGCCCACCTGGTAGATCGTGACGATGTGATCGTGCTTGACGGCCGCGGCGGCCCGGGCTTCGCGCAGGAAGCGGCGGAGGGCCAACTCGTTGGCGGCCAGCGCCGGCTTCATCACCTTGAGGGCGACGAGGCGCTTCAGCTGGACGTCCTCGGCCTGGAACACCATGCCCATGCCGCCCGCACCCAGGGTCCGTAGAATCCGGTACGATCCCACCTGTTTGATCTCGGTGATTTCCTCAAGTCCGGGCAGCCAGCTCTCCTGGGCGCGCATGGCCTCCACAACCGGCGGCGGTTCGCGTCTCGCCGGCGCGGGTTGGGCCTTGGTCGCGTCCGGAGGAAGGAGACGGCCGCGCAGGTCGACCGCCAGGCGGTCGAGGAGGGCGCCGGCCGGCTCGGCCCGCCCGGCCTGGGTGCGAAAGTCGGCCACGAGGTCGTCCTCCGCCTGGACCGTCGGCAACAGCTTCCGGCACTCCGCGCAGGCCGCCAGGTGCGCCTCCACGGCGGCGGCCGACGGCTCGGACATGCGGCCCAGCAGGTACTCTCGCAGGCCGGCGAGATCGGGGCAGGCGGTCGTGACGTTCATGGACGGACTCCGGGACAAATGGGCCGTGATCGAGCCGGAAGCGGACGCACCGGCGCCCCGCTGCTAATGGATACGAGTCTCGGCGGGAAAACCTGACGCGACATCGCGGAAAAATCGCCGCCGTCAGTCCAGGAGGCCGTCGAGGTCCTGCCGCAGCCGGCGGAGGACGCGCGCCTTGGCGGCGTAGACCGCGTCGATGGTCATGCCCCGTTCGGCGGCCACATCCGCTCCGGACTTGCCCTCGACGACCAGCGCCCAGCACGCCTTCCAGGTCTTCTCCTCGAAATGGGTCCGCATCAGATGCACGGCCCGCCTCACCACATGCTGGCGATACTCCGTCTCCCAGACGGCGGCGGCCCCGTCCGGCACGGCGGCGTCGGCCAGGGCGGCGTCGCCGGCGTTCGGGGGGTCGGCGGCGCGCTTGCGCAGGGCGTCGCGCCAGCGGTTCTCGGCGACGGTGCGCAGCCAGGCGCGGAAGCTCTTGCCGGGGTCGTAGGTGAAGTGCGGCAGCTTCTGGATCAGGGTGACGAATACGTCCTGGACAAGGTCGGCGGCGTCCTGGGACGGCAATCCCATGCGGCAGGACCAGTGATAAAGGAGAGGGGTATAGAGATCGATGAAGCGTTGCCAGGCCGCCTGCTCGCCGGGCCGGCGCAATCGCAAGAGCAAGCTGGCGGAAGTGGATTCCATGAGGGCGCATTCCCTCGGGGCGGAGGACCGGGCGTCAGGCCGCGTAAGAGAGTGTAATCGACAGGGCTTGTGGGGACAACGAAATTGCGACGGCCCCCGCTCGCGGCGCCTTACGGTGGTCGAAGATGCGTTGCTGCTGCTGCTCTTCGTTCCGCTATCATCCATGATCCGGAGATGATTTTGTCCGTTTCGCCGCGACCCGGAGGGGAGCGCTCCCCTCCGGGTCGCGGCGAAACGACGCCGCGAATCGTGTATCAGGCCGACGGCTCCGCCTTCACCGCCTCGCGGACCTTCTCGGGGTCGGGCATCCCGAACCAACCCTTTTTGGCGACGACGTGGTCGCCCACCGCCACCGTCAGTTCCCCACGATTCCCAACGACCAGGCTCACCTCGACGTCCGGATCCGTCTTCAGCGTCTCCGCCACACGGGCGGCCTGACGGCGGATCGACCCTCAAGAGGGGCATTGCCGGATGACGACCTTCTTCATGACGTTCTCCTTTGGATGGTTCTTCTTCCGAAGGACTCCCTACGGCCATCCTAGCGCGTGCAGGGGCGCACGACCAACAAAAATTGCCTCGGCCGCCTCCGTACCTCTGTATGGGCGCGGTGGTTTTCTAGGGCTTTCTTGGTAGCCCAGGCCTTCAGGCGTCAAGTTTAGCCTCATTGAGGCTACCAACGCGGCGAACCGTGCGGGTGTCGGCACAAGCGGTCGGCGAGATCGACCAGGCCGCGGGTGCGCCGATCATCGCCCAGGTGCGCGTGGCCGAAGTGCTCTTGCCCGAAGGTAAGCAAGGGGACATCCGTGCCGACCATGCGACGCGCGTTGCCGGGCGAATGCTCCTCAGGGGCTACTCCTTCATAGGATACAAACAACCACGTAGATCGGGCGAATCTTGACGCTTAAGCCCGGCGAGCGGGGGGCGTAAGCCCCCTGATTGAGCATTCCATCGCCGACACGATGCGGAATCAGGGGGCTAACGCCCCCCGCTCGCCTCGAACCGGTGGCATTTCCACAGAGCAATCCTCCCACCTAAATTTTTCGGTATCGACCGAATCTCGCGGGCGTCATCCCGCGTATGATAAATAGGGGGCCAGTCGGGCCCCCTTTCCCCCGATCCGTATTGCAATGGGGCGCTCCCGCCGTGGTGGCGGCCGGCGTCCGATTCGATTTGTGCTTACAGGAGGTTTCCTGACCATGCAACGATGGTCTCTTGCCCTTTCCTCTCTCGGCCTCGGCGCTCTATTGGCCGTCGGCGGCGCCTGGTACGTCCCCAACGCGATGCACGCGGTCGCCGCCCCGCCGCCCGCCGTCAACGCCGAACCGCCGGCCAAGGAGCCGACTTCCTTCCGCGACATCGTCAAGAAGGTGCTGCCGGCCGTCGTCAGCATCGAGTCGCATGCCAAGACCACGATCAAGGCCAAGCAGCCCAAGCGCAAACCGCGGCAGGACGACGACCAGCCCCAGGCGCCGGAAGACCTGCGCAAGTTCTTCCAGTCGCAGCCCGATGAAGGCGACGAAGGTCCGGAAGACGGCACGCTCGGTTTCGGCTCCGGCTTCATCGTGGACCCCAAGGGCGTGGTCATGACGAACTTCCACGTCGTGGACGGCGCCAACGAGGTCGTGGTCGAACTGCACGACGGCCGCAAGTTCGTGTCGCACGACGTCAAGAGCGACCCCAAAACCGACTTGGCGATCGTCCGCATCACGGCTAAAGAAGCTCTGCCCTATCTGGAGTTCGGCGACAGCGATGAGATGGAAGTCGGCGACCGCGTGCTGGCGGTCGGGGCGCCGTTCGGCCTGGCCGGCACGGTGACTTCCGGCATCATCAGCGCCAAGGGCCGCAATCTCCACATGAACATGTATGAGGATTTCCTGCAAACCGACGCGGCCATCAACCCCGGCAACAGCGGCGGCCCGCTCATCAACATGGACGGCAAGGTGATCGGCATTAACTCGGCGATCAAGAGCCGCAGCGGCGGCTTCCAGGGCATCGGCCTGGCGGTGGCCTCCAACCTCGCCCGGACCATCAAGGACGCGCTGGAAACCAACGGCGCCGTCCACCGCGGCTACCTCGGCATCGGCATCGACGAGATCGACGGCGCCGACCTGGCGGCCCACCTGGGTGTCAAGGACGGTCACGGCGTCATCGTGACCAAGGTGTTCGCGGGCGCGCCGGCGGCCAAGGCCGGCCTGAAGGCCGGCGACGTGGTGACGGCGCTGGGAGGCAAGCCGGTCAACGACATGCGGACTCTGCAAACGGCGGTGGCCGTGCTGCCCAAGGGCAAGCCGGTCGAGTTGTCGGTGGTCCGCGACGGCAAGCCGGAGGACCTGTCGGTGACGATCGACGAGCAGCCGCCGGACTTCGGCACGGAAAAGACGCCCAAGCCGCAGATGCCGGACAGCTTCAAGGATACGGTCGAACTGGACAAGATCGGGGCCGAGGCCGTGGACCTGAGTCCGAAGCTGGCGGAAGGCCTGGGCTACAAGGACGGCGAAAAGGGCGCCCTTCTGACGGACGTGGACCGCCAAGGCGCGGCCGACCTGGCCGGCCTGGGCCGCGGCGTCCTGGTGACCAAGGTGGAGCAGCAGCCCGTCACCGGCGCGTCCGATCTCAAAGACAAACTGTCCAAGGCGTCGCTGGACAAGGGCGTGATGCTCCAGGTGGAATCGCCGAAGGGCGGCCTCACCTACGTCCTGCTCAAGAAGGACGCGGACCAGTGAACGTCTGAACGGCGAGCGGCCGGCGTAAGCCCCCTGATTTAGAATCCGGCCGGCGATCATATTCTAAATCAGGGGGCTTACGCCCCCCGCTCGCCAAGAATACTGAACCCGAATCCGCCCGTCGATGTACTAATGTCGGAGACGGTCCAACCGGGAGGACGCTGCGCGTGGCTACGGAACCGCTGGGCGACGTGATCCGACGCATGGGCCGGTTGTCCGGCTTGCAGAGCGCCTTATCGCAGACCGACGCCCAGCTGCTGGATCATTTCGTGGCCCGCCGCGACGAACCGGCCTTCGCGGCCTTGATGGTCCGTCACGGGCCGATGGTGCTCTGTCTATGTAGGCAAATGTTGCGTGACGTGCAGGAAGCGGAAGACGCCTTCCAGGCCGCCTTCCTGGTGCTGGCGCGCAACGCCGGTTCGATCCGCAAACGGCCGTCGTTGAGCGCCTGGCTCTATGGCGTCGCTTATAAAGTGGCGGCGCGTCTTCGCGGCCGGGCGGAACGGCGGCGGACGCTCGAACGTCCGGGCTTCGACCTTTCCTCCCTTCCTACCGCCGCGCAGCCGATCAACCACGACCTTCGTCCGATTCTGCACGAAGAAATCCGCCGCTTGCCGGAGAAATACCGGGCGCCGGTCGTCTTATGCTACCTGGAAGACAAGACCAACGAGGAGGCGGCCGAACAGCTGGGCTGGCCGGTCGGCACGGTCAAAGCGCGGCTGTTCCGCGCGCGCCAAATGCTACGGCTGCGGCTGGCCCGACGTGACATGGGCGCCGCCGCGGCGGTGCTGGCGGGGCCGGCTTTGGGATCCCCGACCCGGAACACCGCCTCGGTGCTGCCGTTCCTTCTGATCGACTCCACGCTGCGGGCGGCGATGCGTCTGGCCACGAACGGCGCCGCCGGCGGGCTGGCGACCGCCCGCGCGATGGGGCTGGCCAAGACCGTGCTGGCCGCCATGCAACTGGCGAAGTTGAAACTGACCGCCGTGGCCGTCATGGCGCTATGCGTTCTCGGCGCCGGGACCACCTGGTTCACCGGCGTCGCCCCGGTCGGCGACCATGTTGCGGCCATAAAGCCCGCGGAGGGGACGAAGAAGGAGGCCGCGCCGGCGGTCGCCGAAAGCTCGTCGCGGCCGACGGACGTTGCCGAGGGGAAAGCGGAAACCGCCCCGGTCGAGAAGCAGGCGCGTCCCCACCTTGGGGACGTCTGCAAGTTGGACGCGGTTCAGCGGCTAAGGGAATTGGTCGAACAAATCCTACTCGGCGTGCACAAGGACAAGGTGCCGAACCTGACGGGTGAGCCGCGCACCGAACGGCCGCGCGCCGACGAGCTGCAAGCGCACCCCTTCCCGGAAACGCCGGTCGTGCCCATGTCCATGCCGGACATGGGCACGGGCGTTTGGGGTCGAATGGAGAGTTAAACCCTTCCGGCAACGCCTTTCGGGGCCGCGGCCTTAGAAATTGAGCCGTGAGCGCGACGTATCCGTTGAGGAACGGAATAAAGATAAAGAGTGCCCGTTAAGGTGGAAAGAGGGATATTAACACAAAAGGCGTCGGTGACCTATTCGTTCTGAATAGGTCACCGACGCCTTTTCGGCCGCGGCGGCGGACGCCATCGCCTAATCGAATGGCTTATTTGTCTTTCTCAGCCTGCTTTTTCGCATCCTCCTGCTTCTTCACATCCTCCGTGCGCCACTTTTTCCAGGCCGCGAGGTCGAACCCGATCTTCTGGCCCGTGAGGTCGCAAAGCGCGTTCCGAAAGCCATTTACACACTTCCGGTTCCAGAATGTAGGGCCTTTCTCGGGCGGGTATAAGGTGTCGATCCTATCCCACGCATCGATCGGGGGATCGATCGCGGACGAATCCCCGATCCGCCCCAGCGCCCAGGCCGCATTCCCCCTTACCGCGTCCTTGGAATCCTGCAAGGCGTAGATCAAGGGAATGATTGCCTCCGTGCTTTTGCTGTTCGGATCTTTCCACGGACCCAGTTGATCCAACTGTTGCTCGCCGGCCCGACGGACCCGGGCCGGATCGGCCCCTTTGCGCTTTGCCGCAAGCCCCTTATGCTCCTATACTATCCTCGAAAATGTCCGCAAAAACCCGGGTCCCGCCAAAGCAGACGGGCCAGGATAAGCCGACGTATCCTATCCGAAAAGTCGTGGTGCGCGGGGCGGCCCGGACGAATCACGTCTTTCAAAGGCCCCGGCAGCAGGACGGCGAATCGGGCGCCGGAGTGGACTGCCGACTCGCGACGGGTCGGCCCCACGCGCCTCGACGGGGCCGGCCGAAGCGGAAGGGGTTAGCCATGGGCGCTGGCATTGTGGGGAAAATCGGTACCCGACCCCCGCACGGCCCGCCGGACGCGGACGTGGATGACCCCGTCATCGCCGCGCGGCGCCTGGACCGAAACGGCCCAAACGACGACGCGGCCGGCGCCGAGTTGGAAGAGCGCCTGCGGTTCGAGACGCTGCTCTCGGTCCTCTCCGCCCGCTACGAGCGTCTGCTGGCCGTCATGGAAGCTTCGGCCCGCCCGCCGGTGTTGCGGTATCACACGGTTTCCGGCTCCAAGGGATTGGAGTATTTGCAGGCCGTCCGCCTGGGCGCGGCGGCCTGTCCGCCGGCAAGGGACGCCGCCGTTACGGATCGACCCTGACCCGATGGTGCTCTCATGCGCGCGTCCTTTTCTCAGGCCCGGCGAGGTCGCCGTTCCCGCGTGAAGGGGTCTCCCCCGGCGCCGCAAGCCGCCTCTGGATTCCCGATGAAACGCATCCTTGTGCTCGCCGGAGTCGCCGTCGGAGCGTTCGCGCTCACCTACCTGGCCGCCACGGTGAACTGGCGGTCGTTGTTCGCGCCCGCGCCGCCGGCGGGGATGCGCTGGGTTCCCGGCGGCGAGTTCACGATGGGCAGCGACGACCCCGACGTTCCGCGCGTCGAGCACCCGGCCCACCGCGTCCG
>Ga0182024_10012964_pt1 | contig 16397 bp, 20 predicted proteins | sample P32metaG_FD_120480 | JGI IMG/M metagenome (GOLD analysis project Ga0182024, IMG submission 120480) | Permafrost microbial communities from Stordalen Mire, Sweden - P3-2 metaG (Illumina Assembly) | ecosystem: Environmental > Terrestrial > Soil > Wetlands > Permafrost | place: Sweden: Stordalen... | reverse complement strand
GACTCCGTGATGACCTGCAACAAGTTGTTCAACTCGTTGGCGGTCGATTTTACCCAGTGGATCTCTTCAGGGGACGGCATAGTGCTGAGCTGCGGCGTATGTCAACGTGCGCCGCCCTCGTCGTTGTTGCAAGCCCACCATACACAACCCACGAAGGCAACAAAGACAAAGGAAAACATGCCAAGAGTCAGCATAAGCAATTTTTTGGAGAAGTCGCCGTGGGTAATGCCGGAGCCGGCAGGAAAGGTCAACAGCATTTCGCGTGCGCATCAAATATCGAGCGCAAAAAAATCCTGGAAGACCGCACGGTACACCTCCCGCTTCATTTTTGGGAGCCAGGTGATGTTGAACGCGGAGGGGTCCACCCAGCGGATCGCGCGAAATTCCGGGTGGGCGGTCTTGACGTTGATATCGGTCGGGGCGCCGGTAAAATCCGCCAGGAAGTAGTGCTGCTCCTTGCCGTGGAAGCCCTTGACCACCTTGCCGTTGCCGAAGAGATAGCGGTACGGCCCCCTGCTCGTAAGGATCTTGTACGCGGAAGGACTGACGGAGATTTCCTCGCGCAACTCGCGGGTCAGCGCGTCGGCGAGGCTTTCCCCCTCGTCCACGCCGCCCTGGGGGAATTGCCAGGCCCCGGAGCGGTCCACCCGCTCGCCGATGAGAATCCTGCCCGCGCCATCGCGCAGGATTGCAGCGACGTTGAGCCGGTACTTAAGATAGGGCTGGTCCGACTTTTTTCCCATGAGCCCACGATTCAAAATGACGGCGGCGCTTGCAAGCCTCGTAGTGGTAACAATCGCGTTTCGTTGCTGGTGGCTGTGGCAGCCGGAGCGGCAATTGCTGCTGCACCAGGCCCACTTCCGCGCCGCTGTCGAGCGGCGGGACTGGGGCCGCATCGAGGCGATGCTCGATCCCGCCTACTCGGACCGCTGGGGTTACACCCGCGAGACGGGCATCCAGGAGGCGCGGCAATGGCTCGGGCAATTCTTCTCCCTCACAGTGACCGCGCAGGACGAGGCGGATGAATTGACGCCCGACGGCGGAACGGTGACGGAACGCTGGCAACTCGATGGCACGGGTACCGAGGCGGCGCCGATGGTGCTGCAATACGCGAATGCCGCGCACGCGCCATTCGTCTTCCAATGGAAACACGGAAGCTGGAAACCGTGGGACTGGACGCTGGTGCGGGTGGATAATCCGGAGCTGAATTTGAACGCGCCGGCGATGTGAGGAGAGGAAATTCGGAATCAGAAATCCGAAGGGGATTGAGCCTCTGGGGGCCACGTTGTGGAAGGATGCCTCAGACAGGTGCAGAGGCGCCTGAGTCCGCTACGCGCCGGCTCTTGCGGCGAGCGAAGAGTTCTGATGGTACCTGAGTGCACTCATGTCCTATGGCTATCGCAAATCCTAAACGGAAATGGCCCTTTACGGCATCAATGCTCAAAAACGGATTTCGCCCATAGCTTTCGGCTATGGGTATGTCGCCAAGGAGGCATTGGCTATATCCGTCACGCCACCCGAAGCTTACCTCCAGTAAAATCCATGAAAAACACTATCTTACATTTAACAGGTGCCGCCGTACTGGCGTTCGCTTTCATCGGCTCCGGTCGCACAATGCTCGGCCAGACAAGCATTCAAACGATACCCGCCGACCCGGGAAACGTCCAATCCACGACCGTAACCAGTGCCGGAACCATCAGTGAGTTCAGCCCCGACACGATCGTCGTGAAGACGGATAACTCCCCTGAACCGGTGCATTACACCTACAGCAAATCCACCACCTATGTGGACGAAAATGGCAACCCCGTTTCCATGGAAACCGTAAAATCGGGATTACCCGTCACGGTTTACTACGTCAAGGACGGGGATAATCTCGTCGCGTCGAGAGTGATCGTCAGGACCATCGTGGCCGCGCCGGCGGCTAATATCCAAGACTCGAAAACAACAACGACAACAACAACCGACAAATAAATTACACCCTGATGAAAATAATCATTCTTACCTTGGTCACCATTGGCGGTCTTCTGGCATTTTGCTCCTGCACAACCGTCAAGGAGCAACAGCCAACAACACACACCTCGTCGAGTACCACGGAATCTTCGTCCGTGCAGCCGGTGGCTACAGAGACTCAGACGGTTCGCTCATACTAACACCTTCCCAAATGAAACGAATTACGTTCTTCTCCCTGGCCCTAATGGCAGGCTTTTGTATCCAGCCGGCGCCGCTTTTTGCTCAAGACCAGGATACAGGCAAAACGGACACAAAAAACGCCGATGCGGTTCCTCACGCAGCCAATGAAAAGCCCGCGGCGACAAAACAGGTTCAAAAAGAAAATCAACCGGGCGGCGTGTCTCGGAGCGATAAAACAGATGGCAAAATCGATGCCGGCAAAACTGCCGGCGTTAATCGTCCAACGGATGTCATAAAGCAAAAAAGCGAGGTCGCGAAACAAAGTGACAAGCAAACAAATCAAGGCCGATCCCAACAGAAGCAGTCTGCAACAGCCATAGTCCAGGGCACCCAGGCCAATCACTACAACAACCAATGGGTGGCAGCCAGCACTCACAGCGATTGGGACGTCAATGCCAACCACAATTGGAACAACCACGAGTATCGGTATTATGACGGTGGCTGGCTGATTATCGACACCAGTGAGTCGCCTGATTACTATCAATCTGATTCGCTTGTCATCAGGGTGAAGCAGAGTTTGGCCAGTCAGGGCTATTACAATGGCCACCTTAGCGCCACGGTAGGGCCGCGTACACGTCAAGCAATCTCCCATTATGAGTCTGATAAGGGATTGCAGGTAAATGGAGAGATCGACGCCACCCTGGTTGCATCGCTTGGATTGGAATAAGGTTACCGAATTACCGGCAAGGGGAGGGGCCGGGTATGGTCAAACATACCAGGTCCCTTGATAGAGCCAAAGCCGCCACCCCCTGAATTTCTGATTTCGAATTTCGAATTTCACTGCGGCGTCTCAATGATCCGCCGGGTGGGATCATTGGACCCCGGGGTAAAGAGAATCGGCGGCGGGTCTTTTGAGATCAGGTCGTAGCCGGTAAGGACGAACTCGGGATACCAGGCGTTGCTGGCGGGCTCGTAAACGGGCTCGCCGGAGAACCGGCCATAGAGCTTGTACTCGTACCCGTGATCGCTGCCCAGGATGCCCAGTTGCCTGTCCGGCGCGAGCTTGGTCTGCTCGTTCATCATGACGAGCTTCGCGGTTTTCCAGGGCTGGCCCGGCTGGCGGATGAAGCCCCAGAACTTGTAATCGACCTTGTAATAGCGGCGACCGATGAAGTAATCGCCCGGCGGCTCATTCTTGATGGCATCGTCGAGCGCCGTGCGGGCGGCATCGTTCTGCTGGACCACGGTGTCCACGCATCCCGTAAGAGAAAAGAGGCCGAGGAGGATGAGGAAGAGCGAGAGGGACGATTTCAATTTCATGGATGGAAATGCGGAGTGTAGCCGATCATCTGCAAAAGCCGAAATGGGAAAGTTCACGAGCCCCCAATCATCCCCCTGAACTCCTCCTCGCTCACGATCTTCACCCCCAGGCTTTCCGCCTTGGCCAGCTTGCTTCCGGCTTCCTCGCCGGCGAGGAGGAAGGAGGTTTTCTTGCTGATGCTCGAGGAGACCTTGCCGCCGTGCTTGCGGATCAATTCGGCGATGACTTCGCGCTCCTGGGAGAGTGTGCCGGTAATGACCCATGTGGTTCCGGCGAGCGGCGCGTTGGTGGCGGGGACGTGACGCGGGTCCTGCTCGCCCATGTTCAAGCCGGCGGTTCTCAGCCGCTCGATCAGCGCGCGGTTATGCTCGTCGCGGAAGAATGCGAAGATGCTTTGGCCCATGATTTCACCGATGTCCGGGATGCGCTCGAACTCCCCGGGGGCGGCGCTCAACATCGGGTCGATGGTGTGAAAATGCTGCGCGAGGTTCCGCGCGCCGGTGACGCCGACGTGCAGGATGCCGAGGCCGAAAATGAGCCGCCATAGCGGGCGCGCCTTGCTCTCGGTGATGCCGGCCAGCAGGTTCTCGATGCTTTTCGTTCCGGTGCGAGGGATGACGGCCATCCGTTCGGCATCGAGTTTGTAAATTTCGCTCACGTCCCGCACCAGGCCGTGGGTGACCAATTGCTCGACCATCGCCTCGCCCAGCCCTTCGATGTCCATGGCCCCGCGGCTGGCGAAGTGCTGGAGCTTTCGCCGGAGCTGGGCCGGGCACGCCGCGTTGATGCAACGGACGGCAACCTGCTCGGGATCGCGCACCACGTCGCCGCCGCACTCGGGGCATTTCTCCGGCATGGTGAAGACCTGCTCGGTGCCGGTCCGCGCCTCCTTTTTCACGCCGACCACCGCCGGGATGATCTCGCCGGCTTTCTCGACAATGACGAGGTCCCCGATGCGGATGTCCTTGCGGGCGATCTCCTCCTCGTTATGCAGCGTGGCGCGGGCGACGGTGCTGCCGCTCACGAACACGGGCTCGAGCTCCGCCACGGGCGTGAGCACGCCGGTACGGCCCACCTGGATGACGATTGCGCGCAGGCGCGTCTCCGCCTGTTCCGCGCGGTATTTGTAGGCGATTGCCCAGCGCGGCGCCTTCGAGGTAAAGCCGGCGCGCTCGCGCTGGGCGAAGGCGTTGACCTTCACCACCGCGCCATCCGTCTCGTAGGGAAGCGCGTGGCGCGTCTCGTCGATATGGCGGATGGCCGCCAGCACCTCATCGAGCGAGCGGGCCGTTTGCGTCTCGGATCGCCGCAGCCCGAGCCGGTCCAGCAGCGCCAGGCCATCCAGATAAGTATCGAGCCGCTCCCCGCCCTCGACCGCGCCCATGCCGTGCAGGATCAACCCCAGCGGCCGTTTGCGGACAAGGGCGGAGTCGAGTTGCTTGAGCGAGCCGGCGGCGGAATTGCGCGGGTTCGCGAATTCCGGCAGGCCGGCCGCGGCCCGTTCCTCGTTCATTTTCCTGAAACCCTCGCGGGTCATGTAAACCTCCCCGCGAACCTCGAGCAGATCGGGCCCGCTCTTCAGCTCGCGCGGGATGCCGCGGATGGTGAGCACGTTCTGGGTGACGTCATCGCCCGTGCGGCCATCGCCGCGCGTGGCGGCGTAGGTCAGCCGGCCATTTTCATACAACAGGGAGATGGCCACGCCATCCACCTTTGGCTCGATCACGAGTTCGATTTCCTCGCCGGGAAGGTGCTTCTCCAGCCGGCGATACCACTCGCCCACCTCGTCCTCCGAGTAGGTATTATCGAGCGAGAGCATCGGCGTCCGGTGCGTGACGTGGGCAAACTCTTCCAGCGGCTTGCCGCCCACCCGCTGCGTCGGAGAATCCGGCGTGCGCAATTCCGGGTATTGCTCCTCGATGTCCGCCAGCTCGCGAAAGAGGGCATCGTATTCCTGGTCGGTGATGGTGGGAGCATTCTCCTCGTGATAACGCCGGTTGTGCTCCTCGATGAGGCGGCGGAGCTGCGCGGCGCGTTCTTGGGGGGAGGGAGCGGGATCCATGGGCGGGGATACTTGAACTTGAACTTACACTTGAACTTGAACCCTTCTGGAAATCTCGGTTTTCAAACGTAAGGACGCCGCGGAAGGGGGAAGCAGCCGATCAGTTCAAGATACCGACCGCCTACGCCCTGAGTTCAGGCACGTGTTCGTCTTCGAATTTCTCGACGAGCACACCGAGCACGTCCATCAGGGATGCCAGCGGGTGATCTTCGTTCTCTCCGACGGTGTCGGTAAGTTGGTCAAGCACCGCAACCAATTCTCGATACTCTTTCTCAGAATGGGGGACTCGCACCGCGTGAGAAATCCGCGGCCATGCTTGGGTGACTGTTTCCAGTTCGATGGTGGACATGGCTATTTTTTCCATTTCCCCGCGTCGTACTCCTTGTGAGTCAAGACGTGGCGGATGAAGGCTTTGTTCCTATTGTAATGCAGGGCGGCGATCAGTCTAGCCTTGTTCCCGCCGACGTTGAATACGGTGAATTTCCCCACCTGGTCAGCATGAGGGAAAATCTCACGGAGGTGAGCGAAATTTGCGAATCGGTGCCGGCGCATCAATCCGTACCAATGCGCCAGGGATGACGTTGCATCCGGGTGTTTCTCGGCGAACTCATTCAGCCGCTTTCTCGTAATCACATGCATGGGGGCTCACATTTGGCGTGTGGCACCCGCGGATGTAAAGAAACGCCAATTTTCTTTCCAGTTCCCGCCCGCGAGTAAAAATTCACCCATTCCCCCGCCCCCCCTCCCCGCCCAAGCGTCCCCTCGGCGCGTTGCGGCGGGGAGGGAGCGGGGTCCGTGGCGGGGTGGAGGTGGTTGAACTTGAACCATTCTGGAAAACTCGGAAATGGAAAAAGAATTCGGCAGGCTTGCCCGTGTTGCCTCAACGCTTGGGTCAGCGTTTGTGGATTGATTGCGGACAGAGACTTGTTTCAGGTATTGCCAATATCCCTCGGATGTATGACCCTTTAACCCATGGCAGCATACGAAAAGAGCCAAATACAGTGGGATCGTCTTATTGCGATTCCGGCTTCGGGTATTGCTTTCGCGTCGGGAGGCGCCATGATCGGGGCTGCGGCTGCCGGACCACTGGGCGCGTTGGTGGGCGGGGTCGCGGCAGCGGCGGCTGGAGCGGCAGTAGAGATTGCCTCACAAAGGCGGCACGAAAAGACCGATAAAAAACAGGGTGAATAATCCGTTTGTTTTGTGGGGAGTGGGGCTCGGGATTATTCTGGCTTTGGGTTACTTTATTTTGCGGCTGAAAAGCGGCAAGGACCGGAACATTGAAGGCGTCGTAGGCGTCTTTGGTTATGCGGTGGGCGCGACGGGGGAGGTCTTCAGGTCTGTTGCGTCGCTGTGATCGAACGGGCAACGCCGCCCATCGACAAGATTTCGCTCCAGATGTTTACAGGTGGCTTCGCATTGGTCTTGTGTGCGATTAATAAGATCGTGAAGAAATTTCAAGAAAAGTGAGCAGGGTTGAGGCCTGCATGCCCTTTCGATCTGATGGGGCCAATGCCTCTTTCGCGTAGCATTGCCCGCTGCCCCGCCGCATATTCGGGCTGCGAAATCCAATGCCCCCGACCACCCTCCCCGCCCAAGCGTCCCCCCGGCGCGTGCTGGGAATCGAGGGCGGCGGCACCAAGACCGAATGGGCGCTGCTCGATGAAACCGGCCGCCCGCTGCGCATGGGCGCGCTACCCGCCGCGAATCTCCGCCTCATCACCGATGCGGCCCTGCTCGATCTTCTGCGCGTGCTGCCGGCCGATGCCACGCATGTGGGTGTATTCCTGGCCGGTTGCGCGGATGCGGCGGACCGGAGGCGGCTCGAGGCGCTGGTGCAAGCGGTCTGGCCCGCGGCCGTCGTCGCGGTCGGCGGAGACAGGGAGTCCGGCTTCGCAACCGCATTTGGAGAAGGCGATGGCATCGCGGTCATCGCGGGCACGGGCTCCGCGGTGACGGGGCGATGCCGGGGCCGTATCGACAAAGCGGGTGGCTGGGGCCATTTGCTCGGAGATACGGGCAGCGGCTACCAGCTTGCCATGACGGCGCTGCGGTTCGTGCTTTCCAATTACGACATGAGCCGCGCTGCGGACGTGCTGAGCCAGGGCATCCTGCGCATGCTCGCGCTCAACCGCATCGAGGACCTGGTGGCATGGGCCGCCAATGCGGACAAGATGTCCGTGGCGAAGCTGGCGCCGGTGGTGTTCCTGGCCGCGAAGGAAGGCCACCCGGAGATGATCTCGGCCATCCAGGCCGGCGCTCACGTGCTGGCGGAGTACACCCGCGCCGTGGCCCGCCGGCTCGATTGCGAGGCGCCGGAGGTGCGCCTGCTCGGCGGCCTCTTCGAGCATCACCCCGAGTACGCGGAGTTTTACATCGATTACACGGGAGACTTGCTGCCGGGGGCGAACGTGGCCCTCTGCGCGCAATCCGGCGCCCTCGGCGCGGCATGGCTGGCCGGGCGGGCCGTGCCGGAACCGGCTGTGTGGAAACCGGCGCTCGAGGAAGCGGACGCGACGGAACTCGCCGCCGCCGTGACGGAGCAGCGCAATCCCCGCTCGGCCGCGATGGATAGCCTGGGCACGCCCGCGCTGGTGGACCTGTTCATCCGCGAGGAGGACGAGGTCGCCCGCGCGCTTGCCGGGGCGCGCGACAAGCTGGCGGCCGCCGTGGACCTCATCGCCTCCGCGCTGCAAGCCGGCGGGCGGCTTTTTTACACCGGAGCCGGAACCAGCGGCCGGCTCGGCGTGCTGGACGCGAGCGAAATCCCGCCCACCTTCGGCGCACCGGCGGACCTGGTGCAGGGGATCATCGCGGGCGGCGCAGTCGCACTGCACTCCGCGGCGGAGGGGGCGGAGGACCAGCCGGAAGGCGGGGAATTGGCCGTCGCCGGTCGCGGAGTGCGCGCGGGAGACGTGGTGTGCGGCATCGCCGCCAGCGGGCGCACGCCTTTTGTGCTCGGCACATTGCGTCGCGCGCGCGCACTCGGCGCGAAGACGATCCTGCTCACGTGCAATCCCGCCCGGGAACGCGCGGAGCCCTGGGACGTTGAGATCGATCTCGCCACCGGCCCGGAGCTGGTCACCGGCTCGACCCGCCTCAAGGCCGGCACCGCGACCAAAGCGGCCCTCAACATTCTCTCCACCTGCGCCATGGTGCGCCTCGGGAAAGTGCGCGGGAACCTGATGATCGACGTACAGGCGACAAACGAGAAGTTGCGCGACCGCGCGATGCGCCTCGTCGCGGAATTAACCCAATGCTCCCGTGAGGAGGCCCGCTCCCGGCTCGAGCAAGCCGGCTGGAGTGTCCGCGCGGCTCTGGACTCAAGCGCCCGGTAAACCTGCTCCATGATTGAGCGCATGCACCCCGCCCCAGCGATGGTGCCGCCGGATCGCCTCTGTCACGAACGCTTTCGCCCGCGCGACGGCTTCCTCCAGCCCCAGCCCGTGCGCGAGGCCCGCCGCGATTGCCGCCGAGGTCGTGCAGCCGGTCCCATGCGTGGCAACCCCGTGAACCCGCTCCGACCGAAATTCCGAAACCCGCCCATCCGCGTGAAAGAGCAAATCCGTCGCCTCATCCCCCCCGAGGTGCCCCCCTTTCAGCAGCCATGCGGAGCCATATTGCGCGGCCAGCCCGGAGCCGGCCTCCCGCATATCCTCCAATGTCCGCACCGGCCTGCCGGTCAGCACCGCCACCTCGTCCATATTGGGCGTGACGAGCGTCGCCCGGGGGAAGAGCCGCTGGCGATAAATCTCGATAGCCTCCGGTTGCAGCAGGGGAGCGCCGCTCGTGGCCACCATCACCGGGTCTATGACCAGTGGCGCCGTTGTCCCCGCGAGCAAATCGGCGGCAATCCCGACGATCTCCGTCGAGTAAAGCATCCCCGTCTTCACCGCCGCCACCGGGAAGGCCGCGAGCGAAAGCCGGATTTGCTCCGCGACAACCGGCCCGGGAATGGGATGGATCGCGCTCACCTTCCCCGGCACCTCCGCCACCACGCATGTAATGGCGGTCAATCCATAGACGCCCAGTGCCATGAATGTCTTCAGGTCCGCCTGCGCGCCCGCCCCGGCGCTGTTATCGGACCCGGCGATGGTCAGCGCGACGGGCGGAGGCAGGCTTTCGGACATGCTTAACGGATAATTGGTGCGGATCAACATGCAAGGGCCGCGTCCATTCCGTTTGGATTCCGCCAATCCGTAGTGGCGATTCACATCGGACGGATTACCTTGCAGGCAAATGGAAATTCGCGATCTGCCAGGACTGGACGTGACGGTGGACCGGGTGACGTACCGCCCGGACATCGAGGCGCCCGCGGATCGCCCCTATGCCTTCGTCTATTACATCACCATCCACAATGAGTCGGAGGAAACCGTCACCATCAGGGGCCGCAAGTGGGTGGTCACCGATGCCAGCGGCCAGCGCATCGTCGTCGAGGGCGATGGGGTGGTGGGGCAATTCCCGCGGCTGGCCAGCGGGCAGGAGTTCTCCTACGAGTCGTATCACCCCATCGGCACGGACAGCCACGCGGAGGGGGCCTACATCGGCGTCACCGATGCCGGCGAGGCCGTGATCGTGCGGATTCCCCGTTTCGAGATGCAGGTGCCGGGCTGAGCGGGCGGGACCCGGCGTTTTGCCGTGCGCGACCGGGCCGGCCGGCATATCTTCCGTTCATGGATCGCAGCCAACTCCTCGACCTCTACTTCGTGGACGCCCGCGCGCGCCTCATCGATATCGCCGCCTTCCTGGACCGGCTGGAACGGGCCGGGGGCGCGGAAGATTTTCGCGCCGAAGCGTTCCGGCGGGCGCTCGAGGAGCTGGACGGGCCGGGAGCGGATCGCGCCCGGCGAGTGCTGCTGGCTTTGAGTGATCCGACGCTCGAGCCGGCGGCGGCGGCATCGGGCAAGGGAGCTTGCGGAGCGTATCCGCCACCCGGGAGCGCCTGACGCCATGCGGTACATCGAGCCTCATGCTCACATGGTGAGCCGCGTCACGGATGATTACATGGCCATGGTCATGGCCGGTTGCGTCGCGGTCTGCGAGCCGGCCTTCTGGGCCGGGTTCGACCGGAGCGGCGCGCAAGGCTTTTACGATTACTTCTGCCAGCTCACGGAGTATGAGCCGCGGCGCGCGGCGCGGTACCAATTGCCCCACTATTCCTGGCTCTGCATCAACCCGAAGGAGTCCGAGGACATCGGTCTCGCGAGGGAGGTGCTGGCGATCATCCCCGGCTTCCTGGGCCGTGAGAACGTCCTTGGGATCGGCGAGATAGGGCTCAACAAGAACACCCGCAATGAAATGCTCATTCTCGAGGAGCATGTCCGGCTCGCCGCGGAGCATGACCAATTGATCCTGGTTCACACCCCCCACCTCGAGGACAAGTGGAAAGGCACCCGGCTGATCCTGGATCTCCTGCGCGCGGAGCCCCGCATCCGCCCCGGCCGCGTCATCATCGATCATGTCGAGGAGCACACCATCGGCATGGTGCTGGACGCCGGCTTCTGGGCCGGCATCACGCTCTACCCGGAGTCCAAATGCACCCCTGCTCGCGCCGTCGATATGGTCGAGACCGCCGGCGCCGGGCGGCTCTGGATGAATTGCGCCTGCGATTGGGGCCAGAGCGATCCGCTGGCCGTGCCGAAGGCGGTCATGGAGATGCGGCGCCGGGGGTATGGCGATGCCGCCATCGACGCGCTGGTATTTGAGAACCCGATGCGGTTTCTCAGTCAATCGGGCAGGTTTAAAGTCCGGCAGCAGCCCCTATAAATCAGCAAGCCGTATCTTATTGTCGTACAGCGCCTTGCCGATGATGGCGCCATAAAGCCCGGGCATCGCTTTCAACCGCGCCACATCCTCCAGCGTGGACACCCCGCCGCTGGCGATGACCTGGCAGCGCACCAGCGAGAGGATCTGCTCGATCTCCGCGAAGTTCGGTCCCGAGAGCATCCCGTCCGTCGCGATGTCCGTGCAGATGATGGTGCCGGCGCCCGCGGCCTCCGCCTTGACGGCCAGCGTGGCCGCCGTAAGGCTCGAAAGTTCCGTCCACCCTTTGACAGACACCCGCCCGTTCTTCGCATCGATGCCCACCGCGATCCGTTCGCTCCCAAAAGCCGCCGCCATCTCCGACACAAAATCGAGCGACTCCGCCGCCCTCGTGCCGATAATCACGCGCGCCACGCCGGCATCGAACGCCCGCCGCGCCGCCGCCTCGTCCCGGATGCCGCCGCCAAGCTGGCACGGGATGCCGATGGCCGACGTGATCCGCGCGATCCACGCGAGATTCCGCTGCTCCCCGGTGAAAGCGGCGTCCAGATCGATGATGTGCAGGTAATCTCCGCCCTCGTCCGCCCATCGCTTCGCGAACGCGACGGGGTCATCGGAATAAACAGTCTTCTCGGCAGCCTTGCCCTGGCGCAGACGGACCACCTGGCCGTCCATGAGATCGATGGCTGGGAAAATCAACATAGCACGGGTACCGCGGCGGACGGAGGAGACCGAAGCCTTGGCGGCGGGAACGCTCTTCATCGATTGTAATGCCGGTTCACGCTTTTTCTCCAACGCCGATTTCCCGGACGAAATTCCTCAGCACCGCAAGCCCGATGTCCTGGCTCTTCTCCGGGTGAAATTGCACGCCCGCCACGTTGCCCAGCGCCGCGCCGGAGGCAAACGTCTCGCCGTACGTCGTCTTTGCGATGATGACATCCTCCCGCTCGCATGCGGGGAAGTAGGAGTGGACAAAGAAGACGTACGGCTCCGGCGGGAGCGAGCGCCAGAGCGGGTGCGCCGGCTGGGTCAGCTCGAGGCTGTTCCAGCCGATCTGCGGCACCTTCAGCTCCCGCGACTTGAATTTCCTGACCTGGCCCGGGAAGAAACCGAAGCCCGGCTCGCCCGGGGATTCCTCGCTCGATGCGAAGAGGAGCTGATACCCGACGCAGATGCCGAGGAACGGCCTGCCGCTCCCGAGCCAGTCCTGGAGCGGGTCCCAGAGCTTGCGGGACTTGATATTGCGGGCGCAATCGCCGAAATCGCCGACCCCCGGCAACACCACCGCATCCGCGTCCGCGAGCCGCGCCGCATCGCTGACGAGCTGGACCTCCGCGCCCTCGTGCTGCAGGGCCTTGGTCACGCTACGGATATTGCCGCTGCCGTAATCGATCAAGGCGATCATTTAAATTCGGAATTCGAAATCAGAAATCCGAAACCAGATTCCCGAGCGGGCGCGCCAAATCCTTCGGATTTCTGATTTCGAATTTCGAATTTTTCCATCCTACAAAATCCCTTTCGTGGAGGGAACGCCCGTGACTCGCGGGTCAATCTGACAGGCCTGATCCACGGCCTTCGCCAGGCCCTTGAATACCGACTCCGCCATGTGATGGGCGTCGCGGCCGTAGAGGATTTCCACATGCAGATTGATGCCGGCATGGACGGAAAATGCGCGGAGGAATTCCTCGACGAGTTGAAAGGAAAATGCGCCGATGGGCTCGACGGCCTTCGGCGCCCGGTACTCCAGGTAGGGACGGCCGCTGAAATCGAGCGCCACGCGGGTGAGCGTCTCGTCCATGGGCAGGTAAGCCCAGCCGTACCGGCGGATGCCGCGCTTCTCGCCGAGCGCGCGCGCGAACGCCTGGCCGAGGGCGATGCCGGCATCCTCGACCGTGTGATGGAGGTCCACGTCAATATCGCCCCGGGCATGCACGGTCAGGTCCACCAGCGAGTGCCGGGCGAAGAGCGTCAGCATGTGATCGAAAAACGGGATGCCCGTCGCGATCTGGCCCTGCCCGGAGCCGTCGATGACCAGCGAAACCGCGATCTCGGTTTCGCCCGTCTTGCGCTCGATGGTGGCGGTGCGGGCGGCGCTCATTCGGAATCGGCCTGCTGGCGGTTCTTCCTCTGGCTTAGCACCGTGGCGATGCCGCCGATGACCAGGACGGCGGCGGCAATGGCAAGGGCCCCGGGGACGGTCATGTAAAAAGGACGGTTCGCATCAGGGTCCGGGGTGGGCGTGGCCACGGCCACCATGACCGGGGTCGGCCGGGGAGTGGGCGTGGGGGTGGCGACGACGGGCTTCGGGGTGGGCGTGGCCATGGCGAGCAGCTTCGCCTTGAGTTGGGCGAGCGTGTATCGTGCCGCCTCGTTTTGAGACCAGAGCCCGGTGGCTTGTTCAAGCAGCGCGTCCGCCCCATTGAGATCCCCGGAGTCCATCGCGGCCTGCGCGGCATCCACCCTCGAGATGGACTCTTCCATGCTGGCCACGGGGAGCGACCCGAGGCGCGACGCCTCGCTGCCGGCGACCCTTTGCAACGTCTGGATGCTCACGAGGCTCCGGGGGATCAGCGGCACCCACTTTGCCCCGCTACGGACGGCGGCGGCAACGGCGGCGGCGTCCTGGTCCTGCTCGAGCTTGGCCTGGCGAACGATGTTGGATTTCTCCGGCTCGGACGTGGCGGCGATGGTCTGCAGAAGCTGGGCCTGTTCCGCCGTCACGGCGGCCATGCGCGCCGCAAGGTCCGGCTTCAGCCGCTCGAGTACCGCCTGGGCCAGCGTCACCGCCTGCGGAAAGGCCCGGGTGACGCCGTAATCCCGCTCGATGGTGGAAAAGGTCTGCATCGCTCCCACGAGGTCCCCCGCCGCCGCCTGCCGCTCCATGGTTGCGTAGAATTGCATCCCCAGGATCTGGATGCGCCGGCGCTCGGCTTCGTCCCTGGAAATCCAGCGGCCCAGGTACTTGTATTGCCCGGCGTCCACGTGCTGCTTCTCGGCCTGGAAGGCGTCGGCCAGCTTCTTGATCTCCGGCAGGTAGGGGCTGTTCGGGTACGTGGTTTCGAATGCGTTCAGCGGGGCCAGGATTTTGTCATAATCCTCGGATGCGTAGGAGGATTGGGGGTCCGGCTGCGTCTGGATGAGCTGCTGGTAAGCGAGCTGGTCCGGCTGTTCCTTTTCCATCCGGGCGATGTCCGATTTCTCCACGGTCCGCTCGTCCGTGATCGAGGCGGATACGGGGATCTCGATGGTGACTTCCGTATCCGTCTCGCTCTTGATGGTGCCGGTAAGCTTCTCGCCGGTGGTGAGGAGAATCGTGTCCGCCCGCAATTGCGCGGCGCAGAGCAGGAGCGGGAGAAGGAGGATGAAGAGACGGGAGCGCATTTTTAGAAATGATTCGGGGTCTGCAAGGGGCAAAGCTGTCCAGTCTGGTTCTCGACGCAATTCGAGTCCAGAGCAAATTCAGCCGGTAAGAAATCCCCCCCGGATGGAGAATGCGGGCGGGGGGTGAATCCCACGCAAAGCAATGCTCCCCTACCTGCCCGCCTCCCCCGGCATCGTGAGCACCTTCCCATTGATCTTCACATTCTTAAGGGTCAACCCCTGCGCCTTCGCAAGGTCCACCTCCGGGTTGGCAAGTTTCAAATCGATATCTTCCATCGTAACATTCCTCACCGTGCTGTTCGCCGGCACGATAAACTTCCCGAACGAAGTCAAACTCCCCGTCACATTCGAGATGCTCACATTCTCCACCGTCTGCGACGGCGCCGCATGCCCCTTCAGGTCAAAATACTGCGTCCACGGCGCAAGGTTGATCAGCGTCCCCGGCCCGCTCACCTGGATATTCCGCACGTGGATATCCTCATAATGCTGCGGCGTATCCGGACGCAGCTTGATCGTCAGCACATGGTTGGATCCCGTCCCGTCGATCCTGCAATTCTCCACGATCACATCCCGCACGTGGCACGCCTCGCTCCCCAGCGTCAAAATCCCGTTCCCATGCCCAAATGTGCAGTCCGACACCCGGATCCGCTCCACCGCCGGCGACCCCGTATCCTGATCCGCCAGCGGCCCCTTGGTCCCCTTCAGCGCAATGTTATCGTCATTATCCGAGATATAACATCCGTGGATCGTCACATCCTGGCAACTGTCCACGTCGATCCCATCCGTGCTCGGAGTATGCCCCGGCGCGCGGATATCCACCTTCTCGATGGTCACGTGCTGGCACCGGTAAAGGTGCAGATTCCAGAACCCCGATTCCCGCAGGGAAATTCCGCTCACCAGCACATTGTTCGAGTCCGCGATAAACACATTGCGCGGACGGTCCACATCCAGGTTCTTCGTCTTCGGATTCGCCTTCATCGCGGCCCAGAACGCATCCCAATACGGCTTCCCGCCCCCCTGGATCGTCCCGCTCCCCGTAATCCGCAGCCCATCGCACCCCGAGGCATTGAGCAAAGCCGGCCGCCACACCTGCGTATGCCCCTCGATCCGTGTCGGCATCGAAGGATAATCCTCAATATTCGTCGAGCCCAGCAGCACCCCTCCCGCCTCGATCTCCAGGTCCACCTTCGGTTTCATAAACACCGCCCCCGTCAAAAAACGCCCCGCCGGCACCACCACCATCCCCCCTCCCCGCGTCGCCACCTGGTCAATCGCCCCCTGGATCGCCTTCGTATCAAGCGTCCTGCCGTCCGCAATCGCCCCCGTATCCGCAATGGAAACCTTCACCCCATCCGCCTCGCAGATTGCCGGGGCAAGCGCGACAAAAAACAGAAGGCCCGCAAGGGCCGTCGATCGAAGATTCCGGAAGCTACACATGGGCAAAGGGGGTCGCTGATCCGAGCCGAGACGCTCGTAAAGATTATTTCAAGACAAAACACCGGACGCGCCCGCGAGTTCCCGGCGTCTTTGCCGGATGCGCGAAGTGCATCCGGCGGGGGTCGAAGCCAAAAACTTTGGCTTCGGAGGCCCACATCCTACAGAGTAAATGAGTTCGTGTCGCTATTTTGTAGCTATTTTTTGAGGTTTAAGGGCAATCAGCAGCCCCCTCACAATGACCGCTTTCGTAAATTCGCCCATGCTCATCTGCCGGTTTACGCATTAAGCCTCATTCGTAGAGCG
>Ga0182024_10012963_pt1 | contig 16397 bp, 16 predicted proteins | sample P32metaG_FD_120480 | JGI IMG/M metagenome (GOLD analysis project Ga0182024, IMG submission 120480) | Permafrost microbial communities from Stordalen Mire, Sweden - P3-2 metaG (Illumina Assembly) | ecosystem: Environmental > Terrestrial > Soil > Wetlands > Permafrost | place: Sweden: Stordalen... | reverse complement strand
CACGATCGTCCGCCGCCATTGGCGCGAGCACCTCGATGGCGGCCGCAATTGGCAATACCTGATCTGGGACGTGCTGATGCTGGAGGCCTGGCGGGAGCGCTGGGCTTGAACTTACCGTTCGGGCGCTTTGATGCCGACGGCGCACCAGAACGGTACGGCATTGGAAAAAAGCACGTCGATAAAGCCCGAGCTTCGCAGTCGCTCGATCTCGCTGCGGGTGAAACGCTTTTCCAGTCGCGTGCAGAAACGATCGTAGGCATCGGTCCGCATCACGTAAAACGATTTGTCGGCGTAACAGGTGCCGCAGCCGACATGGATGCCGACGCCGACGCCCGGCGGCAGCGAATGACACGGAAAAATCCGGAAATAATCGCGGAAGATTTCCCGGCGCTGCTGCTGCGACAGGGTGATCGGCATCCCGCCGGAACGTCGACCATTCCCGCCCGAAGCCGTGCGTGACCTGTGGATCAACATTCGTGTGCGCGCTAACTTGCACGCTCAAATCTCGCCGGCCACGCGCTCGCGACGAGAAGCGTCGTCATCATCAGCCAATACTTCGCTGACCGGCGCCGGTGCGGGTTCGATCAGCGCGCGATACAACCTGTCATATTGCTCGACGCAGAAGTCGAGCGAAAAGCGTTGCGCAACGCGCAACCGCGCGGCATCGCCGAGGCGACGACGCAACGCGGGATCTTTCGCCAGCCTCACAATCGCGGCGGCCAAGCCCCGTGGATCCTTGACGCGCACCAAAAGACCGGAGTCGCTATCGCGCACCGCGTCGATATTGCCGCCGACCGCAGTTGCGATCGCCGGAAGGCTAGCAGCCATGGCTTCCAAGAGCGCGTTGGAAAAGCCCTCCTGATGCGAGGGCAGCACGAACATGTCACTGGCCGCGAGCAGCGGCCCGACGTCGGATCGCTCGCCGAGCCACGAAATATTGCCGGAAATATTCAGCGTTTGCGCCTGCCGTTTGAGTTCGGCGCCGATCCCATCGTCGCGGCCGATGGCGAGCACGCGCCAAGGCTGCGGTAATTCGTCTTGCGCCAGCACCAACGCCTCGAGCAAATCCCGATGGCCCTTGTAGGCGAGGAGGTTGGCAACAATCGCAATCACTAGCGTCTCGTCCGGGACCTGCAAAGCCTGCCGAATATGCTGGCGCTCGGCCGCCGCTATGGGCTCCGGCAACTCGATGCCATTGTGAATGAGTGCGACTTTACGCGCATCGCCGGTCTCTAAAACGAGCTGGTCGACGACGGCTTGGGAATTGCCGATCACGCCGAGCGTCCGCCGGTGCAGCATCCGCTCCAGATTGCGGAGCAGCGGATAGGCGGCCTGATAATCAGCGAGCGAACGCCGGCTCATGATCCGTCGCCGCTGCCCGGCAAGCTCGGCGGCCAGCGAGCCATAGACGTACGGCCGCGGCAGAAAGAAATGCACCACGTCCGGTCGCTCACGTCGCAGAAATCGCGCCAATTGCAGCACCGCCCTGGGCCAATGCAGGAAGCTCGCCGGCGCCGGACCGTTCAGGCGAACGCCTTGCGCCGCCAGCTCGGCCTCCAGCGGGCCGCCACGCTGCATGGCATAGAGCGCGATGTCGACACCGCCCCGGCGCAAAGCCGGCAGGACGCGTGTCAGATGACGCTCAGTCCCGCCGACATCAAGGCGAGAAGTGACAACGGTGACACGCGGGGATCGCGACACGCGGCGCTTGCGAGTCAGAGACTCATATCAGGACAACATGCCGTGCTGCTGCATGAAATCGATGATGCGGTCGGCAAGGTCGCCGGCGCTTTCACTGCGCGCATTCAGCGTCAATTCGGGATTTTCCGGCGGCTCATATGGCGAATCGAGACCGGTGAAATTCTGCAGCTCGCCCCGCCTCGCCTTCTTATACAGACCTTTAGGATCGCGCTGTTCGCAGGTTTCGAGCGGCGTACTGACAAAGATTTCGATGAATTCGCCGGGGTCGACCAGCTCACGCGCCATCTCGCGCTCGGCCCGGAACGGCGAGATGAAGGAGACGAGCGTGATCATTCCAGCTTCGACGAAAAGTTTCGCTACTTCGGCGACACGACGAATATTCTCAACACGGTCGGCTTCGGTAAAGCCGAGATCGCGGTTGAGCCCGTGGCGAACATTGTCGCCGTCAAGCACGAAGGTGTGCTTGCCCAGCGCGTGAAGCTTTCGGTCCAGCTGGTCGGCGATGGTCGACTTGCCGGCACCCGACAGGCCGGTGAACCATAACAGTGCCGGCTTCTGGGCGTTGAGCCGCGCCCGCGCCGTTTTGCTCACTTCGAAGGATTGGAAATAGGTGTTGGCGGCGCGGCGCAGACCGAAGCGGATCAGGCCTGCCGCCACCGTCGCGTTGCTGTGCCGATCGATCAGAATAAATTTGCCGGTTTGCCTGTTTTCTTCGTAGGGATCGAAACTGATCGGTTCTGCGGTCGCGACATTGATGAAGGCGATTTCGTTGCGGTGTAATTCCTTGGCTGCCAGGTGGTCAAAATTCCCGGTATCGACGCGATATTTGAGTTCCGTCACCGTAGCGCCAACTGTCTGCGCGCCGGCTGTGAGCGCATAGCCCCGGCCGGGAAGAAGTGGTGCTTCCGATAGCCACACGATATGTGCGGCGAATGCATCAGCACGCTGACCCGGGATTTCTGTCGAGCTGCCGCCGCGCAACAAAAAAGCGGTATCAGTCGAAGTCGCAGGGGTAACTTCGCACTTTGATAAACCGTCACCTTCAGGACAACTGCCTTTCTCGGATAGGGAGACGACAGCAGGACCGTCCGCCGCGACCTTTCCGAACACGCGGATTGCTTGTAAGTCTAAGTCCCGAAGATCAACCGGCGATGTCATAGTCAAGGAACTGATCCTGTCAGTTGGGCACCGTATTGCAGCTTGATCCAGTCGCGATGGGCGCCGCTCTGGATCCGCCGCCACCAGGTTTCGTTGGCCAGATACCAGTCGATCGTGCGGGCAAGACCATCGGCTAGACTTGTTGCGGCGTCGAAGCCGACCTCTTGCGCGAGCTTATCCGCGCAGATTGCGTAACGGCGGTCGTGTCCCGGCCGATCCTTGACGAAGGTCATCAGCGCACGGGTACGTTCACCGTTTGCGGCGGGACAGTCGGGAAACCGCGCGACAAGACCTCGATCCTCGGCAAACCGGCGATCAATCGTGTCGCACAAAAGACCGATGAGTTCGATGTTCCGCATTTGCCGGCCACCGCCGACATTGTAGGTCTCGCCCAAGCGACCCCGCTGCAACACCAGTGCGATCGCGGCGCAATGATCTTCGACATAGAGCCAATCGCGGATGTTGCCGCCGTCGCCATAGATCGGCAGTTTCGCACCCGTAAGCGCGTTGACAATCATCAGCGGAATGAGCTTTTCGGGAAACTGGTAGGGACCGTAATTATTGGAGCAGTTGGTGATCGTCACCGGCAGACCATGCGTGTGCGCGTAGGAGCGGACCAGGAAATCGCTGGCCGCCTTGCTGGCGGCATAGGGCGACTTCGGGTCGTAGCGCGACAGCTCGGTCCATGGCGCCTCGTCCGCTCCGAGGGAACCGAAAACTTCGTCGGTCGAGATATGGTGGAATCGGCGCCCGGCGAACGACGATTTCCAAGCCGCCAGCGCGGCGTCGAGCAGAATATGAGTTCCTTGCACATTGGTGCGCGTGAAGACTTGCGAGGCGTGGATCGAGCGGTCGACGTGGCTTTCGGCGGCAAAATGCACCACCGTGTCGAAATCGTATTTCCTAAACAGCGCCTGCACCGCAGCGGCATCGCAGATGTCACCGCGGACGAATTTGCACGCTTGATCGTTGCATAGCGGCGCCACGCTGTCGAAGTTTCCGGCGTAAGTCAGTGCGTCAAAGATGACGATGCGGTCCGCCGGCTGCGACCGCCGCCAATAGGCGGCGAAGTTGGCGCCGATAAAACCCGCGCCGCCGGTTACGAGGAGGGTGGACATGAACCGCTATATTCCGTTGGCGGCGGCGAGCAACCCGATCGTCTCGCCGATGCCGCGGCGGATGTCGCCGCAGAAGTTGAAGCCGCGATCGCGGAACCGCTCGCAGGAAACCTCGTAGGAGAGCTGGTTCATAATCGGGCTGTTGACGAACGACAGTTGGACTTGCGGCACGAATTCGCGAATGCATTCGACAATGTCGCGCACGGTCGCATTGAGCGTGAGCACGTTGTAGACGCGCCCGTCGAAGAGGTCTTGCTTGATGACAAAAGCAATCGCGCGGATGGCGTCGACCAGATCGAGATATGGCCGTTTTTGCTCGTACGCTGTGCGCCAGATGCTGAGCGGCTGTCGCATTACGGCCTGCCAGCAGAACTTATTGACGGCGGTGTGATACCGCATGCCGACCGATGCGCCAAAGATGGTGCCAAAGCGCAAGACGACCCCCTGCAAGCCCCGCTCTTTGCCGAGCGACTGCACCAGCGCTTCCTCCTTGAGCTTCGTCGTAGCATAGGGACTTTGTGGTTTCAGCTCTTCGAGTGTGCAGTCTTCGGAAACAAGCGCGTTTTGGGTCCCGTAGACGCTGGTCGAAGAGAGATGGATCAGTCGCGCTCCGGCGTCCCGGCAGGCTGCGGCGATCTTGGCCGTGGCTTCGAAATTATTGGCCTCCAGCTCCGTGGCCCGATCGAAGCTGCCGGCCGCATCGGTAATGGCCGCGAGATGAACGACCGCGTGCGCGCCTTCGAGCAGCGGCCGCAGCTCGATAGTGCGGACATCGGCTTCGATGAATTGGTAGCGGCCGACCGCCGGAAGCTCGAACAACGAGGCATAGCGCTGGGTCATCATGTTATCCAGCATGACGATCTCGGCGCGGGGGAAATGCAGCGGCAGCTGGCGTATCAAGGCCGAGCCGATATGCCCGAGCGCTCCGGTTACAACAATCTTCATTTCACTGTTAGTCCCCGCATTTCGACGAATTGGGTGTAATCGCGAATGTAATCCTCGGCCTCATAAGGCCGGTCGCACAGCACGGCGAGCACCGACTTCGGCGCGCGATAGACTTCCGAACACCAGATCATCGGCGGCACCAGCAGGCCGAGACTGCCGCGGTCGAGCGCGAACGTCTTTCGCGCGCTGCCGTCGTCGCAGGTAACGTCGACGGCACCTGTTACGCAGAACATGAACTGCCGGCAGAGCTTGTGAGCGTGCTTGCCGCGCTCGGCGCGGCCCGACGCTGTTACCGTGAACATCCGCGCGATCGGATAAAGCACGCCGACACGGGCTTCGGCGATGACCAGTTCGCCGTCATCACGGCTGTGGCGCGGCAGCTCGACCAGGCTCACGTCGGCGACTCCGCAAAGTTTCGTCGTCATCGGCTCACGCTGCCGCATTCGGCACGCGGCCGGACTGGGCTCCAGGCGCTGCGTCATTCATAGTCTCGTAATAATCGCGAATGCCGGACGCCAGATCGACCTGCGGTTGCCAGCCCGTCAATGTCTGAAATAAACGCGCATCGCCGACAAAATCGCGCCGTTCGATGGCATGAAGATCCGCCGGCTCAGGCACATGCCGGATCGCGACGCGGCGACCGGTTCGGAGAAATGCCGCCTGCGCCACCATCTCGAATGCGTCGAGCAGAGTGTGGCCGCGGCCGGAAGCGATGACATAATGCGCGCCGTCGCGCGTGTGCTCCTGCTCAAGCGCCCGGAAGAAAGCGTCCACCACATCGCCCAGAAACGTGAAATCGCGGATGCAGGCGCCGTCACCGTAAACCGTCAGATCCTCGCCTTGGCCGGCCCGGCGCATAATAGAATTGAGTAAGCCGCGATTGGCATTGATCGATGTCGTACCAGCGCCGTACACATTTGACAGCCGCAGGCTGCAGGCGCGCAACACGCCGCGGTGCGTCGCGTCGCGCAAGATCGTCTCGCAGTCGCGCTTGTGCCGGTCATAAACCGAGCATGGATTGTCAGGCATCTGCTCGTCGACCGGATTAGCGTGCATGGCGCCAACGATGGTCACGGTACTGGCAAAAACGACCGGCAGCGCTCCGCCGCGGCGCTCGGCGGCGCGCACCAGCGCCCGCACCGGCGCGACGTTGAGGGCATCGTCGCCTGCCGAATCGGCCTCCGCCGCCCGCAAATCGGTGCGCGACGACAGGTGAACGACCGCGACGGCATCTTGCAGTAAGGCCGCCCAGCTCGTCTCGTCGCGCAAATCGGCCTGCACATGTTCAAGCATGGCGCTGCCGTCGGCGGGAGCCGAAGCCGCACGCGAAACCAGGCGCAAACGGCGTCCTTCGCTCGCCAGCCGTCGCACCAGGGCGGTGCCGACATAGCCGCGCGCACCGGTGATGACGATCGCACTCATCGCCGAGCACTCGGTTTCCGGAACAACAGATTGCTGGTATGGGCGAGCCGCAATACGGGGGTAAAGTTCGCCATCGGCAGTGGACCATATTGCCCCAAAATCATGCCGTCGCATTCCGCGCGCATCGCGAGCTGATAGCCATTGCGCTCGACCTCGCCGATGAACTCCGCGGCATTGAAGAACCAGTGGCGGATCCGGCTGTCGTAATAGTTCTGCAGCGTCACATAGGTCGAAAATTCACCGATGAAGATGTCGGCAAGGCTCAGGAGTGGCGCGCCATAACCCGCAAGCTTCCGGATCAGATGACGCCAATCTTCGATATACTGAATGACGCTCGCGGCATGCACGATATCAAACCGTGCCGACGCGGGCAGTTCGCTGCGAAATGACGGCTGGTTATTGGCGCCAGCGAAAAGATCACGGCCGGCGCGGCAGATCCCCTCACCCTCGACGATCGTATAATCGATGCGCGCGACGGTGTCCGACATGGCCTTGTCAAGCACCAGATATCCGGTACCGAGCCCTCCTCCAAAATCGAGAATGTTTGCGCGCTGTTGCCCGGCAAGCGTCAGCGCGGTTACCGGCGGCAGCACCGCATTGCGTTGCCGCAGCGCATAATCGAGCGGTTGGCCCATTTGCGCAGCCGCGAGCGTGTCGCGCGCAGCGGCCAGGCTGCGATCCCGCCAGATCGGGCCGGCAAAGCCCGGACCGGCGGCCGGCGCTTCGGCAAAGGTGCCGTACACGCCGTCCCAGACCCTGAAGTCGGGATCGACTTTCGTCGCGGCACGTTCGGGATCGCCGGACTTAGCCATCGGCCGGCTGCGGTAAGCAGTCAGGAGCGAGATCGCGCAGCCGCGGGTAAGATGCGTCGCGCGGCGACATCACGGGATCCGCGGTCGGCCAGCGGATACCGATCTCCGGATCGCTCCACAGCAGTCCGCCCTCGTCGCCGCGATCGTAGACGCGGCTCACCTTGTAATGCAGATCGGCAAAGTCGCTTAGCACGCAGAAGCCGTGGGCAAAGCCTGGCGCCATATACATCTGGCAGGCCGCGTCCTCGCTGAGCTCGGCGCCGAACCAGCGGCCGAAGGTCGGCGAGCCGCGGCGCAAATCAACCGCGACATCGAAGATGTGGCCGCGCATCACCGTGACAATCTGGGCCTGCGGATAGCGGACCTGGAAATGCAGACCGCGCAGCACGCCCTTCGCCGACCGGGAATGATTGTCCTGCACAAAGACGTCGCCCATGCCGGCGGCGCGATAGCGCGGCTCCTGATAGGTCTCGCGGAACTGGCCGCGTTCGTCGCGGAAACTCCGCGGCTCTATGACAAGAAGCCCGGTGAGGCCGGTCGGCTCGATGCGCAAGGCCGCTATTCCGCCGCCTGGGGAAGTCCGGGCGGGGCGACCGGCGCTGCCACGGCGCCCGCAGCGAGAAGCGGACGGTAAGGCGCGATGAAATCGGTAAAGCGCTTGCCGGTCAGCACCTCCTCAATCGCGGCAAGCTCGGCGCCGAAACGGGCGATGTATTCCGCCGAGGCGCCGTCCGCCGCAAGCCGCGCGAACAGCGCAGCGCGCTCGCGGCCAACAAAGTGGCGGCGCCGCATCTTCAGCCAATTGACAAAGGCCGGCGCGTGATCGCGCAGAATTTGCTTCACACTCTGCAGCGAGCCGTAGTAGACGTGCAAGAATTCGCGCAGCCAGGTCTCGCAGATTCCGCGCAGGATCTCGGCGATCTCCGCCGCAGCGGCGTCGTCCGAAGCCGCGGCCTGGGCGGCGATGCGATCGATCAGCGCCGTGAAGTCGCTGGTGAAGCGGCTGCGCAACAGATGATGCACCCAGTCCTTCTGGTACGCGGTCTGCATCGAGGTGCCATATTGGCGCAGATAGGCAATAGTCGAACCCTCCGAGCGAGCCTTGCCCAATGTCATGGTCCGCATCGCGCAATAGAATTCGTGCAGCTGCAGATCGCTAAAATCGATCTCGACGATCTCGTGATAGATCGTTGCCAGCGCTTCGACCCGGTACACCGCATAATAGGTCCACCAGTTACGCGAGCCGGCGCGCAGCCGTTCGACCGCCGACGGCGAGGAGAAATCGACCGAACGGTCGTGGACGGTATAGCGATAGGCGTAGCGGTTGGGTCGGCCAGTCAGCCCGTTCGTCGGATTGTGCAGTCCGGAATAGACCGAGAATCCCGCAAGCCCGCCGCCGCAACAGACGAAATCGGGATGAGCGTCGAGAAAATCGAGGCTCGCTTCGATGCCCGCGAAAGCGAGGAAATCGTCATTGTCGGCGTACATCGCATAGGGTGTCCTTATGCGTTCCGCAGCATCGGCCATCTTGGCATAGAAGCGGCTGAAATTGGCATCGCCGGGATAGCGGACGTATTCGACGTCGAGGTTCGGAAAGACCGTCTGCGATTTTTCCAGAATTGCCGCCACCGTCGGATGGACCTCGCCGTCGGCAATCAGGAACCGGTACGGCAATTTCTGCTGATCGGCGTGCCAGAGAAAGCGCAGTGTGAACAGGTGCCGGCCCTTCAATGGCAGGATGATGGTCAGGCGTGGTGTCATGCGATCGCTATGAAGCGCTGCGCAAAGCTCAGTGCACGCGTTCGAAGAAGCCGCGCACCGCGGCAATCACGTGGGCGACATTACTATCGCTGAGCTCGGGAAACATCGGCAGCGTCAGGATGCGGCCGACCAGGCTGTCGGTCACCGGCAGGCCGCCGCGCGGGACGCGCACGCGGTCAGTATAGCCCTTCTGGCGGTGGATCGGCACCGGGTAATGCACCGCCGAGCCCACTTTCTGATCGGCGAGATGCGCCATCAGACCGGCGCGATCGTCGCAGGCGATGACATAGAGATGGTAGACATGGGCGGTGCCCGGTCTCACCGCCGGCGGCGTCAGCGGCAGGCCGCTGAGGCCTGCAGTATATTGTTGGGCGATCGCCATGCGACGCGCATTGTCGGCGTCGAGATAAGGCAGCTTAGCCTTCAGCACTGCCGCCTGCAGCGTATCAAGCCGCGAATTCAAGCCCGGGGCCTCGGTGTCACGATTGTCGTCCCAGCCATATTGGCGGAGCCGGCGGACTTTCGCGGCCAACGCTGCGGTCGGCATCACCACCATGCCGCCGTCGCCGATCGCGCCGAGATTCTTGGTGGGATAGAAGCTGAAACAACCGATATCGCCGAGACTGCCGACACGCCGGTCATGCTGCCGCGCGCCCACCGCCTGCGCGCAATCCTCGATGACGCGCAGTCCGTGTATTTTCGCGATCGCTCCGATCGCCTCGATATCGGCAACCTGGCCAGCTAGATGGACCACGATGATCGCCTTGCTGCGCGGCGTCACGGCGTCTTCGACGCGGGCGAGATCGATGGTGTAAAGCGCGGGATCGACATCGACGAGAACCGGCATCGCGCCAGTCGCCAGCACCGCGGCCGCCGTCGCGAGCGCGGTGTGCGACACGGTAATGACCTCGTCGCCGGACTCGATGCCGAGCGCCCGCATCGCGAGAATGAGTGCATCGGTGCCGCTGCCGACTCCCACCGCGTACGCCATTCCGCAAAATTCGGCGAAGGCGCGCTCGAACGCCTCGACCTCTTCGCCGAGGATATAGTCGCCGCTGCCGAGGACCTGAGCGATCGCAGCCTCGATCTCGTCGCGATGCGCTGTGTACTGCGCGAACGGTGACGCCCAAGGGATCATGCCACGATCTTTACTTCAGGAACGTAGACGATCCACCGCCCGCCGGCGGCGAGGAAGGCCTGCTCCTTTTCGCGGATTTCGGCCTCGTGATTCCACGCGAACAATAGCGCGAAATCGGGATAGGAGCGCTCGAAGTCCGCATGCGACTTCACCGGAATATGCGCGCCAGGCGAAAGCTTGCCCTGCTTGATCGGCGTCGTGTCCGAGATGAATTCGACATGGCCGGGGGTGATGCCGCAATAGCTCGTGACGGTCGTGCTCTTCGAAGTGGCGCCGTAGCCGACCACCCGCTTGCCCTCACCGCGCAAAGAGTCCAGCGTCTGCATGAGCCGGCTGCGCGAGGTCTCGCAGTTTTCCTTGAACCGCAGATAGGTTTCGGGCCGATCGAGGCCCTGGGCGCGTTCCCTGGCGAGCTGTTCGGCGACCTTCGGCGATGCCGGGCGGCTGCCGGTGGGCGCGAGTGTGTAGCGCATCGAGCCGCCATGGGTGATCTGCGGCGCGACATCGATCAGTTCGAGGCCGTGAACCGCGAAAGCTCGGCTGATCGAGGTCGCCGAAAAGATGAAGACGTGCTCGTCGTAGATCTGGTCGTACGATGTCTTCGCGATCATGTCGCCGAGATAGGGATCTTCGAAGATGAAGACGCCATCCGGCTTCAAAAGCCGCTTTGCGCTGGACGCCACGCTTGGCAAATCCGGGATATGGCACATGACATTCGCCGCCAGCAGCACATCGGCGCGGCCGCACTTGGCGACGACGGTGTCGACGAGATCGCAATCGAAGAATTCGCTGATAGTCTGGATGCCCTGGTGGCGCGCGACCTCGGCGACATTCGCCGAGGGCTCGATGCCAAGATGGCGGATACCCTTGCTCTGAAAGTGCCGCAGCATGATGCCGTCATTGCTGCCGAGCTCAACGACGAAGGCATCGGAACGATTCGGCAGAATATTTCTGATGACGGCATCGGCGAACGCGCCGAAGTGCAACTGCATGTAACGCGAGGTGCTCGAATAGAAAGCATACCGCTCGTGAAACATCCGGTCCGGCGTCGGCTGCTCGACGATCTGGAACATGCCGCATTTAGCGCAGAACGCCGGCGCCAGTTCGAAGAAGAATTCGTTCGGTATTTCCTCGGCGGCGAGAAAGCCGTTGGCGATCGGCATGCGGCCGAACGACATGAAGGCGGTAATCGGCGTATTGCAGACACGGCAGAGGCGCGACAGCCTATGGGCGATGTCGGACATTGATCGTGACTATTGCGGATCAGTTTTGATTAGGTTCGAGCACGTGGCTCAGATAACTGGCGTAGTCTTTGTTGGCGATGGTCTTGATCAGCTTTTCCACCGCCGCGCCGTCGATGAACTCCATGCGATAGGCGACCTCTTCGGGGCAACCGATCTTCAGGCCCTGGCGCTCTTCGATGGTGTGGATAAATTCGGACGCTTGCAGCAGCGATTCGTGCGTGCCAGCGTCAAACCAGGCAAAGCCGCGCCCGAGCGTTTCGGCCTTGAGGCGGCCTGATTCCAGATAAACCCGATTGGCGTCTGTGATTTCAAGCTCACCTCGCGCCGAAGGCTTGAGCTTGGCGGCGATTTCGACGATCGATGCATCGTAGAAATAGAGCCCCGTCACCGCCCAGTTCGACTTTGGATGCTGTGGCTTTTCTTCGATGCGCAGCGCCCGTCCTCGCGCGTCGAGATCCAGCACGCCGTAGCGTCTCGGATTTTTGACCCAATGGCAGAACACCGTCGCGCCATCCGCCTGGCCGGCAGCGCGCTGCACCATCTCGCCCAAGCCGGCGCCATAATAGACGTTGTCACCGAGGATCAGGGCGCACGGCTGGCCGTCGATGAATTTTTCGCCGATAAGGAACGCTTTGGCGATGCCGTCAGGTTCGGGCTGGACCGCGTAATCGATTTTAACGCCCCATTGGCTACCATCACCGAGCAGCGCCTCGAAGCGCGACACTTCGGGCTTAGCCGTAATCAGCAGAATGTCGCGAATGCCGGCCAGCATTAACGTGGTCAGCGGGTAATAGATCATCGGTTTATCGTAGATCGGCAGCAGCTGCTTGGTGCTGACGATGGTGAGGGGCCACAGCCGCGAGCCCGCGCCGCCGGCTAGAACGATACCTTTATTGGTGTGAGCCATTCGATCTTTGATGTACCCACTGGACGATTAACAACGAGAGGCAAACCGCGGCGGCAGTCAGCCCGTCTGCACCAGCGGCTCGTGCCCCACGCCCAGTTCGGCGCAGACCGCCTCGGCCACGGCTGCCGCGGATTCCTTGTCCAGCAAAGCGGGAATGCGCGCCAGTAGATAGGCGAGAAAAAAACAGTCGATCAGATCGCTGCGCTGCGCATTCTCGTCATATTCACCATCGATGAGAATACGCTGCAGCATCTCGGCGAGCTCGTACCACGATTGCGGTTTGTAAACGACATCGGCGAAGTCGTAATAGCAGCGGCCGAGCGCGACCACCGGCTTGTCCATTGCCATAGCCTCGAGCCCGGCGGTGCTGGTGATCGTAATCACGGCGCAGCAACGAGCCATGATCTCCTTGGCGTTGGCGTCGCAAAACCGGATATTGGGAAAGCGCGCCAGGTGCCGGTACTGCCAAGCCGGCCGGGCGCCGCGGCCGCGCGGATGCTCCTTGACGATCAGCGTGAAGCCGAACGGGAGCGCCTTGGCGATGTTTTCGATTACCGAAATTTGATTGGCGAAGAACAGACCGCCGACCAAAGTAGTCTGCTCGGGCTGATATTGCATCGGGTAGAACACGCTGTGCGCGGGAATGTCGAGCGTTGCCGGTCCTAGCATGCTACGCGAGCGCAAGCGCCTCCAGACGCGCAGCAGATTGGCCTTGGTCTTGGCGGCGACATCGACCTTGTAATATTCGACCTCGGGGCGCCTCGCCGCGTTCTCGCGCAGATAGGCCCAGAGCCGCTTCAGGTTCGGCGACAAGGCCGTGGCGACGAACGGCCGCTTCATCATCGCGTGATACACCTGAGCGATGTTGAATTCGGTGACGCTGCGCTTGTAGCGCCTGACCCGCTCGCGCTCGGCGTCGAGAAGCCCACGTTTGACGAGCCGGCGGTAGTTATCCTCCAGGCGATCGCAGTGCATGAACTCGTCACGACCGATATAGAAGCCGGGCTTGCCATCCTCGCGGATCCAGGCATTGGGCGACATCGCCAGCACGCGCACGCGGAACCGGCGCGCCACCTGATAGAAGACGTGGATGATCAGCGAATCGGCGACCGGGCTCATCACGGCACTGACCCGCTCGGCGGCGAACACAGCCTCGAAATGGCGTACCATGCTAACGATCAGTGCTTCGACGTGATCTTGCGTCTGCGGACGCTCGCCAGCGCCGCCGAGTAAGAACGACGAATCGACGAAATGGCGTTCCGCAATCGCGATCGACCACCAATTGGCCGCCGGGTATTCGCGGGCGAGCCGCAGCGCTTCGGCCTTGATGTCTAGCGCCGGATTGCGGTCCCGATAATCCTCGAAGGAGTCAACGACGCGAACCGCCGGCGCCAGCCGCCGGACCGCCTGGGCATCGACCTGCCGCAGGCAAACCACGCTGACGGACACCGCGCCGCCGCCCCAGGCCTGGATCGCGCCGGCAATGCTGGCATCGAATTCCGCCTGCGGCGGTCCGCCCTGCGGACAAAGGATGAGAAGGCGTTGCACAGCGTCGATCTTTAACGTCGCGATGTTGCGGGCTCAGCCGGCACCGCGGCCCGCGGCGGCGCGATCGCCGCCCGAATGCCATTTAATGCGCGGCATTATGACCGATGGATCGACCCGGTTCTTGGCTTTCATCACAGCGGCAAACATCAGATCCAGGGTGGCGTCGTCCAGCGGATGCGACTTTAGACCAAGATCGATCAGTTTGGTATGTTTGGCGTTGTAATAATGATCCTCGGCCTCGAGCCGAGGGTTGGCCAAATGATTGATCTTGACGGAGACGCCGGCGCGTGTCGCCGCGGCGCGGACTTTTTCCGCGAGTGAATTGATCGAGAACTGCTCGGTGAACTGATTGAACACCCGAAATTCGCCGGCGGTCGCGGGATTGTCGACGGCGAGCGCCACGCACTGGATCGTATCGCGGATGTTGAGGAAGCCGCGGGTCTGGCCGCCCTTGCCATAAACGGTGAGCGGCTCGCCGATCGCCGCCTGCACTAGAAAGCGATTGAGCACGGTGCCAAACACGTCGTCGTAATGGAATGATGTGCGCAGTTCGGAGTCAAACAGTGCCTGGTCGGATTCCAGGCCGTAGACAATGCCCTGGTTGAGATCGGTCGCGCGCATCTTCCAGGTGCGGCAAGCAAATTCGATATTGCCGGAATCGTGCACTTTGGAGAGGTGATAGATGCTTCCCGGCCGCTTCGGAAACATAACCGTATCGGTACGGCCGTTATGGGTCAGCGTCAGCCAGCCTTCCTCGATGTCGATATTGGGCGTGCCATATTCCCCCATGGTGCCGAGCTTGACGAGATGCGCGTCGGGACAATGGCTCTCCATGGCGAACAGCACGTTGAGCGTGCCGATGATGTTGTTCTGCTGCGTATAGACCGCGCTATTGCGGCTCTGCATCGAATAAGGCGCCGACGGTTGCTCGGCATAGTGCACGATGGCGTGCGGCTCGACGTCGGACATGATCTTGTAGAGCAGCCGGTGATTGAGCAGATCGCACACCTGGACCGTGATGTCGTGGCCGGTCCTTTCCTTCCACAGCCGGGCGCGGCGATGGAGCGGAACGATCGGCAGGAGGGGCTCGATGCCCTCTTCGAACTCCCATTGGCGCTTGGCGAAATTATCGACGATGGTGACGTCATCACCGCGGGCGGAAAAATGCAGCGCGGTCGGCCATCCGAGATATCCGTCACCGCCAAGAATGAGTACACGCATGGTCGCTTTTGACTCCGATTGCTACTGATTCACGATAAGGCAAGTCGAAAAATTACCGCTTGGTTAGACGCGCGCGGACTGCAGATGGTCGAGGCCAACGAACCCCGCGGCGATCATCGCTTCCGCCGTCGCTATATCCGTTTTCTGATCGAGATCGAAGGCAAACTGCGCGGCGATCGTGAGCGCGTAGCTCGGCTTAGCGTAGAAGCCGGCCCCTGCGAGTAGTGCCGCGGTGCGGGTCACAATGAGATTGCCGAAGGCGAACAGTTTCGGCTTCTGCTGTTTGTTGCGAGCTTGTGCGCGCTCAGCCTCGAATGGAAATGTCACTTCGCCGGTCGCGCCGACTGCGCGCTGGTTCCAGATGTGCAGATTGTGCGGCACGGCATAAACGTTGTGTGCGGATGCCGCGGCCGGCCGCGCCCCAAGGAACCTCAGAAGGTCGCCGATATGCTGCGGCTGCAGGAACGGGCTGGTCGGCTGCAGCAGAACGAGGACTTCCGGCAACCGCCGGCCGGCGCTTTGCTCTCGCTGCAAGAGATCGAGGGCGACATCGTCGACCTTGGCATCGTCGGTGGCGAGCGCGTCGGGACGCCGGTCGACTTCGATGCCGAGCCCGCGGGCACGCTCCGCGATCTTATCGCTGTCGGTCGAGCAGATAATGCGCGCCAGTACGCCGCTCGCCTGCCCGGCGCGCACCACATAATCGAGCAGCGGCCGGCCGGCGAGCGGCAGCAGATTCTTCAGCGGAATACTTTTCGAGCCGCCGCGCGCGGGGACCAGGGCCCAGGACGTCATCGGAGATTCATGCCTATCGCGACGGGTGCGGACGACGGCGCGTCACTCAGCCGAATTCGTTCAATCCGGTGAGCGCAGCTTGGCCGAAGCGCAAGTCCTTCGGACTTTGCCGCGCCGCGCGCGAGCCGGTCACGTCGCGCAATTCCCGGAACAGCTTTCGGACATAGACCTTGGACAGAATACGGCTCAATCCAGTCAGCGTCGTGCCGTAGATCGCGGTGTAATTGCGCACAGTATGGGCCTGCTCCTCGCTGTGCACGAAGCGATAGACCACCGGCTGCGGCAGCCGGAAATCGCGCGGATCGTCGCTCTCCGGCTTATCGGAAAAAGCCGTGACATCGTAATGGAATTGGTGTTCCGGGTCCTCGCCCGCATAGTCGAACAGGCCTTGCATCCGGGCGAGCCCGAACGTCACCAATTCGCGGCCGAGATCGCGTGCCGCCTGGCTGGCATCGTGGCGGTCGAGCAGCGCATCTAGCGCGCGTTGCGCCACATCGGCGAGGTCATCGGCATAATCGAGCAGCGCCAAGGCGCGATATTTGAAGATAAGATTGGCGCCAAGCTCGCCGGCGATGAATTTCTTGATATTATCGCGCTGGCGCGTGAAGGCACAAAACTCTTCGCCGT
>Ga0182024_10012962_pt1 | contig 16398 bp, 11 predicted proteins | sample P32metaG_FD_120480 | JGI IMG/M metagenome (GOLD analysis project Ga0182024, IMG submission 120480) | Permafrost microbial communities from Stordalen Mire, Sweden - P3-2 metaG (Illumina Assembly) | ecosystem: Environmental > Terrestrial > Soil > Wetlands > Permafrost | place: Sweden: Stordalen... | reverse complement strand
TGCTTGAAGATATTGTTGTTGCCGCCGAAGAGCGGCACACGCGCGGCGATGGAGGCTTCCTGAATTCCGGCAGTGGCGGAGCCGAGCGTAAGGCCTGGCCCGTGGGGATTCGCGGTGGTGAACATCAGTGTGCCGGGTTTAGCGTCGCCGGCGCATGTGCCCCCTGTAACCAGCGCCGATTCAGGGGTTCCTGTCCCGGAAATGTAGATGTAGAAATATTTTTCTTTGCCCGCCACTCCGGGTGGACAGATCGGCAGATGGATAGTTTTCGCGCCGGGAGTCGACAAGTCTTCGGAAGGCGTGGCGATCCAGTTGAAATCGAGTGCATTGATTTGGGTCAGGCCTTGGCTGATTGGAACTGCGGCCGTACTTTGTGCAGTGGAGCTTTGTGCTGGGGAACTTTGCGTTCCGGCAGTTTGAGATTTGAGGACGGAAGTCAGGAAAGGCGAGAGGGAGAATATTCCGATCGTGGCGATCGAGATGAGAAGCGAATGGCGAACTTTTGTTCGGGGCAAAGTTCTGCGAAAAATCACAATTTCCTCGAGGCGTTCGATTCTTTGAAACCGGTGCGAGCTCCGACCGGCGCGGGTTCGGCTGCCATGGGCGCGGATCACTTTGTTCCCGCGCCCTTGAACTGTGATTTAAGCCGCAAAAATGGCTGCTCGACCAGATAAAACGAAAGTGTGGCCACGGCAAACGTGAGGAGGAATGCAAGCGGAACACGCCATAGCCCAAGCTTCGTCCAGCCTCCAATTTTTTGGATGATAGGAAAGTGCCATAAATACAGGCCGTACGACAATCGCCCAATCCAGACCAGGGGCGGAGAGGCAAGCAGACTGTGAAGAGTTGTGTGGTCCCACGCGATCAAACGAAACAATATAACGGCCAGACATAGCTCGACGGCCGGCCAGCCAAGCGTAAACATAATGCGAGGCGGAAGAGGTCTAGCAACAAGATACAGGATAAATGCGATGGAGGGCAGATAACTGTACCGCACAAACTGCCGCAACGACTTGAGCCGGCCCCATCCCGCTGAGAGGGCGGCGGCCAGGGCACCTCCTGCCAAGAGTTCGTCGATGCGGGTGTCGAGCCCCACGTAAATGCGCCACTCTGCTGCAGGGCCGGTCCATAAGAGCGCTCGATGGATGGAGGCGACGATGCAGAGGAATGCGATTACGCAGGCAAGACGCGACATCCGCAGCCGAGAGAACAATAGGGCAAAAAGTGCCGGGGGCCAAAAAAAATAAAACTGCTCCTCGATGGACAATGACCAGGCGTGGGACAAGGGACCGAGCCTATACGGCTGATGCATGCTGAACCAATTGCTCACGTAAAAGAGCACGGCGAGAATCGCCTTTTGAATCTCCCAGAAGCGAGCACCTCTTAAGGCTATAAGCGCGAAAGCTTCGATTGAAAGCAGAAGCAAGAAGAGTGCCGGCAACAGCCGCAGAGCGCGGCGCAGGTAGAATTTCTTAAAGCTGATGGTGGAGGTTTGGTTCCACTCTTGCAAGAGCAGACTGGTAATCAGAAATCCGCTGAGCACGAAAAACACGTCGACGCCGAGGCTGCCGCCATTAAAAAACGGGACGTCGGCGTGGTGCGCCATCACCATGAGCACAGCGAAGGCGCGGACGCCATCGAGTGCAGGCCGATACCCCAGACGAAAAGACGGCGCGACTACATACGGACTAACGGGAGCAGTTCGATCGCCGATTGAAATCGCAGATGCCATTCCTGAGTTTGGCTATTCCTATGCGGGGAAGCGGCAATAAGCCGGTGCCCAGTTTACACTCATTCGCCCATGCGGAAACTGTGGAAATAATCAGGTCGGAAGCCCCACTTGTTACGGGAGGCGGGTTTGGGAAATCCGTCTGCAAGGGCGTTTCGGGGGAGTGGAATTCCTGAAATCGACCGGCTGGAACTGGAGTTCGCCGCAAAGAGAGCCTTTACGTGGAAGCGCGAAAATAAACAAGTAGTCGCATGCTATTCTGTTCGCGGCCAAGGCATGTTGCAGTTCCGGCGCATCACCACACAAAAACGGTTCATTCCGCAAATCGATGGGCTTCGCTTTGTGGCCATCGGGTCGGTGGTGTTGTTTCATTTGTACTCCGTGCTCGAGCGCGGCGCGATCCCAGAACCAGTCCCACTCAATACCGATCTTGCCAAGCGGGGAGTGGAATTATTTTTTGCGATCAGCGGATTTATTCTGGGCGTTCCGTTTGCTTCGCGCTATTTACTGGGTGCTCCGCGAGTGAATTTGAAGCAGTACTTCCTGCGGCGGCTTACGCGTTTGGAACCTCCCTACTTCATCAGCCTGTTTGTTTGCGCGGCGTTGCAACTGGTTTGGTCGCACCGTCCGGCCCGCGATATTGCACCTCATCTGCTGGCGAGCTTCGTATATCTGCACAATATGATTTATGGCGCGTTTTCTGGCGCGGTGAACACCGTGGCGTGGTCGCTGGAAGTGGAGGTACAGTTTTATATTCTGGTTCCGCTGCTCACGATATTGTTTGCGGTTTCCGACTGGCGAGTGCGGCGCGCGATCATTCTAGTGCTCATGCTTGTCGCGGGATTGTTAAGTAATCCGCTTTACCCCACGCTGCACTTGCATGCATCGATTGCCTATTACCTAGCATTTTTCCTGGCGGGATTTTTGGTCTGCGATCTTTACTTGACGCGCGACGAATGGAAGCCGTCCTTTGTTTGGGATACTTTCGCCGTTTGCGGCTGGCCGCTGGTGTGGATTTTGCCACGTAACTTCGGCCATGTCGCGCTTCCGTTTGTGATCGTGCTGCTCTATCTCGCGGCGTTCCGCGGGCGCATTTTTCCGGCGATATTCAGCAACCGGGCGATCACTAACATCGGAGGGATGTGTTACAGCATCTATCTCTTCCATTCGATGATTCTGTTCGCGGTGAAGCATTTTACGTGGCCGCTGCATGTCGGACAGAACTTCTGGGTTTATTTTGTGCTGCAGGGTGCGCTGGGAATACCGGCCGTGCTCCTGATATGTGGCGCGTTCTTTCTGATGATTGAACGGCCCTGCATGGACCGGGAGTGGCCGCGCAAGGTGTGGAAGTTTGCGCAGGCGCAGTTTGCGCCCGCTGCCAGCGAACAAGCCACGCAGGTGGCGGAGTGAGGTCAAGTAGAAATCTTCTCTACCCAATCAACGCCTGAACAGGACCAGCGTGCCGACTTCTCCCTTGTAAGGATCAGTGATCTGCACGACCGAGGAGGATGCCGGGGCCTGGCGGATTTTCTCCACCACGCTTTCATACCCTGGACTCGCCGGAGATCCCCAGACCGTTACTGCGTCGGACTTCATAGCGAGTGCCTGACTGGCCAATAAATCCGCGCCAGAAGAATCTGGCAACTCGGAGTTGCCACCCACCAGCCGCCATCCGGAGAGATAGGCGACATAGGAGCCCGCCTCAAAACCCACGCCATGCTCTGGGTATGGACCGTTGCCAATGCTCACCAGGGCGCCGCTGCTCTTGTGAGTACGCAGCGCGGATGCTGCCTGATAACAACTGACTTCGAAATCGCGGTCGACAGTGCGAAATGGGGACGCCCAGTAAACAAAAAAGAAGATGGTGCTGGCGGCGAACAGAGCGAGCGATGCCTTCTGCAGCCAGGGGTTTGCAGATGGCGCGGCGACGGCGACACGAGGCGGCAATAGCACGGGGCAACTTATGGCGATCAAGATGGGCACGAACGGGATGGCATAGCGTCCGTCAAAGACCAACATGCAGTATGCGACGATCACGCCGAGGGTGCTGATTAGCGCAATGAAGGAAAACGTGGCTTCCGAAGGATGTAGGACGCGTTTCTGAAACAGTAGAATCAGCATTCCTACAAGAGCGAGTACGCCGCCGGGAGTGAGCAGGATCACCGTTTCTTTCACAGCCTGCGGAACATTGCGCAGTTCCGCTTCCACGATCATCGGAACCAGCTTAGGATTCCGCAGACTGAAGCTCTGAAGACTCGACCACGGAATTTCTCCAACCATGTAATTGTCGTATTCAGACGAGGTATCGGTGAATGCCTGATTGTCCCCCCGCAGATGGTGCGAAAGCCGGCGATGCCAGTTGATCATCAGATTGGCGCGCAGCTGGTAGCCGCTGGTGAAGACACCATACTTGGTGCGGAGTGCAGTTCCCCATGCCACCCACGCCGCGGCGGGAAGCAGAAATGCCAGCAGCATCGAAGCAACCAGGCGGCGAGGCGCGCGCGCGTTCTTCACGAGAACGGCGAGGATGGTAGAAATCGAGAGCCACGGCATGGCCATTGCCTTGGCCAGGAAGGCGAGCGCGTGAGCAGCACCGAGCAAGATCCAGGTGGCATGGCGATTGTGGCGCAATGCATCCAGAAGCAGAGTGAAGTAGATCAGGACACATGCGGTGACGACGAAATCGGCGAGGACCGATCCCACCGCCAAAGCGGCGATGCCGCGCGCTACGGAAAACCAGAAGACAGCTAGCGCCGCCGCCACTTTGGAGCGCCACAGCCTGAGCGTAAGCAGGTACAACAGCGGCAAGCAAAGCAGGAAACTGGCGATCGTTACCAGCCTGCCGATCAATGTGAAATTCTTGGAGAACAAAGCCGCGACGGCGATGATCCACGAGGTGAGCGGGCTCCAGTAACCGTGAAGAGATGCCTTGAAATCTCCGTCGACGAGATGACGGGCCAAGCCAATATAGTCAACACCGTCGGCGGTAATGTTGTGCGCGCGAAATCGCCAGAACCATGCGATCTGAAAAAGGCAGTTGAGCGCTGTGGCTGCGAGCAGGCCGATCCACCAAGTTCGTTCAGAACGAAAAATCCCAGAATTTGAATTGGACATGAACAGTGTTCGCGCGAAGTTCTTCATTGTAGCAACTGCCACCGGACGCGTTTGACGAATCATTTCCCATTTCGCGCGTGGCATAGCTCTGATGCCAGGCCGATAACGCGCTCCACGTGGGTCCTCCAGCTGAATGCCATCGAACGCTCGGCGCCGGCCTCCGAAAGTTGCGTGTGCAAGCTCTGAGATTGGACGATTGCTACTACGCGATCAGCGAGTTCCTGTGGTGCGAATGTATCGAAGTAGAGTGCCCCGGAGCCGCAAATTTCCCTATGCACCGCCAAATTTGAAGCCACGACCGGCAATCCGCTGGCCATTGCTTCGACGAGGGGGTGGGCAAACGATTCAGCGTAGGCCGGGCTCACGTAAACATCGGCGGAACGATAGACGTGGTGAAGATTCTTGTACGGGACCGCTCCAAGTTCTACAACGTCAGTGGAAATTCCGAGTTCGCGCACCAGCGCGGAGGCAGAGTTGGCATGGTACGAGCCTGGATTCGCGCCGGGTGCAAGCTGGCAGGTCAGAAACAAAACCACCTCGCGGGGCGCGAGTTGCCGCTTGATCAACGGCATAGCGCGAAACAGAGTTTCGAAGTTGCGATAGTAGTTGTAGTGGCTGACAAACAGAATTCGCAGCGCTCCGCCTTTGGAATCGAGCTGTTCCTGAACCGCCAAGGGCAGAGGGGTTCGGTCACGAACGAACGCGGCTCTGTCGAAGCCGTGATGGATCGCGGTAATGTCCTTTCCCGTCCATTGCCGGAGCTCTTGCGCGAAAGCTTCGCTTGGAGCGACGGTTGAGTCGGCGACACCGATCGACCATTTTGCGGCGGCCTTTTTTAGCTGCGTATCGATCCATAGGTGTAACTCACGGCGGGCGCGCAAATCTGCTTCGAAGTGGTGCGAGGTGTAGAGCGCATTCCTGCTCAAAAGAATTTGAGGGACGGTGGGATTCCGGATGGCAAAGTTTCCTGTTGAAAGTAAAACGTTAGCGCAGCTTTGTTTTATGAACCGGGGTACGGCGCGTTGTTCGAACCAGAATCGACGCGCGATTTGCGGAAAATCGTCCGCAGATAGGAATGAGACGTTGGTCGATTCAGAAAACTCGCTGCGCAGTTGACCCGAGAGAAGAACCGTCGTCTGCAGGTCATCCCGCGCGGCAAGATGAGGAATTACGTTGCGCAAATAAGTAAGTCCACCGCCGGCGCTGGCCGCGAGACCGTTAATGAATAAGTGCATCTTCTTTTGCGAAAACGGCGGGGCGAGAATCGATCGCCGCGGCAGTGGGTACGGCAGAACCGACGAAGGCAGGCTGGGCGGTCCGGCGAGGCAGGAAGTCAGGCATCACAAACGCTGCAGTCCAGAAAAAAAGCGTGAGATAGTACCCCGCCGCGAACATCCAGTCTTCAAATACGGCGTGGATCAATCCTGCTAAACAGATCATGGCCAGCGGCACCGCGTAGTTCTGTGGATTATGTGTTCGCCGCATCCAGAGACATGCGCGAACAACGTTGGCAACCACCAGCAGCAACAAGATGGCGAAAGGAATGATTCCGAGCAGGCCGACGTATTGCAGCAGCGCCATGTAACTACTACCATGTTCGCGTCCGCTGCCTTCCGTGGTGCGAAGTACAGAGTCGGAAACAATCGAACTGTAGACGCGGTCGGTTCCAAAACCGCTGCCAAACCAGGGGCTTTCTTTCATCACAGCAACTGTGTCCTGCCAGGGAGTTCTTCGCGAACCGAGAATGCCTTGCTCCATTTTTCCCTTGTAAATGACTTGCTCGGTAAACGAATCGACCAACGAATCGACCTTTGCCGGCTGCAGCACTCCGAGGACGGCAATCAGGAAAGCAATTACCAGAGAGCCTTGAACGAGTAGTTTGCTGCGGCCCAGAGCAAGGCATACCACACCCAGCGTAATCGCCGAAGCGAGCAATCCGGCACGCGACACCGAAGTGAGCAGAAGGTAAATGGCTACGCACAGGGCCAGGACCCGCCGCTGCCGTTCGGTGCGGTCATTGGAAATCAGAAGTCCCCAGCTGAGGACGGGAACAATTGCCACCCCCATGACGGCACCAAGCGAATTTGGATTTCCAAACACTTGAAAGCCGAGCACCACATAGCAAAAGCCAGCCACGAAGCTTATGACTTCGCACGCCGTAACCAGACCCCTGAAAAATATCTCTTCGCGATTCGCGATTGTGATTCTGGAGCCACAGGAGGCATACAGAAATACCAGAAAAAGACTGGCGGATTTCAATAGCGAAAGCTGCGCCTTTGTCGAAACCATTGCCGTGGCGACAGCGGCCACAATGCACAAGAGGGCGACAAGGTGGATGGCGGAGAAACGTTGCTGCTCGCGCCGGGCGCCCCACTTGGCCACTCCTACCAGCGCACCAACGGTGAGGAAGGCCCAGCGGGCGGCCGAACCGGCCGACGCCATCGGCAGATTGCTGCCAGCCCAAAGAAAAGCCAGCATTACGATCAAGAAAAACCATTTGTCGTAAAACCACACCGAGGCGAATACAGCCTCCAGTATTAACAACCCGCCCAAAAAGGTGACATTGCCGACCATGGCGGGACGCGTGGCCGCTAGCCACAACAGGATCGCAACAGATGCGGCCACCCCGAAGATTTGTAATCCGAGTTTCATGCCATCCCATCGCCGCAGGCAAAGTCGATCGCCGCGGCAAAACCGGCTGCGCAATGCTCCGGCGTGTGCGACTGTATCATCTCAAGACTTTGGGCACCCATGCGATAACGCAGAGCCGGCTGCACGGCCAGTGCTCGCATTATCTCACCGAGGGCGGCAATATCCCGCGGACGAAACGTAAAACCATTTTTTGAAGGGCGCACCAAGTCCGCTACGCATCCGGCAACATCGGAGGCGACGATAGGCAAAGAGCAAGCCATGGCTTCGTTAACCACTAATCCCCAGGGGTCGCTGTGCGTGGGAAAAATAAGGGCGTCGGCGAGCGCATAGAATTCGGAAATTCTCTCACGATGCACCCAGCCGCAGAACTTAATTTCGCCGGGGTGAATGTCAGAGGCACGGCGCTGTAACTCTTCGCGCGCAGATCCCTCTCCCACGAACACTAAACCGATTCGGGAGCGGGCTTTTTCCTCCAGCGAGGCGTAAGCAGCCAGAAGATCGAAGATACCTTTTTCTTCGACCAGGCGACCGACGCAAAGAAAATAGCGCTCGGGCAATGCGTGCTCGGCGCGCAGCTCTGACGCGCGATCGCGGGCTTTGGCGGCAGAGGCGGCGTACATCGTAAGGTCAACCGCGTCGGGAGCGATAAACACCGAGTGTGAGGACGCGCCCAGTTGGAGAAGATAATCGCGAGAAGTGGCGCCAGCAGCGACGTGCGCCCGGCACATTCGAGCGAAGCGCTTTTTCAGGAATTCGACTGCGTTGTACCGGGGCTTATCTGCGGCATTGCTCTCGGACCAAAGAAGAAGAGGAGCATGGTTACGCCTCGCCCACCAAGCGGCTCGCCAGTAAGCCAGGAAGTTGTATCCGCCGCACAGAATGGCTTCGGGGCGGGCAAGGCGGAGCGCGGACTGCACGCGTGTGTTTAACAGCAAGTTAAATGTACCGAGGCGCCGGCGGAACGACGGCAGAACCTCGTATGAAAAATTGATCTCGTCTTTATACACGTGCCATTGTCGAAGGTTCGAATCGTTCTCGGAGAGAAAGATAACGTGAAGATCAATGTCGCTTCTGGCGGCCAGCGCATTGAATACAGGAATACGGTAGGGAGCGATAATTTCCGTCAAGATTACAGTGCGCCGCTTCACCCAAGACACTCCCGGTAAATCTGCACAAGATTTTGCGCCTGATGCTGGAGAGTGAGACCTTCGAGAATGGTTTGACGCGCAGCGATGCCTGCCCGGTGGGCGCGGGCCGGTTCACGCAGGAGCAGCGCGAGCGTGGAGGCTAATTCATTCTCCTCCCCGGCTCCGACAAGAAAACCGTTTGCGCCCGGCTGAATGATTTCCGCGATGCCCTGCCCTCGGCATCCGATGGCAGGCTTGCCGCAGGACATGGCCTCAAGATACACGCATCCCAAACCTTCGTAGCGGCTGGGCAAGGCAAAGATCGTACATTGACGCATCGCTTCAGCTACTTGGGCCCGGGATTGGCGTCCGCGGAAGTGGACATTGTTTTCCAGGTGCAACGCTTGCGTCAGGGTGACAAGACGCTCGCGCTCGCAGCCCTCGCCGATGACTTCTAATTCGAGAGAAGGAAATTCTTTGGCGATAGCGCTCACGGCGCGAATAAGGTGATCGTGACCTTTGGTCGGAATCAAGTTGCCGACGCTGAGAATTTTATGTGCGGCGGGATCAGCGGGTGCGAAACGCTCGGGGTCTACACCGTTATAGACAACCGAAGTGTGGCACGTGTCGGCCATTTCTTGACGAATTACATCGCGCACATGTTCGCTCACGCAGATGACGCGGTCCGCCTCTTCGTAGACATGGCGAGAGATTTTGCGGCAACGTTCTCGGGAAAAACCTCGAACCTGGACGGTGGAAAATGCGTCGAGCCCGTGTACTGAAACCACGAACGGGCAGTTCAGTTCTTTGCCTGCCAACATTGCGGCGTGACCGCAGGGGAGTGCTCCATGTGCGTGGATTAAATCGATGGGCTGATCCTCATGCAGCTTGTGCAAGTAGGCCGCGATGCGGCTAAAGGCAAACTTGCCGGCAGATGGTAATCCGAAGCCTCCGGGCAATGAGAAGTAGCGAAGCCACTCGCCGGTCACCGCGGAATTTCCACGGTGAGGCTTGCCGCGGTAAAAGGGCTGGAGTGCGAGGACTGTATGGCGAGCTCCCATCCTGGCAAGCGATTCCAGCGGCTCGGCCACAAAGCAGCCGTTGGCATCGTCGCGAGCAGAAGGATAGAAAGGCGTCAACGTCAGAAGATGAAGCCGATCGATCGACCGTTGACCCGTTGACAGTTGAGCAGTCGACCTGGTATTCGCGGCATTCGACACGCTCCGGAAGTCTGCCATCATCTTGCGCGACCGGCCATTTCAAGATAGGCGCTTTCCCACAGGCGGCTCACGGGATCCCAATCGAATTGTTCCACGTGCTCGCGGGCAGCGGCTCCCATACGCTCGCGCAGAGAAGGATCGGCGAGTAGCTTTCCCAGGGATTCCATCATCTCTTCGACAGTGTCGACCTGGAAGCCCGTGGCTCCATCGATGACCGAGGGTGTTTCATAATCTCGAAAGACGATGCATGGCAACCCAGCTGCGGCCGCTTCGAGCGTGACTTTCGGCAAACCCTCCAATCGCGACGGCAGAAGAAAAATATCGCTCTCTCGCATGATTTGCAGCAATTGCGGCTGCGTCTTCGGGCCCTCGAGGCAGACGTTTTGAAGGCGCAGTTCGGCGATTCTTGCGCGCAAGACCTCTTCGAACCCTCCCCGTCCGCTGCCCACCAGACGAAAAACCGCGCCCGGAAAGCGGAGCGCCGCATCGACTACCAGTTGCGGCCCCTTACGGGCAATGAGGGTTCCGGCAAACAAAACTACCGGCGAAGCATTCGCGCGTTTTTCCGGGGGAGTAAACATATTTGTCTGCACGCCAAGTGGGAGGATGCAAGGCACCTTCCTCCCAATTTGGCCGGCAATATCCCGCGCAACGAATTCTGTGACTCCCGTGTAGATGTCGCAGCGCGGGAAGGTTCCGTTATAAAGAAAACGCAACATACGCGGTGGATTTTCCAGCTGAGCCACCGGCGCCTCAGCATGGAAAACTGTTTTCGCCGCCGGGCGCATTGCGCGCGGCAAGTGGAGAAACAAGTAGGCCGCTGGACTGTAATCCATGTAGGCAATCAGGTCATAGCCGGAGAGCATCTCGCGTAAAATCCGCATCGTCTTGCCATGGTAGGGCAATTGGAGCAGCCGAATATTTTCCCGGTCTTGCAACCGCGTATCAGGAGAACGCTCGTACCACAAGGTAATCTGGAAGCGCTCAGGGGCGAGGCGCAGAGCGATCTCGCGACAAGTAAGGCTTTGCGCGTTCGTGTTGGCCGAGTCTATGTCAGGCAAGAACAGTATGCGGACTTTATCCATTGACGATTCGATCGAGCGTTTTTATTTATGCAACCACAGCGTTGGAAGCGATTTGGCACCGAGCCAGAAACATCATCTCGCGAGTGTGGAAATTGATCTTGTATCAGCCTTAGGATCCACCCGCCGTTTGTCAATCGATTGCTGAAGATCGCGCACGCGCGCGCGCAAGCGAAGTTTCCATTCCCGGCCTTGCTGCATTCCACGGATATGCATGAGAGCCAATCTTAATAGTCGAGTCCGTGTTTGCGGTAGCGCGCCGACGGGTAACGGGGAATTTTCACCGGGATCGCTCTTAAGGTCAAACAGCAGCTCAGTTTTTTCACCGAAGTGGAGAACGAGTTTGTGCTCGGAATCGCGAACCGACATTAAGCGGGAGGACATTCGATCTACGGTTTGAAAGGGATTGTTGCATTCGGCGATGCACTCGACAATTGCCGGCTGGCTGGATAGAGTTACCAACGCGATCTCCTGCCAGTGGCTTCGGCCTTGGGAATTCTCCGGAACTGCGGCGCCCACAGCTTCGAGCAGGGTTGGCGCCAGATTTATCAGGCTGAAAGATTCGGGGAACCGCGCAGCTGACGTGCCCGGCGCTCGCACCAGCAGCGGGACACGAATCAAGGGATCGAGCAGATTCGTGGGAGAGTGGTAGCGGTTGCCATGCTCAAGAAATTCCTCTCCATGATCGGCGGTCACCGCGAAAACTGTGTCATCCCACTTTTTGAACTGTTCAAGAGAACGGACCAGGCGGGCAATCTGTTTGTCCACCCAGTGGATGCCAGCGTCGTAAAGCGAGATTATCTCCGCGCGATAGGGCTGCGCTTTTTGCCGAGAGATATCCCGGTTCCAGAAAGAATTTAGAAAGCGGGCACGCCGATCTGTAATACGGGAGTCGCCGAGAGCCGACAGCGCTTCTCTCGGCGGATAGTACGGGTGATGCGGATCCATCAGGTGCAGCCAGAGGAAGAAAGGCTCGTTGCCGAACCCGCTTAACCATGAACGTGCCTGATCCACGATGACATCGGCGGCAGGGTAGCGGCGCAAACGATCCATGGAGGCGGTTTCGCGACGGAAGCGGCACTGGCAGTACCAGAAATAAAGTTCGTCGTATGCCGCAGCGCTCACAGGACTGCGACGCGAGGCACGCTGCAGTTGGAGATTTAACTTCGAGATTCCACTTGCGGGCGGGTTGGGCACCGAGTCCCCAGGAAGCGAGGAGTCGAGGAAATCGCGGAAGGTTTCGAAGCCCTGGTGATAGCCGAAGCGCGCGCTGAGGTAGGGATTACCGGCGAGAAAAGCGGCGGTGAAATATCCAGCTTGCTGCAAGGCCGTCGCGAGAGTTGGCTCACCGGGAGCGATGCCTAGAATGTCGCGCCCCAGGGCCAGAGGATAGCGCGAAGCCATGATCGCAGGAAGAGAAAAATACGTTGGGGCCCCGGCGACAATCGCCTGAGAAAAAACGAGACTATTGGCAGCGAGGGAGTCGAGGAACGGAGTGACTGGGCGTGAATATCCCAGGAAGCCGACGTGATCGGCCCGCAGGCAATCGACTGTAATTAGAATCAGAGAGCGTTTTTTCATTGGAGCGGAACATACATCGAGATCGCTCGCTAAATTATCCGTTCGCTGCGCAGATTGGGCAGTGTACCTGTTAAATGTATCCGAGATCTCTGAGACGCTGTTCGACAACTCCTTCTTCGGCTTGATCGAACTTGGCGGCATCGTTGTTGGCGAGTTCCCGCAGAAGAAAGGTAACGAGAGATTCCAGATTCTCGAAGCGTCCGGCCATCCACTTTTCGGTTTCGGCGCATAGATCTTCGGGCAAATTGATGGTCCGGTATTGAGTCGTCAAGAGCTTACTCCCCATTTCTGCATGCCAGAACGCAATTGCGACCAGGCGCTCTGGGCGATCATGCGATCGTCCGGATTGAGTGAAAAGACGAAGGCTAAGCCACAGAAGACGGCGTATGCCAAAACCAGCGCCAATAATATTATGAGCCAGGGATGCGCCAACGAGGCGGTGAGGAACCTGAGCAAAACCACCATCGCTATGGTGCCTCCAGCGGGAATCAGAAGCGCGTAGTAGCTGCGATTATACGGGGAAATTTGCAGCGCCTTGCGCACCTGCCAAAGGTTCCAGAGATTTCCCGCGGCATTCACCAGCGCGGCGGCGATGGCCGCACCGATAATCCCGAGGATGGGAATCAGCGTGATGTTCACCAGAATCGAAATTCCCGCCATGACAAACTGCACGCGAATCAGGCGGCGCTGATTTCCTGACATCAGCAAAAGATAACCGACGGAACCGACGGCGCAATTCACGAGTTGGCCAACAGCTCCAATCACCAGCACGGGCCAACCGGCAACAAAATCGGGACCGAACATTCGCATAAGTGGTACGGCAAAAACCATGATGACCCAAGCCAGAGGAAAGGTTAAAGCGAGAATCCATTTGGTGAGGCTTTGAAACAATTTCTGCAAAACATCGATTCGCGATTGTGCATGCAAGTCGGCGATGACGGGAGCGAAGATCTGATTGACCGATTGCAAAATCATGGGAATGAACGCAGAGAGCGTGGAGGCAAGAACATAAATACCGACCAGTCGCGCATTTAAATAGAGTCCGAGCAGAATTTTGTCGGCCTGAGTTACAAGAAAATCGAGTGCACTCATGCCAAAGGCAGCAGTGGCGAATGCTTTGATCTCAGGATCGAGCCGAGGTAAAGGCCGCCACGCAAAGCGAGCACCGGAAGGCGTGAGCTTTCTTGCGACGGCCACAAGAATCGCTACAACAACCAGAGAGGTGATGATCTGCGCCGCAAGGTAACCTCGCATCCCCGTGCCCAGTGCGAGTAGAACGACGGTGAGAAGGATCACCAGCGTAGTTTGGATAAAGCTGGTGATCACAGTGCGCCTGGCAACGTCTTTGAATCCGCCGAGGACCTGGCAGAAGAAGACATTGAGAGATCCCAGGAACGCGAGGAGGGCAAAGAGCGGGATGTATTGGGCCAGGCCGGGAGCGTGGTACAAAGTTCGAGCGAGAAATCGTCCGCTAAATACCAGGCCGATCGAGAAGATCAGGTTGAGGGCGATAACGATCGCGATACTGCGAGTGAGAAATCCGCGGAGTTCGTCAAACTTTTTGGTGGAGTCATAAACGGCGATATATCTCGCAGCCGTGCCACTGAGGCCGAGCGTTCCGAATAGCTGAGTAAGGCTTACCAGCGTCATGCCAAGCGCGTAGAAGCCCAACTGTTCGGCGCCAAGCACCCGCGCCACATAGATTTTGACCAGGTAGCCGGCCCCCATAGTGAAAAGCGTCCCGGCGAAAAATACGAGGGAGTGGCGGGAAATCTGGCCGAGGTTCCGGCGAAATTCGAGATGAAGCACTTCCGGCGCGGGTTCCGGCGGCGCGACGGCGAGCGGAGCGATTGCCTGGTTGGAAGAAGCTGTCATAACGGCGAATCTTCGCGATGAGAGCGGATACACATGGGATAAGTGGCTGCGGGGTCAGACGTGAGCCGAAACCTCCGCAACCGGCGCGGCCTCGGATTGAGGCGCGTTGCCCGTAACCGTTTGCCAGGTCAATATTCGATGGCGCACCAACGAGTATCGCCACTCAAATCCAGCCTTTCCCAACGCCCGAACCGCCGAGACATTTCGAGTAGGGCTGTAAATCCAAGGGCGCTTCCCTTCCGCCGCGATTCTCGCGGCGATGAGTTGGATTGTTTGCTTATAGTGGCCTCTCCCTCGAACTGCGGTTGGCGTCCAGCAGTCAAACAGTAGCATCGAGTCGCGCGAGGCTTGCAGCTTGGCATTCAGCTCGGGACAATGAAAGCCGTCGAAGGGCGCAACCCAGGCAAAGTGAAGAGGACGCCCATCTTGATCGGCCAGAATAAATCCTCTGGCGTCGCCCGCTCGCAGGCGCTGCGCGGAACGGAGGAGGTAGGTCAACGTTTGTTCGTCCTGCTCATATTCCATTGCGGCAATAGCCAGCTGATTTAGATCAAGAGGAAGAAGTTGCAAGTTTCGCGAATCAGCGGCGGGATGACAATTCTCCCATTCAAAAAATAAGACTTCTTCATGCACCCAGAGCGATTTGAGAAGCCGATTTGCGGCCCGGGCCAGCGTCTGTTTGCCGCCTTGATCGCGCAGGTGGCCGCGGACCACGCGCAGCCTGTTCCGGAGGGAGTCGACAATTTTTTCCAAAGAGGGCGACGCCTTGACCGCGGCCGCAGTCTGGTAACGCAAGCGCGTTCCCCAGTGTTCGAGAAAAGAACTGTGCAGCGCGACATAAAGAGTTTCTCGCGATTCGTTCGCAAACTTCGCTTTGTACGCCTCCGAGCCCAATCCGAGATCGAGTGTGGTCACCGCGGGATTCTCTGTGGCTTCCTGAATCACTTGCGTAAGTAAACAGAATCCTGGCCAATATTTTTCCACACGGCCGTCGAAGGTTGGCTGATACCAGAACCATGAGCCATGAAATTGGAAGCCGTAGTGCCAGGCAACTACTCGTTCGCCCGCTCTCATTTGGCTCAAGACCAACCATTGGGGCTCCGACAACAGCTTCGACAATTCCTTCAAAAAATCCCGCCGCCGTGCATTCGCGAGATTGCTGATCCGCCCGATATCCAGGAATCTTGCGACATGGGCTTGCAGAAAAGGCTGCAGAATCGGAGCGACAGCATCCCACGTTCGACTGTGTTCAACGCGAAGCGGACCTTCGTGAGCTATGGCTTTGGCGAATCGCCGCAGACGCTTTTGTCCGGGCGCGGTGAGTTGGCCGTCCTTGCCGCGCTCCAATCGAGCCAGCACAATCTGAGCGCACACGTACGCCGTCCGAACAAAACAACGGCATCCCTGGCGACGAGAAGATTGCGGGATGACGGTTGCGGTGGCCGAGTCCGCTGGCAGGTTCGCGAACGCCATCCTCTTGCAGCCACGTGTTCGCAACTCGCGCAGAACGGCATCAACAAATTCAGTGCGGTGTTCGGGCGCGCTTAAAAAGTCGCAATAGTCGCCGGTTGTGGCGCTGAGGAACGAGACGCGCCCGCTTTTAGCATCGGCGGCCAGGGCTGCAACGCCGCACAAGGCTTCCCGCTCGTCATAGGCCAGAAAGAGAAGAGGATTCAACGCACCCGTGTAAGCGCGCTGAACGGCGACTGCCCATTCGTGGGTATAAAAAACTTCAGGATGCTCCATCCGCAGCACAAGAGCATTCCACCCACTACGCAGCTGCGGATCTTCCGGAATTTCCTCCAACACAACGAGACGCAATTTTCACCACTTCGGCGGAATTTGTCTTAAAGAATACATAGTAATACCAGCCGACGGCGGAATCGCATCGAAGGTTGTGGATAAACTTGGGTCGCTCGTCTGCCATAGAGGACGTTCTTATTTTTGGTTCAGACCACTTTGCGGCTGCGCCGCGATTGTGTCAAATTTATGGCGGAGCGCTAGCATCGGCGGCCGGA
>Ga0182024_10012961_pt1 | contig 16398 bp, 14 predicted proteins | sample P32metaG_FD_120480 | JGI IMG/M metagenome (GOLD analysis project Ga0182024, IMG submission 120480) | Permafrost microbial communities from Stordalen Mire, Sweden - P3-2 metaG (Illumina Assembly) | ecosystem: Environmental > Terrestrial > Soil > Wetlands > Permafrost | place: Sweden: Stordalen... | reverse complement strand
TTTGGCGCGGCTCCTTAGATCATACAGCGTGATGGCCACGGCCGCGTCCTGAATGCCGGTCTTCACCATTCCGACGGCGCTAATCAGTTTGCCGCCCTCACCGCCGAAGATCACCCGGAAGGGGAAACTCGACGGGTCCGGCACGTCGAACGTCTCCTTCTTGGCATTCGACTTCGCGTTGAAGACATAGGCCTTCTTCGGGCTGCCGGCCTCAATGGTGGCCACGAGATCGAGCTGGGGGTGGAAGGCGATGGCCCTCGGGAAAAAGGAATGTTCGAGGGTGCCGGCGGGGGTCGTCAGGTCGCTCGTCTCGAACACCGTGATATTAAAGCTGAGCCCTTTCACGTTGGGCCCGCGGTAGGGGCCGGACATGGCGACCCGTTTGCCGTCCCGGCTCACGGAGAACCAAGGGCCGCCCGACCCGGCGTTCGGATTGGAGGCGACCAATTTCAAGCCCGCACCGTCCACCTTGTACTTCATCAGGGGGGTCGTGTTTTGGCCCTTCACGAACCGGATGGTAAGCGAGTGAGGTCCCTCCTGCACCAGCACATGGTTCTTGGAAGGGTTGAAAAGGCTCGTATAGACGAAATCTCCGCCGGCGGGATCGACCGCGATTTCCTGCCCGGACGCCTTCGTCTTGGTAGCCTTATCCGTCTCCGGATCGACGGAGTAGACGTCCTCCGCCTCCGTCGTTGCGTAGAGAAGTCCCTTGTCGGGACGGCAGGCGATTTTTTGGATGGGGTCGCCGCCCGGCATCTTGATTTCCTTGACGGCCTTTCCGGCGGCCGCGTCCAGGACTTGAATGGCCGCGGTCCCCTTGTTGACGACGAATAGCTTGTCCCCCTGGACCGCCATCGCCGCCGGCTGGAATTCCACATCGACCTTTTTCAGCTCCTTTTTGTCCACCGTGTCATAGTACAGGAGCTGGCCGGCCGAGGGCACCGAGACCACCAACGTCTTAGCGTCCGGAAGGACGACGAGGTCGCCCAGCGTCGGCACCTGAAAATCCCCGGCCGGATTTTGAGCCTGGACCGCGGTCGCAGGCGCCGACAGGAGGCAGGCGACGCCCATCAAGCCGGTGAACCACTGTGCCACTTTCATCGCATTCTCCCTTTGAAAAGAAGCCTTGTGCTCCGCGATCGCCTGGAATGTTGCCGAACGACCCTGCTCAGCAGCCGGTTCATATGGGATGATACGCCGCTACACGAGGGCCGGCAATCGTGTGGCCAGTCTGCTTTAGCAGCTCGTTCGACCCTAAGCCGTTTCCCGCAGCCAGGGCAAGTGATGGAGATGGACATGGGCGCTGCTCGTCTCCGATCGGAGGGACAAAGTCCGGTTCGTGAAGCGGGGAATGTTCCCCGGCAGCGAAACGTCTTTGACGAGTACATCGACGCGGCGCCGGCACTCGCGGCGGCCGGGGTTTCGCTGCCGCTCGTGTCGAGCGCATGAAGATTGCGGGAAGTGGCTTGGAAACGGCGACACGCACGCTTATTACGGGTAGCTGATTTCGCAGCCAGGTTTCCCAGTTCCTCCATCGCGCCTTCCCCCGGGTTTGAGCAGCCGGCAAGGCGCCTCAATGGCGGGTCCGTAAACGGTCGGATCGAAGGCCGACATGGAACGCTGCTCCCGGAGAAGGTCAGGCGACGTCGGTCATGCTATCACGCCCACGCGCCGCACTCCAGTTCCCGCCGCACCGATTCTCGCCTAATCCGTGGCGACAAGGCGGCCGGTATGATAGGTTAACCCTCTCCGCCCGGCGCCCAATGCAGCCGCCCTTAGGGCCGCCGGCAGCGAGCCGAAGTACGACGAAATCGCCGACGTCGGACACAACAGCTGGGAAATGGCGTATAACACGCCCGCGCTCTACGAATGGCTGCTCAAGCAACACAAGTGATGGGAGGAACTTTCAATGTCCGATGAGTCCGTCAACCGTCGCGGCTTCCTCAAGGGCGCCGCCGCCGGGGCCGCCGTCCTGTCGCTGTCGGCGGCGTCCTACGCCCGCGTCTACAAGGCCAACGAGCGCATCGGCGTCGCCTTCATCGGCGTCGGCGGCCGCTGCCAGGCCCACCTCGACATCATCGCCAAGCTCCAAAAGGAGAACAAGGGCGTCGCCGCCGTCGGCGTCTGCGACGTCTGGGACGGCCACGAGGACGATTACGAAGTCGTCGGCAAGGACGGCAAGAAGACGACGAAACACTACGGCCAGGGACTTTATCCCTCCGCCAAGAAGGTCGGCCTGAGCGCCGACGACAAGAAGCACGTCGTCAAGGACTACCGCCGCATCCTCGACCTCGACGAGGCCGACGTCATCGTCGTGGCCACGCCCGACCACTGGCACGCCAAGGTCACCATCGACGCCGCCAACGCCAAGAAGCACGTCTACTGCGAAAAGCCGATGACCAAGACCATCGACGAGGCCCACGCCGTCGTCGACGCCACCGCCAAGAACAACGTCGTCATGACGGTCGGCGTCCAGTCGATGGCCGACCCGACCTGGCTCAAGGCCAACGAGTTGATCCGCGCCGGCAAGATCGGCCACGTCGCCCAGGCCCAGACCAGCTACTACCGCAACTCCAGCGTCGGCCAATGGCGCTATTATAGACTTTACAAGGAGATGAATCCCGAGACGATCGACTGGGACATGTTCCTCGGCCACGACTTCGAGGTCATGAAGGGCGTGCCGCTGGGGCCGACCGCGAAGGAGCAGCCGTTCGACCGGGCGGTGTTCGGCCAGTGGCGCTGCTACTGGCCGTTCGGCGGCGGCATGTTCACCGACCTGTTCGTCCACCAGACGACGCACATGATCTCGGCCATGGGCGTGCGCTACCCCGGCCGCGTCGTGGCCGGCGGCGGCCTCTATATGGAGTACGACGGCCGCGACGTGCCGGACGTGACCATGATCACGGCCGACTACGACGAGGGCTGCCAGCTGAATGTGACGGCCACGATGATCAATGCGTACCCCATTGAGGAACTGATCCGCGGCCACCTGGGCACGATCAAGTTCGTGGCGGGCGGCTTCCAGATCATCAAGGACGACCCGACCGGGGCGGCGGCCAAGCCGGCCCGTCTGGAAAAGACCTTGGAGCCGGACGAGACCGTCGAAGCGAAGATTGACGGCTACACCCGCGAGGACTGGGGCAACAACTTCGACACGGCGGCCTTGTGGGGCCACTTCCTGGAGTGTGTCCGGAGCGGCAAGCGCGAGACGCTCTGCCCGCCGGAGTTGGGGGCCGCGGCGTTCACCACGGTGGCGCTGGGCGTCAAGAGCTACCGCGAGGGCAAGGCGTTCTTCTGGGACAAGGAGGCGCGGAAGCCGGTCGAGGCCGACGCCAGCTGGGCGGCGCGTCTGGAGAAGCGCAGCAAGGAGCACGGCAAGGCACATGAGATCGCCAGCTACATGGGCGATCCGAAAGGCAGCGAATTGTCCCCGCCGGATTACGAGAAGCTGGCCGGCCCGTGGGTCAACGGCAAGGACCCGGCGGCGGGGTGATGGCGGGTGCGTTTTGACCAGCCCGAAGCGCGAGCGAGGGATTCCGTCCAATCCCTCGCTGGCGCTTCGGGTTAGTATGGCTTTTAACCATCTCCGTAGAGCGCCGAATAGAAGTGAACCAGCGCGCAGGCGCACCCGCACACCGCCAGGAATCCCAGCGACAGCAGCAGCCACGCCTTGCGGCTTTGGGCGTAGCCGGGGAACATAAAGACGCCGGCGAGAAGCGGCGCCGGCGCGGCTCGACGGCGCCTCGGATGGATCGCGGCCGTTTTCGGTTCCGCCGCGATTGGGGTGTATCCATCCGCCGGCGCGGATTCCGGCGTCTTCGCCGGCTCCTCCGGCGCCAAGCCGTATCCTTTCACCCGCTTCCTTGTCCGGCCGTAAGGCGTCGTCTCGGTTTCCGGCTCGGGCGTCGCCGGCGCGGCCGGTACGTTCCACGGGTCTTCCACCTCGACGCGGCCCGCCGGCAACCGCGCCTTCTTGGCGACCTTGCGCTTACCCGACGGCAATCGTCCCATTTTCCAGGCGAGCCGGCCCAGCAGCCGGGCGTAGATCAGGAACGCCGCACCCGCCGCCGCCGCGGCGATAGGGGCCAGCACGACCCAGCGGGTGACGGCGGCGTAGCCCAGCGCCGCCACGGCCGCGGCCAAAACGGCGCTAACGGCGTAAACGGCGAAGGCGGACGGGGCCACGCACAGCATGTTCCACACGACGACCGGCCGGAACACAAGCCAGCGCGACGAGGCGCTGAGCGATGAGAAAAGCGCCACCGGAAGGAAGAGCCACAATCCCGGCACGGCAAGGAGCAGAAAGCGGAGGGCCGCGTCGCCGGGCAGCCAGGTTTCCCGCAGCGCCCGCGTCAGAATGCCCGCCGGCGCCAGCACGATCAGGACGACGCCGACGAGGTGCAGGGCGCCCAAGGCCCAGTCCTGGAACGGCTCGTCGGGCCAGACCACTTCGTCTTGTCCGGCCGCCGTGTCGCGCACGACCACGAGCAGGCAGTGCATGGCGTAGGTCAGGACGCAGAGGACCAGGAGGCACTCCGTCGCCAGCGTCAGCATGAACTCCAGCGCGGGGACCACGGCGCCCATGCGGCGACTCCGGTGGAAAAGGATAAATGGTGGCGGTTAATACCTTTTGGGCGCGCGGCTGAACGGCCGATCAGCGGGCGGCAACTCGGCCACGCGGATGAGGAGCGGCGAGGAGTGGACGGCCCGGCGCCCCGCTTCGCCGAGTGGGTTGCCGTGCAACGGCAGCGAGCGCAGCCGCGGCGCGTCGCCCCCGGTCGCCCGGACTTCGAGCGAGCGCGCCAGGAGGCGGACGCCCGGCGGGCCGATTTCGTTGTGGCTCAGGTCGAGGCGCGTTAGCCACGTCAGAAACGGCCACTGGGCCAGCGCGCGGACGCCGCGGTCGCTGATCCGACATTCCCGAAGGTCGAGCGCGGTAAGGTGCGTCAACCAGGGCGACGCCAGCAGGGATTGAAGGCCGTCGCTGCCGAGGAAGTTGCCGCTCAGGTCCAGGGTGGTCAGGCGTGCGAGTGAAGGGCAGTCGGCCAGGCGCGGCACGACGGAGGAAGTAAACCGCAGCCAGGGCGGCCAATGTAGACGCACCCGCCGAACGGGCGCGCGTCCGAACAGCGTCTCCGCGCCGTCCAGGAACGTCTCGGCCTCCGCTTCCACCGTTTCGACGAATCCCCGACTGTATTCCCAGCCAAAAGCGACGGCCCGGACGGACTCGGACCATTCCTCGTCGTGCAGGGCCAGCAGCGCGTTCTGACGCGAGCGGAGGCCGGCTACGGCGTGGTCCGCGGGCCGGTCGGCCAGGGCGATTTGCACGCGGATCAATTCGGCCCTATCGGAATCGCCGTTGTCTTCGAGCCAGTCGGCGAAGAGCAGACGCGGGGCGTCGTCGTCGGGGGCGTCCAGGATCGCTTGCAAAAAGGCGTCGGCGTGGGTCATCCTGTCATTGTAACGGGCGGAATGGGGGCGTTCATAGCCCGGCGTGCGCCGCGCGTCGGCGCCTCAGCCAGCCGTGTTCGCGGCGGGTAAAGGGACCGTCCGGCGCGTCGGCCAAAATGGCCGCCAGGGCTTCGGCGTCTGGCAGGCCGGCGCCACGCACGCGCAGCTCCCTCAAGCGGCGCAGTTGCGGCGAAGCGGCGAGCGACCGCGCGCTGTCGAGGTTGATGTAGTTGCCGCTCAGGTCAAGGGTGGTCAGGTGGGCGACGTTCGGCGAGACGGCCAGCGCCTGGATGCCTGGGCCGCCGATGGCGTTGTTGCAGAGGTCGAGGGCGGTCAGCCGCGTCAGCGTGGGCGACGACGCCAGCGCCTTGGCGCCGGCGTCGCGCACGGCGTTCCGACCCGCGTGCAGGACGGTCAGGCCGGACAGGCGTTCCGACGCCGCCAGCCGCTCGAACCCCCGCGGGCCTATGTGGTTATTGGAGATATCAAGCGTTTGCAGGCCCTCAAAGCGCGGCAACTCCGCCAGCACTTCGACGTCGTCGTCGCCCAGCCCGCAGCCGGACAATTTCAGGCTCGTCAGCCGGCCCAGCGTCGGCGACCGCAGCAATCGCCAAAGTCCGGCCGAGGCGGGAAAGCCGCCGAGGTCGAGTGCAGTCAGACGCGAGAAGCCCGGCAAGAGGGCCAGGTCCGGCACGACAAGGCCGGTGACGTAGCCCCCCACGTTGGCGCCCTGGAGCGCCGTCAGGCTTTTGAGGAACGGCGACGAAAGCAGATCGCGGAGTCCGGCCAGGCCGATGTTGGTGAACGAGAGGCCGAGGGACTGCAAGGCCGCGGCCGCCGGCGAATGCGATACGGTTCGCAAGGCCCGCAGGCCGAGGGAGAGGTTGTGGCTGAGGTTGAGCGAAATCAGCCGTCCCAACAGCGGCGATTCGACCAGCGCCCGCACGGCCGGCCCTTCCATGTCGTTGCCCGCGAGGTCCAGGCCGGTCAGCCGCGTCAGGTGCGGCGAGGACAGCAGCGTCGTCACGCCGCGGTCCCGCAGGTCGCAGGAACTCACGTCGAGGAACCGCAAACGACCGAGGCGCGGAGACGCCGCCACGTCGTCGGCCTGTTCGCGCGAGAGTTTAATGCGGAGTTTGGTGATCGGAAAATCGCTGAGTAGGTCGCCGTGTTTTAGGAAGCCCGAGCCGGAGATTGCGGCCTCCTCGATGAATCCCCGGCGAAAACGCCACTGCGACGCCAAGCCCGAGAGCGGCGCCGTCCACTCCTCCTCGTGCCGGTCCAGCAACGCTTGCGCTTCGTCCTCCAGTTCCAGGCGAATCGGGTCCGCCGGATCGAGCCGTTCCAGCACACACTGCGCGCGGATGAACGCGCCGCGCGGGTCGCCGCGCTCCTCCAACCAGTCGGCGAAGATCAGGCGCGGCGCGTCGTCGTCGGGAGATTCGCAGATCGCTTGCAGAAAGGCGCCGGCTCGATTCATCCTTCACTCGCTCCGTCGGTTTCCGTGCGGCGGCTAGATAAGTATTGTAGGCACGGCAGGGGGCGGCCAGAACGTCAGAACATGAACTGGTTGAGAGGCCGGCCGTGTGCGTCCGCCAGCCGGGCTAGGGCATCTCTGTCCAGGTGCTCGTTTCCGAGGTAGACGGCGCAGGAATGCGATAAGTTCGGCGACGCCGCCAGGGCTTCCACGCCGGCGAGGGAAAGGCCGTTGCGGGCGAGGTCCAAGAGGCGTAAGCGGGCGAGCCACGGCGCCCCGGCCAGCGCCTCGGCGCCCGCGTCCCCCACGTGATTCGCGCGAAGGCGCAGCGCGGTGAGCCGGGCGACATGCGGCGATGCGGCCAGCGCCCGCGCGCATTTATCGTTAAACGGGTCCATATAGTGGTCTGTGCAGGACAGCGATTCGAGGTAAGTCAGGCGCGACGACTCCTTTAGCAAATGGGGGCGCGCGCCGGCGCCCCATAGCTGAACGGAACGGAGCACCACGAGTCGAGACGACTGATCGGCCGCGGCGAAGAAGCGGTCGGCGTCGAGGGTCAGCTCTTCCACGAACCCACGCGGATACTTACCCACCTTTTCCGGAATCGCTTCCAGGCGACCGCGGCCTAACCAGGATTCGCCCCGGCGGTAAAAGTCGGGGCCGACGAGTTCGCGGATTGGACCTACCCAGGCGTCATGGTTCGCGCTGAACAGTTCCCAGGCCCGCCTCATCAGCGGCTGCGTGAGTGGGTCGTCGGGCGGCAACTTCGCTCGCGCACACTGAACGCGGATGAACTCGCCGCGTGGGTCGCCGCCCTCCTCCAGCCAGTCGGCGCACAGCAGCCGCGGCGTGTCGTCGTCCGGCGCCTCCCGGATGGCCTCAAGAAATGCTTCGTCGTGCGTCATCAACCGACCCAGTGAACCCATCGATCGCCGGAACAGAGCGGCGCCCCCTCGACGGATCGCTGATAAAAATAGGCGAAAACCGTCCCATCGCGGCCGTCCACGGCGACGAGTTCCAGCCGAAAGAGCGTCGGCGCCCCCTCCGCCGAGTCCAGCCGCGGAATCAGACCGGCCGCGACCTCGTACAGTTCGCCGGCGACCGCACGGCCGTCGGCGGCGCGGCGGACCATGCCGGGGTACGCCCCCAGGTCGAAGAGGGCATAAAGCGGCAGCGTTCGCGCCTCTCCGAGAAAGCGTTGGCCGGCGAGCAGGGGATGGCGCACGCCGCCGCGCATCAGCGTGCCGTAAACGAACAGGGTGAACGGATCGTGGGAAGGTGCGTCGTTCATGACGGCGGCCGGGACGCGGACCTAGGTTTCGGCCGAAGGCTCCTCGGGGTAGACGTCGGGCAGCTGGTTGCGGTGCAGCGGTTCGGCGAAGGGGATGTCGTCGGAATCCTCGTCGTCTTCGCCGGCGGCCGCCTTGGCCTTACGCAAAAGGTCGGCCACCTCCTCGGCGTCGAGGTGCTGCGTGTGTTCGGAGGCGTCGATCGGCTTGGCGACCGGCGCCGGGTCGGGACCGAGGTAGACGCGAAACTTGTAGCTGGCGATGCCCACCTGATCGTTCGGCAGCAGGGCGGCGCGGCGCACGCGCTGGCCGTTGACGCGCGTGCCGTTGGTGCTGCCCAGGTCGCGCAGCATGAGCAGGCCGTCGGTCTTGACGATGACGCAGTGCATCTTCGAGACGCTTTTGTGCTCCAGGCGCAGATCGCAGTCTTCCCGGCGGCCGACCACAAGGAGATCTTTGACGATCTCTATCGGAGGACTTCCGTCAAGCGGCACCAGTTGGGCGCGCATACGACCTCCACCAATCGGCGGCCGGCAAAGGGGGGGCGCACGGGTGGCCCACATCCCTTTGCCATTATGACACAAACGGCGGACAAGGCGAGCGTGAATTGCGTCGGCGTGGGGCGATCCGGCGGACTTTGCCGGAAAAATCGGCGTCCGCCGCCGCTATTTCCGCAAGAACACTTCATAACTCACGGCGTCCGGCCCGTCGGACTTCCCCGCGCCGATGGTCGGGGCCGCGACGACGGCCTTGTTTTCTTGCACGCGGTACTCGAACGGCTTGCCCGTCATGGGGTCGTCCGGCAACGGCACGTCGGTCACGTCCACCGTGGCGGCCGGCCATTTGCCGTTCTGGGCGGCGTACATCCGCAACGCCTCAACGTACTCCAGGGCGGCGAACCGCCGATCCGTGCGGCCGACGGCGGCGTAGACCTTGCGGTACGACGCGCCGAGGGAGTCGCCGACGCCGAACAGGTTGACTAGCACGCCGCGGAAGAATAGGCGGTCCATTCGGCCCAGCGCCTGCTGGTATTTCTCGGCCGACTTCTTGAAGCCGGGATGACGCAAGCCGTTCGGGGCGTGGACCCATTTCAACATCTCGTCGAGCGAATCACGATATTCCAGATAGGCGTACAGGGCGACGGCCTGAAACGCCGGCATCGCCTCAAGCTCCGCCGGGGTGTACTTCCCGCGCGTTGCCAGGCCGCGCTTGGCCTCGCCTTGACCCTGGACCACGAAAAACGCCTGGGCGATCCTCTCCAATTCCGGCGGCTTCACCAGCCCGAAATCACGGATCAGGTCGTCCTGGTCTCGGCGCACCTCGGCCACGACCGCACCGACCTCGGCCTCCGACATGGGCGGCCCGTCGAACCGCTTCACCCACGGGATCATGCGGTCGATCATTCGACTCTCCTGCGCGACGGCCAACTCGGGATCGAGGTAGGGGCGCGGCAGGTCCGTCAGCGCCCAGTAGAGGTTCGGGGCGTCGGGCTGCTGGATCAGGGTCTCCAGCTGGCCGTCCATGATCCGGGCGACGGCCCCGCCGACGAGGACGTGAATGAGCGTCGGCCCCTGGCCGATGTGCCGGCCGAACGTGTAGCCGATCCGCAGCGACCGCACCGCGTCGTCCCATTTCCCTTGGGCGATCTCATAACGCGCACGAACGGCGAGGACGACGGCGACGTTGCGGAACCCCTGCACTTCGGGCAGGAGCAGGCCGATCCCCTCGGGGCGGTCCTCGATCTGCCAGTCGCAGTCCTTGCAGCGGGAGGCCACTTCAACCTCGTGGAGCAGGTTGCGGGCGTAGGCCAATTTCTCCCGCACCTGATCCATCGGCAGGTCCTTTAACGGCGTCTCCAGCCATTCGGACCAGTAGGGTTCGCGTATTTCTTTCAGCAGCGCGGCGTTTTCGACGAAGGAGGCCATGGCGCGATAGTACAGCGTGGCGGCGTTGCCGGGCGTCAGGTCGCGGCGGTCGGGGTAGAGACGATATTTCAGCGAAGGCTTTGGGGCGGCGGCGGGGCTGACGGCGAGGCGGATCGGGTCGCCGGGCCGGTTCTCGGCGTGGGCCGGGGGGGCGGCGGCCAGTAGAAACAGCAGGGGCGCGATGCGGCGCATAAAACTCTCTCCGGGCGGCGCATGGGGGACAGGCCTATATTACTCCGGCAAGGGGCGGACCCCACAAGCCTGACGCGCCAGCGAAGGAAGACGGCGATCCTTCGCTGGCGCGTCAGGCTTGTAAGACCTTATTCCTTACCGGCGTAATAGGGATTATGCCCTGTGAGGTCGTCGGCGCAAAGGAAAAAGCGGAGGCGGGCGCGAGGCATGGAATCGTTGCAACCGTTAGGCGATCGGGCCGTGCTGGCCGTTTGCCGCGACGAACGGGACGCGACGCGCTTTGCCGACGCCGTGCGCCGCCTGGGCGCGCCGTGGTTCATCGATGTCGTTCAGGCCTACTCGACCGTGGCCGTCCACTTCGACCTGGACCGCGCGACCTTCGCCGAAGTGGCGGCCGCGTTGTCCTGCCCGGTCGCGTCGGCGGAGGCGGCCGACGTCTCCTCGGGAAAGCGGCACGTCTTGCCCTGCTGCTACGAGATGCAACACGATCTGGAGCGCGTAGCCCATCACGTCGGTCTATCGCCGGAGGACGTCGTGCGCCTCCATAGCGGAACGGAATACACGATATACGCCATCGGTTTCTCTCCCGGCTTTCCTTATCTCGGTTATCTGCCGGATGCGTTGTGCGGCGCGCCGCGCCTGGAGTCGCCGCGGCCGCGCGTCGAGCCGGGGTCGGTTGGCCTGACGGGCCGGCAGACCGGCGTCTACCCCGAGGCGCGGCCGGGCGGCTGGAACTTGATCGGCCGAACGCCATTGAAACTCGTTGATGTCGTCGAAGGTTACTTCCCGCTGCGCACCGGCGACCGCGTACGCTTCGAGCCGATCGGTGCCGCGGAGTTCCGTCGCCTGCTGGGAACGCGCCTATGACGCCGGGACGGCGCCGAGGCCCGGCCCGGTGAGCCGCCCCGTCTCCATCGTGCCGTCGGTAATGCGGAAGACGCCGGGAAACCGATCCGCCCAAGGCCAATTCGCCGCCGGTACGTACTGCCGGGCATTGGACTCGATCGCCGTCACGCCGGGGACGTGGGCCGCCAGGCCTGCCGAGTGGATCAGCGACGCCCCCGGACAGGTCAAGTCCTGCACGCACAGGAACATGCCGTATTTGCGGGCCGCCGCCGCCATCAAGAGCGACTGGCTCTGCCCCTTGCACGCTTTCAGCGCCGCCCCAGTGTAGCCCATTTCGCGGGCCAGCTTCAGGCTCTCCAGGTCGAGCAGCGATTCGTCAATCACCACCGGCCGCAGCCGCGCCGCCTCGTGCATGGCGTTGTGGCGGTTCGCCGCCAGGTCGCGGGCCGTCGGCTGCTCGACGTAGGCGATGCGCCCGAAGCCGGACGGCGTCCGTTCGCGCGTCTTCGCCAAAAACTCCAGCAAATAGCCGACGTTCGGACAGCGCTCGTTGAAGTCCAGCGAATACCACCAGGCGCCGACGCCGCGCCCCTCCTGCGTCTCCGCAGACACGCGGCCGATGCGGACGACGCGGTCCACGTCCCAGCGGAGGTCGTCGCCGTTGAGCTTGATCTTGAGGTGCGTCAGGCCGTCGGAACGAATCCACTCCGGCAGCGTCTCCGGCAGGCCGTCGTCAACCCTTTGAACGATATCCGTACTCTCGATAGGGTCCAGGGCGCCGATGAGGTGGTACAACGGCATCCGCGGCTGCGGCTCCCTTGAAAGGTACTGCTGTAACGATTCGCCGGCGAACTCGCCGCCCAGGTAATGGCCGAGGTCGTGGGACAGGAAATCGGGGCCGTAGGTGTGGTAGCAGTTGAGGCCGTGCGCCTTGCCGAAGGCGTCGTGGACGGCGGCGTCGAAGGCGCTGGCGGCGACGAGGGTACAGAGCGGCGGGACCGGCTCCGCCAGCCGCAGCTCCGCCGTGACCTCGGCCGCCGCCTTGTGGAACTCGGGTTCGAGCGTCAGGGCCAGGTCGATCGGGTGGCCGACTTCCGTGCAGCCGCCGACGATGCGGTCGATGCGTTCCACCAAGGCCTTCATCGCCCCGAGGGTGGCCTCATAGGGGAGGACGCGCGACGGGAACGACCAGACGTTGCCGAGCGGCATCGAGCCGAAGCCGCGGGCGGTCTTGCCGCCAACGGTTCGCACCGCACACTCCACGTTCACCAGCGTTACCCGGTCCACGACCGTGCCGCCGAACTTGATCGGCGTTCGGTACAGGTAATCCTCGTACTGCTGCTCGACGGCTTCGATGCGGACGTCGGTCGGTTTCACGGTCTGGCCATCCTGTCGGGTTTGCGGCATAGGCGGTGTTAGTGTATGTGTGGCGGGCCGGCCCTTCGGCCCCTACCGTGTCTGCCGTGCATCAGTTTTCCGCCGACGGCGACCGGCGCGCGACCCACGACGCGAGCGGGAGGTCGCCAGAACGGCTTGCACGCATTAGAATGGGGCGGTAGGATGGGTTATAGGGTGCGACGGCGCCCGAATCTCCGCAATGGACGTGGGGACGCGGCCGTTCGAGTTCGGACGGTAGAGAGAAGGGGTTCTCCGATGGACGTATCGAGCGTCTTCGTCGATGGGGAGCAGGAGGCGCTCCGTTTTAAGTGGATCGAGAGTGAGAAGGCCGGCTTCGACCTGGGTGAGGCCGCCATCCGCCGGTGGGTCCAGTGTCACTGGTGGGGCTACCTGCGCGCCCGCTGGCTGGAACACCTGCAGGGCAAACGCTTCTGGGTCGAACTCGACCGCGGCGACTTCGGCCTCCTCCAACGCAAATTCGTCGAAAACTCGCTTCTCCTCGACCGCATCCTCGACCGCCTCAAAGCGGGCCAAGAAAACCTCGACATCATCTGCTGGGCGCATCGCTGGGGCATCCCCACCGATCCCGTCCTGAAAATCCTCGAAGCCCTCGACATCAACAGCCGCCGTCTGGCCGCCCGTTTCGACCCGCAATGCTGAGCGGCCGTCAGCGCACCGCCCCGCCGTTGACGCGGACCACCTGCCCGGTGAAATAGCGTGCGGCCGGGGAAACCAACCAACGCGCCGCCGCCGCCACATCTTCGGGTAAACCCCAACGCCCCAATGGCGTCTCGCGCAGCACCCGCTCTTGCCACGTTCCCGACGCCCCATGTCCCCACGCCGTCCGTATCCAACCCGGCGCCAGGCAATGAACGCGCACTTCCGGGGCCAGACTCAGGGCCAGGCTTTTGCTGAACGCCATGACGGCCCCTTTGGCGGCCGCGAACAGTTCGCCGCTGTCGCCTTCCATGCCGATTTCGGCCTGATCCCAGCCCATGTTGAGAATGACGCCGCCGCACGCCTCCTTCATCCGCCGGCCGACCGCCCGCGCCAGCAGCATCGTCGCCGTCACGTCCACCGCCAACAGTTCCTCCAGCTTGCGCTCGAACGGCCAGGCCGCCGCCTCGCCGGTCAGGGTGTCGGCGCCGGCGTTGTTGACGCACACGTCCAGGCCGTTCCACTCCTGCCAGGCCTGTTCCGCCAATTGCAAACACGCCGACCGATCCCGCAGGTCGGCCAGGCGGACGGCGGCGCGGACGCCGGCGCGACGGACCTCATAGGCCGTGGCTTCCGCCGCGTCCGCTGAACGGCCGTGAACAATTACGTCGGCGCCGCCTTGTGCCAACTCTAGGGCGATGGCCCGGCCGATGCCGCCGGTCGAACCTGTAACCAAGGCGCGCAGGCCGGCTAGTTCCCGTCCGGGCGTCGGGCCGGCCGGGCGCACGCCGAGCAGGTCCGCGAGCAGGTCGGCGATGGGGCGTTGGAGGATCGGATGGATCAGCCCAGGGGCGATCTCGGCCAGAGGTTTCAGGACGAACAGGCGTTGATGCAGCCGGGGATGCGGCAGCGTCAGCCGCGCGTCGTCGCGCACCATGTCGCCGTAAAGCAGCAGGTCGAGGTCGAGAGTGCGCGGGCCGTCGCGCTCGGTGCGCACTCGGCCCAGAGCGCTTTCGATATCCAGGAGGACGCGCAGCAGCGCGTCCGGGTCCAACTCGGTGCGCAACTCCGCGACGGCGTTGAGGTACGGCCCCTGCCCCGCCGGGCCGCCGACCGGCGCCGTCTCGTACACCGACGAGACGCGCGTCACCTCGACGCCCGGCCGGCCGCGCAGCGCCTTCAGCGCCTGATCGAGGAAGGCACGGCGGTCGCCGAGGTTGCTGCCGAGGCCGATGTACGCCGTCACGGCCATGCGCTCACTTCTCATCGAGCCAATGGAGGATACTGGAGGTATAGTACGTCCCCGAAGCGCTCGACGGCTTGCCCTTGACGACGCCGTAGCCGCCGTCGTCGTTGCGGCAGGCATCGAGGAACGCCCGCAGCCGGCCCACGTCCTCGGGCTTCGTTTTAAGCATGTGCAAGGAACGCATCACGCGATAGGTCGATTCGAGGTCGGAAGCCGGCGAATCGTCCTTGCCGTAGCCGCCGTCGGCCCGTTGGCCGTCCTTCATCGCCTTGAGCACGGCGTCCGGGTGCTCGACCTTGCCGCCGAGGCGCAGCACGGCCGCGACCGCGCCGCCGGTCTCCCGCGCCACACCGTCGCCCTTCCCATAGGTTCCGTCGTCATTACGGAGTTTGGCGATCTGTTCCAGCCAGGCGTCGGCCTGGGCCGGCCGCTTGCCCAGCGCCTCGAAGGCCGCCGCGGCGATGCGAATGTCCTCGAAACTCTTGACGTTGTCGCTCAGGTATTTCGTGGCGCCGGTCTCGAACGGCTCCGCGGGCAGCTTCAACTCGGCCATGCCCAGGGCGCCGATGGCGGTGGTCAGCACGTCCGGCTTGCCGCCCGGCCGGTCGGCGAAGCCGCCGCTCTCCTTGTCGAAACAACTCTTGATGAAGTCGGCGCAGGCCGTCTTGTCGGGGACCTCGCCGCCGAAGTGGTTCAGCGCTTTCACCGCGGCGTTTGTGGCCCGCAGGCCGGACGTGGATTGATGCGCATCGGCCGCGAAACCGCCGTCCTTCTGCTGGAGCTTTTGCAGATAGGCGATGGCGTCCTTCTGTTTCCGGGCCAGTTGCAGACGGGCTTCGACGGCCTTCTGGATGTCGGGCGACTGGCCCCACGCGGGCAGCGCGACGAGAAACAGACAGGAGCCGAGGGACGGGAAGCGTTTCATGGCGTCCTCCTTTGCGGGCTTTGCCTTAGAACCTCCACTGGTCCCAATAACCCCGGAGACCCTGGGGACAAAACGGGCCTGGCAGTGTTAGCACCTAAACATCTCCACTAAATCTAAATCTACCCCTCCCGCAATTAATCCCTGCGACGCGGCGTCGGGGCTACAGGACTCGCGCGCGGCGCGGCGGACGCCGATTCCCCTTGACCTTCCGGCCGTCTTTCGCGTATGGCCCCCTCCCGAACCTGTCGGAAGGTTCGTTTCCCGTGGGGAGAGACGACCATGCGGTGGCTCATTCTTCTCTGTGCGCTGGTCTGCGTCGGCCTTGCCGGTTGCGACGCGCCCGATCCCGGACACGGCATCAACTTGGCGCCGAGAAACCACGAGCCGGACAGTTGGTAGGCGAGCGACTCCCCGCCCCCATGTTCCCCCGGCCGTCGGCGGTGGTCAAGGGGGCGTGCGCGAACCGGGTTTGAATCGGGTTTCCGCGCAACGCCGCCTCCCGCCTCAAAACCTACCGCAAATAGAGGTTCCGAGGCGAATCCATAGGGGTGCCCGGCCGGCAATTGACACGACGCCGAAAAGGTACTTACAATACCACAAGTGGATCGGACGGTGAACCGAACCGGCTACGACAGCCCTGCGGCGGCGCGAGCCGGATCGGCAACCCCTGTTGCGCGAAGTGACGCATCGGGTGCCGCGCAAGCGCTTCCGCGAGTGACCGGGAATTACTGGCAGTTGCCATGAATCATCTTTCCGGGTGTACCGGCAATTACTGGCAGTTACCCAATAAGGACTTACGTCAGATTCCTGACCGAAGGATAAGGACTTACGGCGACGGAGGCCGGTTTAGGGGCAAAGCCAGGTTAACGGGCTTTGCACCTAAACCTATCCGCTGCCTCTAAAGCTCGACCGGCTGCACTTAAACCTACCCTGGCTGCACCTAAACTCCCAGACGGCGCGTCTGAATCAGGTTCGGTCGGCCGGCGGCGGGG
>Ga0182024_10012960_pt1 | contig 16399 bp, 13 predicted proteins | sample P32metaG_FD_120480 | JGI IMG/M metagenome (GOLD analysis project Ga0182024, IMG submission 120480) | Permafrost microbial communities from Stordalen Mire, Sweden - P3-2 metaG (Illumina Assembly) | ecosystem: Environmental > Terrestrial > Soil > Wetlands > Permafrost | place: Sweden: Stordalen... | reverse complement strand
GGTCGATTTCACGCGCCCATTCCTCGGGCTCGACGGGCTCGGCGACGATCTTCGCGCCCGCCGGTATATGGGCGAGCATCCAGCTGCGCGTCAGGTTGCGCGTGTCCGCGCGCGCCAGTACCAGACCAGAATGGACGCTGTACACGAGCCCCTGCGCGAGCAGCGCTGCCACGAGCAGCGCCGTCGCGACGACGCGCAGGCGCGGCAGCCGGCGCGCGAGGATCTCCGCCAGCCGCAATGCGAAGAACGCCGCCAGCAGACACAGGATCGGGAAGATCGGCAACAGCCAGCGCCCAAAGTAGCGCCCCTGGAGCCCCATAAACGCAAGGAACAGCAGCGGCGCCGGCACCAACAGCCAGCCAAGTCGCTGCTCCTTGCCCCAAATCATCAGCGCCCCGCCGAGCGCCGCCAACGCGGGCACCCAGCCAAGACCCCAGGTGAGCGACCACAGGTAGTAGAGAACGCCCCCCTCTCTTGGCGCACCGAGCTTGCCCTGAGCTTCGCCAGAAAGCGTCGACTGATGCACCAGTTCGGAGTGAAAGCTCTGATAGTCGAGCACCGCATAAGGGTTCGCGACCAGGAAGACCACCAGCGCGCTCGCCCCAGCAAGCACGAGACCGATCACCGCCCGGCGACCAATCAGATACGCGCGCCCACCCGGCTCAACGTTCAGATAGCGCGTCGCGGCCGCCGCGATCAACGGCAACACGACAATCCCAGCGGTGTACTTGCTCGCGCAGGCCAAACCGAGACCCACCCCTGCCACCAGATAGTCGATCCGGCGGCCTTTGCGTAACACACCCGCGCTGCCCAGCAACGACAGGGTCAGCGGCACAAGCGTGGGTACATCGTTGAGCGCCAGATGCGCATAGAAGGCCGGCAGGAACGCCACTGCCTCGATCGCCGCCGCAAGCAGGCCAACGCCACGGCCAAACAGACGCGCACCGGTCGCGTACAGCAGCCACAGCGCCGTTGTGCCAAGCAGTGCGACGATCACGCGGGCGAGTGTGTACACCTCGTCGGGATGCAACGCAAATGCATGCCGCGCGCCCGCCCCACCCCCGAACCAGAGGGCAAAAACAAAGTGCAGCACGTATGTGAACGCCGGCGGGTTGGCGAAGTATTTGGGATTCAGACTGTGCCCGAACATCGCGATCGCCTTGGGCACGAAATGGTCTGCCTCATCTGCGTTGTACGCGTAGGGCAACCCCTGCGCGACTCCCCACAGACGGAGTACGAGACCACCACCGAGCACGACTGCCAACCCGGGCCAAGCCCACCGGCGTGAGCCTTCGGCCCCATAGAAGAGCCGTTGGCCGAGCTCTGGCTCCTCAGCAGTTGCCATATACCGCGTAGTAGCGACTGGTGAAGATGCGCTTGAACCCGGCGAGTGGAATCTGGTCGCGCGGGTCATCACCGACATCGACGATCGCCTCAAAGAACACCGCGCTGCCCAGCGGATAGATCGCGACACTGCCACGGAGGATGCGATTCTCGAGCGCGTGCGAGCCCTTTCCGACATCAGCGCGCGCCTGGCTGCGGGCAACGATGTTGCGCTGTCCGACGCTGTCGAGGATCCAGCGCGCATCGGGGATCAGCTTGTTGTTCGGCAGCGAGACCAGCGGACAGCGCCTCAGTTCGGCCTTCACCGCCGGGTCTGCCAACGCGACCGCCAGCCCCTTGTGGAAGTCCTCGTGATAAGCAAGCGTCGTGCGCAGACTGGACAAACTCAACGTGGTGGCGGCAGACACCGCTCCGTAGAGCACCAGCGCCGCCGCCGCGACCATCCACGCACGGCGCAGCTTCGATCCACGCTCCAGCATCGCCCAACCGCCGATCGCCACCGCGCAGAAGACCAGCAGCACCGATGCGGCGCCCATCAAGTAACGATCGATCACCGACGCGCCGACAGCGCCCTCCGCCACAAACACAAACACCAGCGCGATCAGCACGACCAGCGGAATGACCACGCGTCGCGGAACGAGCCACACAGCGATCGGCACGCCGATCAGGCCGCCGAGCACGACCGGCAGCTTGTCGATTCGCACCGAATATGTCCACACCGAGGCCAATACGCTCGAGAATCCCTGCGTACGCCCCAGTTCCTGCGCGAGGCCTGCGGTCGAATGCAACGAGTAGAGCGGGTTTCCAGTGACCACGGCGTCGGCACCGACCCACACGAGTGGCGCTATGGCCGCCAGGCCCAAATACTGAAGGCGCGTCCGATTGGATGTGCTGGCCGATCGGTGCTCCCGTCGATCTCCGATCGGTGGCCAAGCGCACCACAGCCAGTAGACGCCGCTCAGCACCCAAGCGTCTGGGCGTAGCAGGCCCGCGGCCGCCAGAATCACAAAGACCACGGCCCCGCGCCTGGGCTTTTCGACCTCGAGCGCGACCGCCCAGAGGATCAGGGCGACGTAGGAGATGTCCAGGTAGCCTTGCGCCGCGAGGTTCTCGTCGAAGAAGCGGCTCAGCATCAACAGCGCGGCAAACATCCCGACGACCGGCCCGAAGCACAGCCGCGCGAGCCTGTACACGCCGGCCACGAGCACCACGAACGAGGCGATCGACCCGAGCACCATCAAACGCGCGCCGCCTTGACCGAACAGCGAGCACAGCACTCCGAAGGCGATTGCGAGGGGATGCTCGGTGGGGCCTCGGTAGACCTCGAAGTCAGGCAGGTGCAGGTGCAGCAGGTCCCGGCCCCAGAGAAGCGCATAGAAGGAGTCGTAGGTCGGGTACGTCGGAAATGCGAAGTACCCGAACAGCGCCACCACGCACAGCACCGCAAAGGCGACCTTCGCCCACGTCGAGGCGTCCACCGCGCGCAGCCGCTGCAGCGGGGTCGAGTCCTGCCGCGGCTTGCTGAGCGTGGCGCTGGCCATGAGCCGCAGAGCCTATCCTTGCAAGCACAAAGTGAAGCTCATCATCCAAATCCCGTGTTACAACGAGGCCGAGCAACTCCCGCGGACGCTTGCGGACCTACCCAGCGAGGTCGATGGCTTCGACATAGTCGAGCGGCTGGTGATCGACGACGGCTCGACTGACGAGACGATCGCGGTCGCGCGCGCGCATGGCATCGACCACATCGTGCGCCTGACGAACAACAAGGGCTTGGCGGCAGGATTCCAGGCGGGCCTGGACGCCTGCCTGAAGCTCGGCGCCGATGTGATCGTCAACACCGATGCCGACAATCAGTACTACGGTCCGGACATCTCGAGGCTCGTCGTGCCAATCCTCACCGGGCGCGCCGATATGGTCGTCGGCGATCGCGAGGTCACGGGCATCGAGCACTTCTCACCGCTGAAGAAGTCGCTCCAGCGTCTCGGCTCGTGGGTCGTGCGCCAGGCCTCCTCCACATCAGTGCCGGACACCACCTCCGGCTTTCGCGCATACAACCGCGAGGCGGCGATCCAGATGCTCGTGGTCTCGAAGTTCACCTACACGCTGGAGACGATCATCCAAGCGGGCAAGCAACTCGTCGCGATCGACCACGTCCCGATCCGCACCAACCCGAAGACGCGCGAGTCGCGCCTGTTCCCCTCGATGGGCGCCTATGTGCGTCGCAACGCCGTGTCGATCTTCCGCATCTACGCTCAATATGAGCCGCTGCGCGTGTTCTGGAGCCTGTCCGCGCTGATCGGTGTGGCCGCACTCGCGGTCTGGATCCGCTTCGTCGTCGCCTTCGCTGACGGCAGCGGCAAGGGCCACGTGCAGTCACTGATCCTAGGCGCAGTGCTGTTCATCGCAGCCGTCGTGTTGTGGGCTCTGGGCGTGATCGGCGACCTGCTCGCCGCACAGCGGGTGATGACACAGAAGACGTTCGAGCGCGTGCGGCGCATCGAGCTGGAGTTGAAGGTTGCGCCCTCTCACTACGAGCCAGGCCTCTTGCACGCCGCGAACCCCAGCGATCTGAGAAGCCCAGAGAACGACGAGAATAGAGATCCGACAAAGCGGCGAGAAGGGACAGAGGAGCATGAGGCGGTGCGCCTGTGAGCGGCGCCGTCACCGTCTCCGATGAGGGAATCGTCACCGGCAACACCTACGACAAGTACGCCTCGAGCAATCCCGTCGTGCGTCGTCTGATGGGCGGCTTCGAGCGTACGCTCGAGGAGCTGTTCACGCGTGCCGAGCCGCGCTCGCTGCTGGACGTCGGCTGTGGCGAGGGAGTCCTCGTGCACCAGTGGGCACAGCGCCTGGGCGAGCGGCGCGTCGTCGGGATCGATCTGCAGGAGGAGTCGATCCAGGCCGGCTGGGCGCAGCGTCAGGCGCCCAACCTCGAGTATCACGTGATGCACGCCGAGAACCTGCCGTTCGCCGAGAACGAGTTCGACCTTGCCAGCGCGATCGAGGTACTCGAGCACGTCCCCGACCCAGAGCACACACTGGCCGAGATGGCGCGCTGTGCTGAGCGCCACCTGCTCGTCTCGGTCCCCCATGAGCCGTTGTGGCGGATGCTGAACATGGCACGCGGCGCCTATTGGTCAACCCTCGGCAACACCCCGGGACATCTCAACCACTGGTCCCGACGCTCGTTCGTGGGGCTACTCTCACGCTACGGCCAAGTCGCAGAGGTCCGCTCGCCGTTCCCCTGGACGATGTTGCTTGTCCGCCTCTAGCTCCTCGCCGCGCTCGTACGGCAGCGGAGCGCGCATCCTGTCGATCGGGATCGCCTCGACCGGGCTTTTGACGTTCGCGTACTTCTCGATCGCCAGCCACGTACTCGGCGAAGAATCGGCCAAGCTGCTCGACGTTCTGTGGTCGGTGATGTTCGTGATCATCTCGGTGATCTACCGGCCGATCGAACAGCTGCTCTCACGCACGATCGCCGAACGTCGCGCGCGCGGGCACGTGGGTGGGCGGGCATCAAATCAGCTGCGCGTGCCGATGTTGATCCAGGCGAGTTTTGCGCTCACATTCTTGGTGGTCGCGCTCGCGCTGCACGGCGAGCTGGTCAACGACGTCTTCGAAGGGCAGAGCGCTCTCTACGACATACTCTTGGTGGGCACGCTGGCCTATGCCGCGAGCTACTTTGCGCGCGGTTGGCTAGCCGGACATCAACGCTTCGGTCTGTTCGGCGGACTGGTGCTGATGGAGTCGACTTCGCGCATCAGCTTCGCGATCGCGGTGGCGCTGGGTGTGGCAAGCGGCCAGACCGCCGTCGCGCTGGGTATCGCCGCCGCGCCGTTTGTCTCGCTGATGGTGGTGCCCATGGCGTTCGCCCGCACCAGGCGCGATCGGGAGCTGAGCGCTGGCGCGGCGACCACGGCCGAGGCCGCACTGGACGAGGCGCTCGCCGGAGGCGTGGGACCAGCGGGCGGGACTCTAATAACCGTCGACGAGGCCGATGCGGCGCTGGCCGGACCGGGGACCGAGGGCGTCCAGGAGACAGCAACCCACGACGACCTGTCGCTGCGGCGTGGCGGCGGCTTCGCGGTGTGGGTCTCGAGCATCATGCTCTCCGAGCAGACGCTGCTGAACGCGGCGGTGCTGACGGTCGACGCGACCTCCCACAACGGCGCGTTGGCGGGCATCGTATTCAACGTGCTGCTGATCGCGCGTGCACCGCTGCAGCTCTTCCAGGCGATTCAAACCTCGCTGCTGCCCCATCTGACGGGACTGGAGGCCACCGACGGCCACGATGCCTTCGCGCGCGCAATCCGTGTCACGATCCTCGCGATCACCGGCTTCGCGGCGGCGGTGGCTCTGGGCCTGCTGATCCTCGGCCCGTTCGCGCTACGGCACGTCTTCTTCGGGCAGGCCTTCAGCTACAACCGCTTCGGCCTGGCGCTGATCGGGGTCGGCATGGGGCTGCACCTGACCTCGGGTGCGCTCAACCAGGCGGCGCTGGCGCGCGACCGTGCTCGGGCTGCCGCTGGCTGCTGGATGTGCGCGGCAGTCGTGTTCCTCGTGTGGATGTTGAGCTCGCCGGTCAGCGAACAGCTGTTGCGGGCTGAGATCGGTTATGCCGGCGCGACCGCGCTGCTCGCGCTGCTGCTTGGCGCCCTGTACCGCCGCGGCAGCAGGCAGCTCGACATCTCACTGGGCGCCGCCGGCGCCATCAGTCCGGAGTGAGTGAACGGACGATCGCCGCGTAGGCCTCGCCCGGGTCCTTCGAGCCAAATATGGCAGAGCCGGCCACGAACACGCTCGCGCCCGCCTGCCTGCACCTGGGCGCGGTCGCAGGATCGATCCCGCCGTCCACCTCGACCGCGACATCCTCGCCGACGATCGCGCGAACACGCTTGATCTTTTGTGGCGAATGCGCGATGAACGGCTGCCCTCCCCAACCGGGGTTGACGGTCATGCACAACGCCATGTCCAACAGCTCCACCACCTCGGCCAGCGCGCCGACGGGGGTGCCGGGGTTGATCGCCACGCCGACTCCGGCCCCGCTCTGGCGGAGCAGATCCGCGGTATAGGCGACATGCGGCGTGGCCTCGGCGTGGAATGTAATCGAGTCCGCGCCCGCCTTTACGAAGTCCGCCACGTGCCGCTCGGGGCGCTCGACCATCAGGTGCACGTCGAGCATCGCGCCGACCTCCTCAACCTGCTCACGCAACGCCGCGAGCACCAGCGGTCCGACCGTGATCGGAGGTACGAAGTGCCCGTCCATCACATCGACGTGGATGATTCGCGCGCCGGCGTCCAGCACCTCTCCCACCTGCTCGCGCAGCCGCGCGAAGTTGGCGGACAGGATCGACGGCGCCACGCGCACGCCCCGCAACAGCTCGGTCGAAGTCTCGTTCATCTCAGAAGCTCTCTCCGCTTACGCGTTCAGCCATGGATCTCATATCGGCTGGAGCATCGAATCGCCGCAGTTGTTGCACTTGACGAGCGCCGTGGAGGACATGCGCACGATCGTCGAATGCTCGCCGCAGTTGGGACATACGGAGGTGAGCTCGAAGCGGTGCAGGCAATACACGCAGCGATAGCGTCCCGGCAGGTTGGTTGGACGCAGCCACGGCTCACCGCAGTTGGGGCACTTCGGTCCGAGATCAACCGGCGCGCTGCTTGGGGCTCCCGGCTCGCCTGCCATCGTGCTCAGCTCCGGCGCAGCCGGGCGATGAAGAAGCCGGCTGTGTGGTCGCGGTGAGGCAGCGTCAGCACGAGCCCCGCCGTGCTCGCGGTACTCGCCGAGCCGCTGGCTGATCTCCGATCGGCGGTCGATCCGCGCTCGGTTGATGAGTCCGGTGGACGCATCTGCAAGGAGGGAAGCTCGGCCGCGAGGTCATTGCAGCTGAAGTCGAGGTGGGTATCCAAGAAAGCCGCGATCTGGCGCTCGTTCTCGTTCGGAGAGATCGTGCACGTAGAGTAGACCAGCACGCCACCCGGACGGAGCGCCGCAGCACCGGCTGCCAGGATCGCGGCCTGGGTAAGCGTCATCTCGCGGAGGTCCCGCGGCGTGACTCGCCAGCGCAGGTCAGCGCGCGCCTGCAAGGTCCCCAACCCGGAGCAGGGTGGATCGACGAGCACCCGGTCGAACACCGCCCCCTCGCGGCGCGGCAAGGTGGCGTCGGAGACTTCGACGCGGACATTGGCGGCGTGCAAACGCTGCGCGGTGCGTGCGAGGAGACCGGCCCGCCGTGCGTTGCGCTCAACTGCCACCACCTCGCCCTGGCCTTGCATCAACGCAGCTAGGTGGGTGCTCTTCCCACCCGGCGCGGCGCACAGGTCGAGGACTCGCTCACCCGGCTGTGGATTGAGCGCCCTGGCGACGTGCATCGCCGCGCGCGACTGCGGGAGGAACGCCCCGGCGCGCCACGCGGGAGACTCGTGCGCGTCAAACGGGCCCTCAAGCACCAGCGCTTCGGGCAAGCCCGGGTCAGCATGGGTTGCAACCGGGAGCTCACCCGCCAGTGTGGTGGCATCGGTGAGCAGCGTGTTGACGCGTAGCGCCACCTCTCCCGGCTCGTTGTCGTAGGCCATCAGGGCACGGGCGTCACTCGCGCCCAGCTGCTCCCACCACAATTGCGCGATCCACTCCGGATGGGAGTGGAGAACCGCTGCCTGCTCGGGCGTTGCGTCGCTCAGCTGCGCAAGCAGTGCGGGGCCCTCACGCACGGCGCGCCGCAGCACCGCGTTGACCAGTCCGTGCCCGCCGCGAGCACCTCCCTTCGCCAGCTCCACCGCGTCGGCCACGATCGCGTGATCGGGCGCACCGGAGAGAAACAGCAACTCATAGAGCCCCAGTCGCAGCGCCGCCAACAGTCGCGCGTCCAGCCGGTCCGGGGGGCGCTCGGCGAGTCGCTCGACCAAATAGTCGAGCGTGCCCTTGCGTTGCACCGATCCATAGAGCAGGCGCATCGCCAGTGCGCGGTCACGTGCGTCGAGGCTCTTTGCCTCTCCCTGCAGCGCGTGGTCGGCGTAAGCCCCGTCCTCGAACACCCGGCGCAGCACCGTATAGGCGCAGACTCGTGCCTTAGCGGGCATGTCCACGCACGTAGGCAGCCGCATCCATTGGACGACCGCCCGACGGTTGCACCTCAAGCAACTCCAGCGCATGATCGCAGGCGCCGTACAACAGCCGCCCCGCAAGGACCGTCAGCTCTCCCACCGGTGCCCTCTCTGCCGTGTCACGCGCGCAGCACACGCGCAGCAGCGTCCCGTCCGCAAGCGCAACCCGTGCGCCGATGTGTGGATGTAGAGCACGCACAGTGCGCTCCAGTTCGCTCGCCGGCCTACCCGGATCGAGCAGACGGTCCTCGGGTGAGATCTTCTCGGCGTAAGTGATGCCAGCCTCGCCCTGCTCGGCAAACGCCGGCGCCTGCCCGCTCGCAGAGAGGTCCAGCGTTCGCACGAGTAGATCACCACCGAGCTCCCGCAGGCGTGTGGCGAGCGACCCATAGGTGTCCTCGAGGGCGATCGGCTCGGCGGCGGTGAGGCACACCGGCCCGCTATCGAGCCCCGCGGTGAGACGCATGATCGATACGCCGGTACGCTCGTCACCGGCCATGATCGCGCGCTCGATCGGCGCCGCCCCACGCCAGCGCGGCAGCAGTGACGGATGCACATTCAACAGCTCATGCGCTGAGAGCAATGGCTCCTTGATGAGCGCTCCGAAGGCACACACCACCACGACTTCCGGCTGGGTCTCTGCAATCAGCGCCTGCACCGGCGGCTCATTTACGCTCTCGGGCTGCTCCAGCGCGATCTCCAGAGCACGTGCCCGCTCGGCAACGGGTGGCGCGGTTATCCGCCTGCCACGGCCCTTGGGGCGGTCGGGCCGGCTCAGCACCAGCGCCGGGCGGTGGTCGCTCGCAACCAACCGCTCGAGCACGGCGGCGGCGAACTCGGAGGTCCCAAGGAAGACGGTGCGCAAGATCGGATCTCCTCGCGCGCCAGCGCTAGGCGGGACTCGCGTCCGGAGAAGCCTCGATGACGCCCTCAACGGCATCTGGGGCAGCCTCACCGGGGTTGCGTTCCTCACCGGAGAGCGGAGCAGCACGATCCGCGCGGCCGCCGGCCTCGCTCGCCTCGAGCTGCGCCTCGCGCATCGCGCGCATCGCCTCCTTGCGCTCCGCCCGCGAGATGCGGTCGATCATCAGGATGCCGTCGAGGTGGTCCATCTCGTGCTGGATCACCCTCGCGGTCAATCCGCTCCCTTGTACCTTCAGCTCATCGCCATACCCGTCACGCGCACGTACCCGCACTTCGGCAGGGCGCTCCACATCGACGTGGACGAAGGGGATGCTCAGGCACCCCTCGCTCGCTGTCTCGGACTCCTCACTGGACCACTCGAGGACCGGGTTGACGAGCACCGTCAGCGGATCCTCGGGATCTGCACGGTAGACGAGTACGCGGTGCAGGATCCCGATCTGGGTCGCCGCCAACCCGATTCCGAGGGCGTCTCCCATCAGCTCCCCCATGCGCCCGATCTCAGACCGCAGCGCCTCGTCGAAGCGGTCCACCGGGAGCGCGCTCGCGCGCAGCACCGGGTCGCCGAGCTTGCGCACATGGCTCAGCGCCGCGTCACGGCGCGCGCGGGTCTCCGCGTCGAGCTCCTTGGGCGGTTCCTGCGTCTCCTCGGACTCGACCAGCTCGTCTGTCTCGGCCATCGCGCCTTTGAGTTTATTGCGGGTCGACGTCCACGCTGAAGCTCACGCCCGCATGCTCTCGCGCCGCCGCCACACGCCGCACGGCCTCTCCCACCGCGTGCACGGCGGGACGGCGCTCGGCTGCCTTCACCACCAGCACCTGGCGCTCACGGCCACGCAGCCGAAACAGCGAGGCCGGCCCGAGCACGCTGGAGTCGGGACCGGGCGGCGTGGACCGTAAGCGCGCGCGTATGGCGTCCGCCGCCGCACGTGTCGAGACGGGATCAACAGCTGCGCACACGATCCTGATCAGGTGCGAGAAGGGCGGGTAGCGGAGCGCCTCGCGGCGCTCCAGCTCGCCCGCCAGGAAGCCGTCACTGTCGTGACGCGCGGCGTGCTCGATCGAGCGCGCTTCAGGGGCGATGCTCTGCACCAGCACGCGGCCCTCGCCGCCACGCCCAACCCGACCGGCGAGTTGTGCGATCAGCGCAAACGTACGCTCCTCGGCGCGAAAGTCGGGGAAGCGCAGGGTGGCGTCAGCATCGAGCACGACTCCGAGCGTCACATCGCGGAAGTCGTGGCCCTTGGCGACCATCTGGGTACCGATCAGAACCCCCGCAGGGGCTGCCTCGAAGCGCCGCAGTACAGCACCCACAGCGTCCTTTACTCCCCCGGCGCCAGCCACGTCGGCGTCCAGGCGGAACACGGGGAAGCTTCCGTCGTCGAGCGTGGCCGCGAGCTCATGCTGCACGCGCTCGGTGCCCGCGCCATGACGCGCCACCGCCGTGGAGCCGCAGTCGCCACAGAGCGCCGGAGTGGACTCGCGGTGTCCGCAGTGGTGACATGCCACATACCCCTCGGCGCGATGCAACACGAGCGCGACGTCGCAGTCAGGGCAGCTCCACACCCGCCCGCAGGAGCGACACGAGAGGAAGTTCGACCAGCCGCGGCGGTTGAGCAGCACCATCGCCTTGCCGCCAGCGCTGCGCACCTCGGCAAGCGCGCGAGCGGTCAACGGGTGCAGACCCTGGGTCTCACCACGCATGTCGAGGATCTGCACCTCCGGTAAGGGACGGCCATCCACACGGCCGGGCAACCGCAGCGGCCGGGGCGTTTCTCGCACGCTCTCCGGTCGCGGAGTGGCGCTGCCCAGCAGCAGCAGCGCCCCGCAGCGCATGGCGCGCTCGGCGGCGACGTCGCGGGCGTCGTAGCGCGGGTCGCCCTCGTGCTTGTAGGAGGCGTCATGCTCCTCGTCGATGACGATCAGGCCGAGATCCTCGATCGGCGCGAACACGGCCGAGCGGGGACCGACGCAGACTCGCGCCTCCCCTGAGCGCAGCCGCCGCCACTCCTCATAGCGCTCAGCCGGACGCTGCTGCGAGTGCAACACAGCGACTGTATCGCCAAAGCGTTCGCGGAAGCGCCCCACGATCTGGGGGGTCAGCGCGATCTCCGGGACGAGCACGATCGCACCGCGTCCCTGCGCAAGCACAGTCGCGGCAGCGCGCAGATAGATCTCGGTCTTGCCGGAGCCCGTCACCCCGTGCAGCAGCCGCCGCGACCCCACCCCGTGGACTGCGTGCCCCGCGCGCGGGGCGAGCGCCACCGTCAACGACTCGAGCACATCGCGCTGCTCGGTAGTCAGCACCGGCGGCTCGGGACTGCGCGCACCTACGGGCAGATGCACGCTGCGAGTGACCGCGCGGCGCTTGCGCCCGCTCAAACGGCGCGCGGCGCCGGGCGGCAGCACGAGGCCGAGCGCACGTGAAATCGTCGAGCAGTACTCCGCCGCGATCCACTCGGCCAGCTCGAGCAGATCGCCGGGCAGCGCGGGAGGGCCTTCATCCAGTGCGCGCAACGGAGCGAGCAGCTTCTCATCGGCAACCTCGCTGCGCTCGGCCAGGCCGACGACCACGCCCAGCACCTCGCGCCGGCCGAAGGGCACGACCAGCATCGAGCCGACCTGCACCACACCGCCGCGCAACTCCGGGGGCAGCCGGTAGTCAAACGGCCCGCGCAGCGCACGGGCCGTTGTCATCGGCTCAACCTGGGCAATGGCGGACACGCCGCCACATTAGACTTGCTCCCGGTCAGAGGCCCGCGGCAGAACGCAGCGCTGCGGCCTTGTCGGTCCGCTCCCACGTGAAGTCTTGATCATCGCGGCCGAAGTGCCCGTAGGCGGCGGTCTTCTGGTAGATCGGGCGATGCAGTTTGAGCTCCTCGCGGAAGGCTCCTGGGCGTAGGTCGAAGTGCTCGTCAACCAGTCGGGCGATCTGGCCGCGGCCGATCTGCTCAGTGCCGAATGTCTCGACCATCACCGAAACGGGATGAGCTACGCCGATCGCATAGGCAACCTGGACCTCCGCACGTTCGGCGAGCCCCGCGGCGACAATGTTCTTGGCGACCCAGCGGGCGGCATAGGCGGCCGAGCGGTCGACCTTGGAGGGGTCCTTGCCGGAGAACGCGCCGCCACCGTGACGGGCCATACCGCCGTAGGTGTCGACGATGATCTTTCGTCCCGTCAGGCCACAATCGCCGACCGGCCCACCGATCACGAAGCGGCCCGTCGGGTTGACGAGGAAGTCGCGGCGAAGCGCATTGGCATCGAGCAGCTCGGCCGGCAACACCGGGACGACGACCTGCTCCCAGAGGTCGTCGGTGATCTGCTTCTGCGTCGCGTGCTCGGCGTGCTGGGTGGAGATCAGCAGCTTCTCGATCCCAACCGGCTTGCCGTCGACGTAGCGGACGGAGACCTGGGTCTTGCCGTCCGGGCGCAGATAGCCGAGCGAGCCATCGTGGCGAACGGTGGCAAGCCGCTTTGCCAGCTGATGGGCGAGTGAGATCGGCAGCGGCATCAGCGACGGCGTCTCGTTGCTCGCGTAGCCGAACATCATGCCCTGGTCGCCGGCGCCGGCGACATCGAGCTCGTCGTCGTCGGTCGCATCGGTGCGCGTCTCGTGCGAGGCGTCGACGCCCTGCGCAATGTCGGGCGACTGTTTGTCGATCGCGTTCAGCACGGCGCAGGAGTCAGCCGAGAAGCCGAGCTCAGCGTCGGTGTAGCCGATCTTGCGGACCGTCTCGCGCGCAATCTCCTGGATATCCACATAGGTGTCCGTCGAGATCTCTCCGGAGACTACGATCAGGCCGGTATTGACAAGCGTCTCGCAGGCCACGCGGCCGTACGGGTCGTCTCGCAGCACAGCGTCGAGCACGCCGTCGGAGATCTGGTCGGCGATCTTGTCCGGATGCCCCTCCGTGACAGACTCGGAGGTGAACAGGTACTCATTGTCAGGATGCTGGCTCATGGGTTCGGGAATCACTCCAGGGTCGCAGGCGAAAAGTCGATAGAGAATAGGGGAGCTAGGAGATCTGGGAGCTTCTCACGCGTTTGCGTTTAGCCACGTCCTCGCGCCCTGAGGCCTCACGTCCGCGCTGGCCGCGCTCGACGAAGTCGATCACGAGCGGCACGCCGTCCATCCCGTAGCGCGCACGCAGGCGGTTCTCCAGGAAATATGCGTAGTCGCGCGTCACGCGCGCCCGCGAGTTGATCTGGATCGCAAAGCGCGGCGGCCGCTCGCCGATCTGGGCCATATAGATCAGCTTCAGCCGATGCTGGCTCGAGCCTCGGCGTGTGCCTACGGGTGGCTGGCGAGCCTGGACGGTCTCGGAGAGGAATCGGTTGAGCTCGGCGGTGGGAATGCGCCCAGCCATGCGGTCGCCCAGCGCGAGCGCCTCGGTCAACAGGCGCGCGACGTGGCGCCCAGTCAACGCGCTCGCGGTCAGTACACGCGGGCGCAGGCGCAGCTTTTCTGCCACCCGCGCGCGCTCGTGATCGAGATCGTCCTCCGGGGTTGGGTGGGAATCCGAATGCAGGTCCCACTTGTTCAGCACAATCACGGTGGCACATCCAGCCTTCATCGCGAGCTCCGCGATCCGCAGATCCTGGGCCGTTACGCCATCGCGGGCGTCGCACACCACCAGCGCCACGTCCGCGCGCTCGGCGGCGCGCTGAGAGCGCAACGTCGTGTAGTACTCGACTGAGTCCGCCACCTTCGACTGACGGCGCATGCCGGCTGTGTCGACGAGGACCAGCTTGCGCTCGCCGACCATCAGCGGCATGTCAATCGCGTCGCGCGTGGTGCCGGCGACGTCGGAGACGATCACCCGCTCCTCGCCAAGAAAGCGATTCACAAGCGAAGACTTGCCAACATTGGGCCGGCCGATGATCGCGAGACGCACCGTGTCCGTGTCGGGCTCGTCGTGGGTGGGCGGGCTCAAGTCAAGCAGCTCGACGATCCGGTCGAGCAGATCCCCGGTTCCGAGACCCTGAGCGGCCGAGACGGGGATCGGCGTACCGAGGCCGAGGCGGTGGAACTCCGAGGCCAGCGGGATCTCGGCGACGCCATCGCACTTGTTCGCCGCCACGATCATCGGCAGCGACGAGCGGCGCAAGAGGTCCGCCATCTCCTCGTCGCCGGGCCGTACCCCAGCACGCGAGTCGACGACGAGCACCGCCACCTGCGCGTCCGCGAGCCCCGCGCGCGCCTGGTCACGGATCGAGCCGGCGAGCGGATCTTCATCTTGGAAGTCCACCCCGCCCGTGTCGATCAGCGCAAAGCGCCGCCCGTTCCACTCGCACTCGAGCTCCTTACGGTCGCGCGTGACGCCAGGGCGCTCGTGCACGACCGCCTCGCGGGTGCCCGTGAGACGATTGATCAGCGAGGACTTCCCCACGTTCGGATAGCCGACAACGGCGACCTTCATCATCCGGCCAGTATGACCGGGCCGAGAGGTAGGGCGGGACGGGCCCAGTCAAATGGAGGTCGAGACCGCTCGGAGGAGCGCCACGATGCGCTCTACCACCTCCCCGACCGTCAACCCGCTCGTGTCGAGCACGATCGCGCCCGGAGCGGTCGCGAGCGGACTGTGCTCGCGCGTGGCATCACGCTCATCGCGCATGGTCTGCTCAGCCAGAATCGCGTGGGGGTCGGCACCGAGCTCAGCGGCGCGCCTGCGGGCGCGCTCCCCGGCAGCGGCGGTGAGGAACACCTTCAGCTCGGCCTCGGGCGCCACGACCGTACCGATATCGCGACCCTCCGCCACCCAGTCGCCGCCCGCCATCAGCGCGCGTTGAGAGGACACCAGCGCCGCGCGCACCTCCGGATCAGTAGCCACTCGCGAGGCCTCCTCGGAGACCTCGGGCGAGCGGATCTCCTCAGTCACGTCGCGGCCGTCGAGCCGCACCCACGTATTCAAAGACACCTCCGCGGACCCCGTAGCGGAGATAGACAGCTGGTCCGGGTCGGCGCCCAGCTCGATGCTCGCCTGACGCGCAAGCGCATCGGGCGCCTCGCCAGGGCGAGCAAGCGAGAGAAGTGCCACGCAGCGATACATCGCGCCGCTGTCCATGTAGGTGAACCCGAGCCGGTGCGCGAGGGCACGGGCGACAGTGGACTTGCCCGCACCCGCCGGACCATCGATCGCTATGAGCACAGCCGCGCCAGATCCTTTGTGAACTCCGGATAGGACACCGCGGCGGCCTCCATTCCCAGCACCTCGACACCTTCACGCGAGGCGAGACCCGCGACCGCTCCCATCATCGCCAGGCGATGGTCGTCACGAGCGTCGATCGTGCCACCTCGCAGACCGCCGGAGCCGCGCACCGCGAAGCCGTCCTCAGTCGCCTCAATCTCGGCGCCGAGGCCGCGAAGTCCCTCTACGACTCCCGCGATGCGATCTGACTCCTTCACGCGTAACTCCTGTGCGCCACGCACGATCGTCTCGCCCTCGGCAAAGCAGCCGAGCAGCGCCACCAAGGGAAGCTCGTCGATCGCGAGCGGAACCTCCTCGGCCTCAACGACTGTTCCCTCCAGCGCGCCGTGGGCGACATCGAGGTCGCTGATCGGCTCATCTGCTGAGAGCTCGCCCGACTCGTCCTCGAGGTCGCCAAGCACGATGCCCTGCATCCGGCGCAGGATCCGCAGGAAGCCGGTGCGCGTCCAGTTGACCCCCACATCCCCGATCAGCAGGCGCGAGTGAGGGACGAGGACCCCTGCGGCCACCATGAACGCCGCAGAGCTCAAATCACCAGGCACTCGCACCCGCTCGAGCACCAGCTCATCGGCGTTTACAACGGTCACATGCCGGCCATTGCGATGGATGTTGACCCCGGCACGCAGCAGCATCCGCTCGGTGTGATCGCGACTGCGCGCCGGCTCACCGATGGTCGTGGCGCCATCGGCGGCGAGCGCCGCCAGCAACACACACGACTTGACCTGAGCGCTCGCGACCGGCAGCTCATGGGAGATGCAGCGCAGCCGCGCGCCGCGCACCTCAAACGGCGGAAAGCGCCCACTGCTCGC